>Ga0114923_10002881_pt1 | contig 11602 bp, 10 predicted proteins | sample SumtaG_FD_89578 | JGI IMG/M metagenome (GOLD analysis project Ga0114923, IMG submission 89578) | Deep subsurface microbial communities from Indian Ocean to uncover new lineages of life (NeLLi) - Sumatra_00157 metaG | ecosystem: Environmental > Aquatic > Marine > Oceanic > Sediment | place: near...
CGTATGCGGTGAGCGGCGCCCGTGATGGTATCCAGGATCTCGTCATATCCGTCATCGATCGCTTGAGGCCGGGCCTTGAGCCACTTCAGCAAGAAGACGCCTCCGACGATCACGATAATGCTCGACAAGACGATGGCCAGAATGATGTACTGGGCGTTGGAAGCTTCGACCTCTCGCTGCACCGGCTGGAGATTGAGTTCCTCTTCTGCCGGACCTCCCCAGAGACCTTCTGGCTCCGGCGAGACCGCTTCTTCGGGTGTTTGACGATCGCATCCCAAGAATTCGATCGCGATGAGCGCTCCACCGAAAATCAAGATCACAATGAGATAGAACCTTCTAAACTTTCGACTGGTGATGATCTGAAATATGAAGACGACTGCACCGACAGCGAACAAGATACGCATGATCAACGTTACCAGCCTCCAGCCGGGGGCATCGGGCGGTGCCCCCCCGCTGGAAGTCATCGTGGGGAGTTCCAAATCGCGTCCCGGAAGGAATTCGATGTCATGGATGTTGCCGATGAGTGGAAGGATCAGCACGATGAGGATCGCTGTGAATGCAACGAGCGCAAGCTGGATGGCACGGGTTCGAGGCTTGGACATATCAGTTCGATCCTACGCTAATCAACGAAAGCGAATCTTTCATGAAGGGAATAGGTTTTCAGTTCCTATTCAGCCAATCCTTTGAAGAAGCGTCGCTCGAAATTCCTTTCCCAGTCGGTGAAATCGCCCTCTTGAGAGTCGTTTTGAACGTGCATGCGCACCATATTCAGTTTGGCCGACAGATTGTCAAAGTGATATACGGCGATTGCCTCCGCCGTTTTTGGCACCATGGCTGCGGCGTATTGCAGCTCGCCGTGATGGGAGATCAAGATATGCTCCAGCAATCTAGGCAGGCGTTCGTCTGACCAGGTCACGGATTGAGCTGCGTCTCGAATCATGTCGCGCCCCAGCAGCAAGTGGCCGATGAGCTGACCCTCGAATCCGTACGAAGCTGCGATCGGATTCTCCAGTTCGACTATCTTGCCAATGTCATGAAGGATGGCTCCGGCAGTTGCAAGCCCGTGATGGAGGCGAAGCCCGGGATTTCTAGTGGCGAACTCGGACACGCCTTGTGCGACTTCGAGGGTGTGCTCGAGCAGTCCTCCCAGATAAGCATGATGCTTGGAAACGGCGGCCGGATGTTCGGAAAAGTGTTCTTTGTTCTTCTCCAGCAAATGGAGCGTAAGTTGGCGCAGATCCTCAGGCTCGACCGTGCCGGTGAGCTCGATAATCTCTTGCCACATCTCATCGACATCCCGATCTGATGTCGCTACCAACAACGAAGGATCGAAACCCGGCAACTGGCCTGACTCCTGCTCGTGGATGGAGAGCCGGCGAATCGATTCCACAATGACCTGAAGGTTGTTGCGGTAGGTCTCCACGCGGCCTTGGACGTAGACGAATTCGCCCTCATCGAATTGAGAGGCGTAGCGATGCGCCGCTCCGGCCCAAGCACGGGCTGCAATGATACCCGTCCGGTCGGCCAATGTGATCTCCAAGTACGGATCGCCTGTTCGCGTCGAGCGTTGTGTCTTGTGCTTCACCAAGAAGCACTGAGCGACCCCTTGCCCGTCCCGCATGTCGGAGACAGGGACATGGAGCAAGGGATAGGGAAGTTGTTCGCCGCGCATTCGTTCGGAAAATCGTTCTGGAGCCATGCTGTCCTTTCCGGAAGGAGAATAATTTCAGTGTAATGGCGGAGGCCGTGAAGTCAACTCATTGTTCATGAAAGTGTTCTGGCCTTAGCTGAGGCGAACGGAAAGGGGAGTCCCGATGACGGCGAACGACTTGCTGGATTCTCTGCGACATGCAATGTGGGGGGACCGGGACGGCTATCGGTTCTATTCGATGGCCGCGAAGCAAGCCGTAGCCCTGGCACTGTGGAGATATTCGAGCATTGGCCGAGGAAGTGATGTGGCACTTCGATGCGCTTGAGAAGCCGCACCAATCGTTGCTCGATACTGAAACGTGAATCCCTGAGACAGCCTGGGACAAGCCTTGGCAACCGGAGGGGCAGGATCGATTTTCACGAATGACTCTGTGCGACGCATTCGAAGATGCCATCTCGAAATGGCCGCGGTTTCCATTGGAATTCTGCTGGAGAAGCGGGCATTCGAGTTCTATACCCGGCAAGCCGCAACTGCGGAAAATGGGAGTGTTTGATAGTTCTTTCGAGAGCTGGCGAATTCGAAAGACTAGCATTATCGAATGTTTCTTAGTCTGTTGTACAAGCTTCTTCTGCGTGCGAAACAGGTGCTTTCATCACCGAGGGCGCGGAGAATGCTGAGGATTCTATAGATACCTGAATATCAAACCTTAGCGACCCTTGCGCACTCTACAAGATACAGGCATTTCTCGCGCCCGTGTAACCAACCCGGATGTTTGGCAGCCCTATGTTTTGCCTGGCCAAACTCCGACGAACTGGCGAGCGAAGCGGGCAGTTCGCACGCACCTCAAGCCGCAAAGATCGCAGAGGGGAACTGCAATAGCCACTGCACTTCTATTGGCCTACCCTATGAGACGTCTTTGAATCTTGTTTATTGTTGTCCTCCGCGTCTTCGCGTCTCTGTGAGATACAGCCATTTCTCGCGGCCGTTCGTATCAAATCTGAGCGCCACTTGCGCCTGCCTATGCCAGCAGGTGGACAGGCTCTCTGCGAGTTCGGCGGTGAGAATGCTTGAAACCAGGGTTCGAGCTTGAAGACGAGTATTGGAGCGAAAATGGGTTTGAGCCGCTGTACTGAGTAACTGATCCGCAGTTTGAGAGCAAAGCGGCGAGCCATCATGGCTCGCCGTCACTCTATTGCCAAACGATTTCGTTATACGTCACAGGCTGCCGGCGGAGGTGCCAGAACCAGTGGATGCGTTATCAGGGGGAAATTGTCCTGATCGCCGTCGATCGAAATCCGGTGCGGTGAATCCCAGATGCCGTCTTTGTCGGCATCGATGGCTTCAAATCCGTCCCAATAATTGCCTTCGGTACCATCATCCCAAATGTTGGGGTCGTCGGTGTAAGCATGGCGGACGTTGTTCACGAACGCATTCCCGACGATGGTATTGGCTTCCGAATCCAGGTTCAGATAGACGCCCGTGTAGCCGTTGGCGATGTAGTTGCCGAGTAACGCATTGTTGTGGGAGGCATCCAGCCAAATGGCGGCTTCGTTGTCCTCGAATGTGTTGGCCAGAATCTGATTGTTCGACGAGAAATAGAAGCGAATGCCGTCGGTGTTCTTCGCGAAAACGCAGCCGGCGATTCGATTGATCGATGAGAAATTCAGCGTTACCCCGACCCAGTTCGCCTCGAAGACACAGTCTTCGATCTTGCCGTTCTTGACATAGGAAAGATAGACAGCTGACTTGGCGGCGCCACTGATTTTCACGTTTCGGATGATGAACGAGCGAGCGGTGCCATGAATCTTAATCCCGTAATTGTCGTACCCGGCATCGATGATCCAGTTCTCGATGATGTAAGGATCGTTGAGAGTTCCGCTGCCCGAGCACACACCGTTTTCGACGGTGAATTCAAAATCGTTGGAAATCACGATGGCACGGTGTTCGACTCCATCCCCCGCGAATGCAACTGCGCTAATAAGGACTAGCAAGAATACGGTGCTAAACAGCCCTGCACCCTGTTTCATAGGGCATCACTCCTTTGGCGAACAATCTGGAACACGACTTATGATACCAGCTTGCCGCATTGTTGTGAAGGAGATCGTACAGTAGAAATGGGACATCTGGCCACATTATCTATGGGGTGTGCGTCGGTTCTGAATCATGCGCCACAACGTGACGGGAACGTGGCGCCGGCGGAACGGGAATACCAAGAACAGCCCGGCAATGAACCCTCCGATGTGGGCAAAGAAGGCCACGCCGCCCGAGTTACCGAATGATCCCGCTCCCGAGATCACTTGCCACAAGAACCAGAATCCGAGCAAGAACACCGCCGGTATGGCGACCAATCGCAGGAAGAAGAATAACGGAACCAGCGTGAGCACACGAGATTGCGGGAATAACATGAAATAGGCGGCCAGAATTCCAGCGATGGCACCCGATGCCCCCACCATAGGGATCGAACTACCGGGTCCGATAGCAATCTGCACAAACGCAGCCACGATACCGCACAGCAGATAAAACGCCAGGAATCGCACCGGCCCCATCGCATCCTCGACGTTGTCCCCGAAAATCCACAAATACAGCATATTTCCCAACAGGTGCAGGATTCCGCCGTGCAAGAACATCGACGTAAGCACGGTCAACCAGAGGAGGATGGGAATGGTGGGGGGCAAGTCCCTTCCGCTCAGAAGCTCGGCAGGAATGAGCGCATATTGCGTCTGAAACCATTCGTTGCGCCCGATTTCGTACGTGCTGGGCATCGAGGAAAGAATCCGCTGCCCAGTGGCATAGGCGTAATAGGAACTGAAAATAGGCGGCTCTTCCAGTCTTGCGGCTACCCATTCAGCACGTTCGTCGGCCCAATTCTCGCGATAGGGCGGTTGCGTGCCCAAGAAGCCCTGAAACAAGAAGACGAGCAGGTTCAGAACGATCAAGGATACGGTCACGATCGGGAATCGTCGGCTCGGGAGCATATCGCGAAGCGGAATCATGCCACATAGTATCCCGGCCTTTCGGATGGGGGCAACCTGGATCGAGTCGTTCGGTGCGAGGGTTGCACGACTCAGTGCGGTGATTGCACGAGCGCGGAACGCGGCTACACTATTGTGGTCCACAGATGTTCCTAAGGAGGCCGGATGGATCTACTGAAACGACTGAGCGAAGCTGCAGGCATTCCGGGATACGAAGCGCCTGTGCGTGCCATCGTTGCCGAAGCGCTAGATGGGCACGTCGACTCGATGGAGGTTGACGCTCTTGGCAACTTGATCGCCCACAAGAAGGGGGATGGCCCCGTCGTTGTGATTGCCGGACACATGGACGAGATCGGCTTTCTCGTTCAGCACATCGACGAGAAGACGGGATTCCTTCGCATCGAGCCATTGGGCGGATTCGACCCGATCACCCTGGTTGCGCAGCGCGTGCTCGTACATACTGAACACGGAGATTTCATCGGCTGCATCGGCCGCAAGGCAACACACATTCTTACGCCTGAAGAGCGTAAGAAGCCGCTGGAACTCAAGGATCTGGCCGTCGACCTGGGACTTCCCACCGACACTGTTAAGGAGAAGGTGTCCATTGGAGATATGGTCACTTTGCGGCAGGACTTCATTGAATACGGCAACATGGTGTCCGGAAAGGCGTTGGACGACCGATTGGGTGTCTACATCGGCATCGAGGCCCTGAAACGCGCGGCGAATCCTACCTGTGACATTTATCTGGTGGGAACGACGCAAGAAGAAGTCGGATTGCGCGGCGCCAAGGTCGCCGGTCAGACACTGAATCCCGATATCGGTATCGCTCTTGATGCGACGATTGCCGCTGATACACCTGGTGTTCCCCCGCAGCATCAAGTCACCAAATTGGGCAAGGGAGTCGCCATCAAGCTGAAGGATTCGGCCTCCATTTCCCATCCCGGTATGGTCAAGGCCATGAAGAGGCTGGCCGAAGAAAATGGCATTCCGTATCAGATGGAGATCCTGCCTCGCGGTGGAACCGATGCCGGCGGGCTGCAGATGGCCAACGACGGTGCAGCCGTCATCACCTTGTCCATCCCCACTCGCTACGTGCATTCGGTTATCGAAACGGCGCACAAGGACGACATCGAAGCCACCATCAAACTGCTGGCCGTTTTCCTGGAGAAGGCGGGACAGATCGATCTTACAGGATGATGACACGCACACTGTTCGTCGATTTTGACGTGGTTGCAACGATGGATGCCGCCGGGCGCGAGATTCCCGACGGTTTCGTCGTGGTCGAGGGCAATCGAATCATCGATGTCGGCGAGGACGCCACCGGTATCGAAGCGGATGAAATCGTCCGCGGTAACGGCAAATTGTTGTTGCCCGGTTTCGTGAATACGCATCATCACCTGTATCAAGCTTTGTTCCGCAACGTGCCCGGTGCGTCGAATGTCAAGCTGTTCGATTGGCTGGTCTTCCTGTACGAGCGCTGGGAAGGCATCGACGAGCATGCCATGCGGGTGGCCTCTACGGTCGCTTGCTCCGAGTTGCTGCTATCGGGTGCGACCACGTCCTCTGACCATTGCTATCTCTATCCCAAGAACGGCGGTAACATCCTGGCTGCCGACATCGAAGGGGCGCAAGCCGCCGGCATCCGCTTTCATCCCACTCGTGGCTCGATGTCGTTGTCCAAGAAAGACGGCGGACTCCCGCCCGATTCGGTCGTCCAAACCGAAGACGAGATCCTGGCCGACTGCCGGCGTATGATCGAGAAGCACCACGATTCCGAACCGCTGGCCATGCTGCGGATCGCCCTGGCGCCGTGTTCTCCATTCTCTGTCACGCTCGACTTGATGCGCGAGTCTGTCACCATGGCCGAGGAGTATGACGTGCTGCTGCACACCCATCTCGCCGAAACCCGTGACGAAGAAGCGTTCTGCAAGCGGGAGTTCGGATTCCGGCCCGTCGATCTGATGGAAGAACTGGGATGGCTGCGCAATGACGTTTGGTTCGCGCACCTGGTCGTACTATCGGATGCCGATATCGCCAAGCTGGCTGCGGCCAAGGTGGGGATGGCCCATTGCCCCAGTTCCAACATGATACTGGGATCCGGCATCGCCCGTGTCACCGAGATGAAAGAAACCGACATTCGCATCGGACTGGCCGTCGACGGCTCTGCCTCCAACGACACCTCCAACATGATTCGCGAAGTTCGCAACACCATGTTGTTACAGCGGATGCGGTACGGTGCTGACGCCATGACTGCTCGCGAGGCCCTGCACATGGCCACCATGGGCGGTGCGGGGGTGCTGGGGCGTCAGGACGAAATCGGATCGATCGAAGTGGGCAAAGCGGCCGATCTGATCGCGTTCGATCTCAACGACATCGCGTTTGCCGGATCGCACGCAGATCCTGTGGCCGCAGTCGTGCATTGTGCCAGCGACCGGATCGATTTCTCGATGGTGAACGGTGAATGGCGCGTGCGAGAAGGTCGGTTGGTCGACGAATCGATCTACGACCTGATCCCTGAGCACAATCGAATCTCCAAACGCCTGACCGAAGCGGTATGAACATCACTGTCGATGTCGAAATCGGCTTCTCGTTCAAACGGGAGTTGGATGATACCTATCGCAGCTTGGAGCTTCCGGTAGGTGTAACCGTTCTGGATGCGTTTCGTGTGTTGGCCGACCGCTATCCCGTGTTTTGCGAGCGTGTGTTCGACGAATCGGGCAAAATCCGACGCAATATCAACGCCTTGATCAACGGGGGCAACGTACAGTTTCGCGAGGGATTCAAGACCTTGTTGAATGAAGGCGATCGATTGACCGTGCTTCCGCCGGTTGGAGGTGGGTGATGCCTTTGGCATCACCCACCTCCAACCTATGGGTGCGAACGGCAACTCGGCTGAGGGCCGAGTTGCCACGAGTTTGCGAAGCGAGATTTCGCAAACGTCGTGTTGGATGACGTATCAAGTACGTTTGTGTGAGGAGTTTCACTGGCCTCCAGCAGTTGAGTTCGGACGAGTTGCCGAAGCTGTGCTTCGACACCATCGTGTTGGATCTCGTTCTCAGTTTGGGAAGCGGGTGCTGCTCGATTGAATGTCGGAGAAGAGACACGGGGCCCAACTGGGCTCCTCTCTTCTTGCTACAGGTGTGAGGTGGCGAACTCATCTTGCAGATGAGTTCGTATGAGTTTGGCAACTCAATCAGAGATTGAGTTGCTTGTGAGTTTTCGGGATCGAATCCCGAAAACATCATGTCTGGTGTCGGCAAACTCAGCCGTTCGGCTGAGTTCGTATGAGTTTGCGGAACGTAGTTCCGCAAACATCATGTTCGATGACGTCTCAAATCTAACGGTTTGAGAAGTGCAATCGGAATCCGTGGTGAATGAGAAAGGGGCCCTTGCGGGCCCCTTTCTTCTTGCTTCAAGGAGGTGCGAACTCATCTTGCAGATGAGTTCGGATGAGTTTTCGACTTGTCGAAGACTCCATGCAACCTTGTGGGTTGCCGTACCCTTCGGGTTCACTACGCACCCAGCTTCATGTTTTCGGGGCACTGCCCCGAAAACTGAAACGAGCCCAAAGGGCTCGCCGCGCCTTTCCCAACGCGTTGTCATAAGACTGCTCGTGCTACCACACCACGCCTTGGCTCATCGAACACGGAGGTTCAGGTGTTGGCCTAAAACTCAAACGAACCCAACGGGTTCGCAACGCATCTTGTCAACACACTATGCATGCGTCACCGACTCGACTTTTCAGACATTTGTCTGGAAAGTCGAAGGCTAAGCTGGGGAGGACCGGGTGCATCCCTCCCCAGCCGGTATGGTGGCTATCCGCAAGGAGGTTTAGCGGAAGAGCGGCATTTCTGCTGCTAGATAAAGAATGCACAGCAATTGTGTGCAAAGTATGAAGACAACGTGTGGTTCCCGTGGGGGCGAAAGACCGCATGTCCTGTTCTGGTCAAGCATTTCGCTTATGTGTGCCTTACCATGCCGATTCTTAGTTGATTTGACGATTTTCAGCGGGACACCAATTTGGCTGCTTTGTCGGCGATGCCTGCCTCGAAGCGCGCGGAATCGATGACGAAACGGGTATGCAAGCATCGTCCGATGGACTCCAACTCGTCTTCGCATTCGACCTCGAACGTGAGTTTTCGCCCGTCAATGGCCGTGAGTGTGGCTCGAACCGTGACCTTCATCCCCAGCGGCGTCGCTGCAGTGTGGGCAAGTGATACGGCCGTTCCCACCGTCTTCTGTCCCTCGGGTAGATGCGGCTCGACCATGGTTCGTGATGCCTCTTCACAAAACCCGACCAGCACGGGCGTGGCCAGGGCTTCAACGAGGCCTGAGCCGAAAGCGCTGGCCAGATGCTCCTTGGAGACGATCCACGTCATTTCGTTGGCCGTGCCGACTTCGTACATACACACTCCTTCCGATGATCGAACCTTCGGAAATGGTAGACGGCGCCGATGCCTCGATCAACGATCAGAGCCGATAGAGATCGGGCCGACGATCGCCGAGTTTGTTGTTGTGTACTGTGATCGCCTTGTCGCGAGCCTTCGTAACATCAATCTCTACAACGGCCACTTCGACCTTGTCCTGAGATAGCCGTACGAGTGCTTCGCCATCGGGTCCGATGACTTGAGACTGCCCGGTATAAGTGAGCGGTTCATTCGTGCGGGCTTCCGTGCCCACACGATTGGCGGTGGCCGTATAGACGCCATTCTCTAGCGCCCTGATGGACATGGTGCGTTGGGCCAGATCGGGCAGGACGAGATTGGCCGGGTGGGCAATGACATCGGCACCTTGCAACGCCAACGAGCGGGCCGATTCCGGGAACAAGTGATCGAAGCAGACCATCATGCCGATCTTGGCGAGGCCGATATCGATAACAGGAAACGGCTGATCACCTGGCGTGAAGTTGATCTTCTCTTCGTAGAACAGATGGATCTTGCGATAGCGATCCAGGAACCCGTCCGGACCGACCAGGACGGCAGCGTTGTAGACGACCTCGCCATCGAGTTCGGGCAGTCCGGCGACGACGAAGCACTGATTCTTTGCTGCACACTCGATGAGTGCTTGGGTCGTCTTGCCACTGGGAACTGGCTCTGCCAGTTCCCGTGCTTCTGCTGCGTTGAGAAACTGGTATCCGGTGGCGAACAGCTCAGGCAGCACCCACAGATCCGTAGTATGTGAAGACATGAGATCGAGGCATTCCGCGGTGTTCTTCTCGATCTCTCCAAAGCTCGGCGACGATTGAACGATTCCGATGCGCATAGCCGAATTCTAACCGTGGTACGAGGAAGGCGCGACCTGGAGTCAATCGTATCTAATCAGGAGATGTAGTTTTCATTTCTGGAGATGTGCGGAGTGCTTCATTGCTGTTCTTCAGAGCCTTGGCGATACAGCCTTGAGCTTTCGCGCTTCTCTCAAGTGTTCGGCAGATGTCGTCAAGGTTGACAAAGGCCCTAACGAGGCTCCCGCGATATGAATGCAGGTCGAACCTGCCAGACGATATCTTGGGTCCTCGGCTTGTCGTGACTGTGTAATGGACGTTGTAAGGGAGGAACCGCGGGAGTTCATCGAACAACGCGTGAGTTGTGTTCAATAGGAACCATTCCCGTTTCTCGCCAGGGCCCAGAGAGCCAAGGTCAAGGGGAACAAGGCCGGACTCCACTAGATTCTCAATGCCGGTATCAGTGGTTCGCAGTAGCCCGCATGGGAAATCGAGTAGAACATCGTTGGCAACGCTTGCCCCCACATTGGAAACGCGAAGATTGAGAGCTCCTTGGCCTCCATACGGAACGAGTGAAAGTTGAACGTTCCCTTCAACGAAACTGGAGATCGTCGCAGCTACAAGCTTCCTTGAATAATGAGCTTGCCCAAAAATGCCGATTGCTGTTAGAGCCAACACGGCTGCGCTGGCGATCTGAACCCAATCGTGTGCCTCCATTTGTAGCCTCCTGTGCAGATTCTTGATCATTATAATCTGTAGGAGTTACGATGAAAACAAGATGATGAAGATTCGGTGTTGTGGCGAATTAGTCAGTAAGGAGAATTGCGCTCTGATCATCAAGGATCTACGGACAATGGAGGATCACACATTCCTTGTCATGCCAAGAGCCTTCACGCATAACCGGGACCCGATAGATATCACGACCTTTGGTGAGAAATGGTCAAGGTATTGCTCTGGAGTTCAGTACTTTTGGTTTCGGGCTCGCGCAGACGCGAGTCAAGGGAAAGAGAGCAAGATCCTGCCGATTCCGAGTACAGGGCTGGCGGCAACCATGAGATGTATGAAGCACGATTGCAGAGTTCGAATCTCAACCATCACGACTTCCCGGAGCGAGAGCCGAGACGTATTGTGTGTCGAGGCGGTTGATCCTATCGAGTTCCCGCAACCCAAGACTGTTACGTCAGACCGGTGACAGGCCGCCAAGTAGAAGGGCTCTCCCCGAGCCTCCCCATCCCTGGCCAAGGCATATGAGTTCCAATTACCAAAGCACTCGTCGCTTCCGCCCTCTCCAGAATCATCTTGCGACTCTCGATCGCGCCCTCCGGATCGGTATCCATCGTGACGGGCCAATCGAGATGCTCGATCCAAATCGGATTCAGGATGGCGTCGCCGATGTGCAGGATTGGGGTGTCATCCGTGGCGAATTCGCAGGCGGCGTGTCCAGGACGATGTCCTGGGCAGGGCACGACCGTGATGCCTTCGGCCACCTCGCTTTCCCCAACACTGAGAATGACGCGATCCTCGATCAGTTCCCTCAATCGCTGGAACAGTCGTCGCAAATGCTTGGGCAGGCTTTCGTAGGTCTCTGGCTTATGGAGTTCGGTCCACAACTCGGCGTCGATGGCATACTTGGCGTTGGGATAGGCAAGCTCGCCGTCGCCGATTTGCAGCAACAGCCCGGCGACATGGTCGCGATCCACATGAGTGATGCAGACCAGTTCGATGTCGTCTGCTGAAACTCCAAGTTCTACCAGCGAC
>Ga0114923_10002882_pt1 | contig 11602 bp, 19 predicted proteins | sample SumtaG_FD_89578 | JGI IMG/M metagenome (GOLD analysis project Ga0114923, IMG submission 89578) | Deep subsurface microbial communities from Indian Ocean to uncover new lineages of life (NeLLi) - Sumatra_00157 metaG | ecosystem: Environmental > Aquatic > Marine > Oceanic > Sediment | place: near...
AGCCAGAAGGGTCGGAATTGCCCTCATGACGCCTACGGCTGGCCAACACACGGCGCGCGTCTTTAATGGTCAGTATTGAGTTTCAAGATAAAGAAGGGAGGGACACGTGGGTGACAGGGAATTCGGTCGTCAAGAAGTAAAGGTCTCACCACGAGTAGCGACACCCGGACAGCTATTGAACGATCAACTGTCCCTCAACGGAGGGTCTACTGCGTACTTACTCAACGTCGATGGCAGTTCTTCCAGCATCACATCGCAGAAAGTTTTCCGGTACATTGTCCCTGCATTGAAAGAGCTACTCCTCGAAGAGCTACTGTTCGAAATCACGGATGCCGCTGTAGAACCGGGCAGCTTTGGTGGTATCGCTGCACTCACAACGGGCTGTGGACTGAGCCTTCGAACATCGACTGGTGGTATCCTACGGGATCTTGCACCACGGAAGCTGAAGAAAAATACAGACTTCCTTCTCCTTGGAGGGGATCTCGATATTGAGATCGGGACTACGGAAGATGCGGTAATCGCACGCTACAATCTGGCGGACGTTCACGGCTTCATCACTAGCCTGAGTTCGGGACAATACGTGGAACTGGTCGTCGATGATGACTTGACCGGCTTGTCCAATTTCGAGGGAACGGTCGCTGGACGGTTGTTGCCGACCTAAGGATTAGATGGTGACCTATGGTGGGGAGTCGCCGTACCGGTTATTGGCTGGTGCGGCCTTGGCCGAAAGGGGCTTCCAGGGAGAGGGAAACCTCGAGCTTCTACACCTACGGGTCACCAGATAAACGGGAGGCCGTGGCTGCCGTGGTGGGCCCTGTGTCGGGACCTGGATAACCACACGGAACGCTACTACGGGAAGCCGCGGCCCCTGACAACAGGTGGCCCTATGGCTAGAGAGGACCGAAAGGCTCGAACGGCCGAACACCGGAGCCTGCCTAAGGGGCCGCCGACTCTTGGTGGACACGAACAATCAAACAGGCGGCCTACGGCGAGAGAGTACCGAAAGGCTCAAATGGGTCTACCAATCTCGTTGGGTCCACGTTACGCCTAAGGGTCGCCGACACTAACGACAGGAGCGGTTGCAATGAGAATGAACAGGGTGCTCAAAGGCCATCGACTGATCAGCAGGGCAGAAGCAAAGCGCCGGGACGAAGGAAGCTATAAGACCGTCGACCTTGAGGTGCCCGAGTATGCATCCAATCCAGAATACAATCCACGTATTTCGATGCGCGCCCGCCGGCGACAGAAGAACCTGGTCGGCCACTATCTTCCACACGTGAACCGTAAGCGCCGGCGGACCAGGATCGAATCACAGCACGCCAGGGCCCGCGCCAGTAACAAGGGACTCAACACACACAAGAGCCGGCGCACCACGCCGAAGAAAGAGACACTCGAGGAACGCGCATACGAGAAGGCCTATGGTAAGCAGACAGGGATCTTCCAGCGCATCATCGAATGGTGGAACAACCGCATGGAACGGATGCGCGCGCTCAGACCTTGAACACCTCGGGGCTTGTGCATCCCGCCCTTTATGACGCAATAGCCGGCGACACTGACGGCTGCCACGGAACGAGGAGCCACGGATGCCTATATCGCCAGGTCTCGAGGAGATCGGGAGAAGCGGACTCAGGGAGTTCTCAGGACAGATAGCGGAGGAGCCGCTCCTTAGACTCAGGGGAAGACTCGGTCGGCGCATATTCAATGAGATGCGCCTGAACGATGATGCCGTAGGTGCGCTGCTCTACGCCATCACAATGATCCTGAGACAGATCCCGTGGTTCGTGGAACCACCAGACGACGATCCCGAAAGCCTTGCCCGAGCTGATTACTACGACAGTCTCATGAATGACATGTCGCACAGCTGGTCGAGCTTCATTGCAGAGGCCCTGACCATGCTGCCGTTCGGCTGGGCCTATCACGAGACGGTCTTCAAGTTCCGCAAAGGCAAATCAGACAGACCAGGCACGAGCTCCAAGTTCGATGACGGACTCATTGGACTACGGAAGCTGGCACTCCGCGGACAGGACACGCTGGACAGGTGGATCTTCGATGATGAAGGTGGTATCCAGGCCATGAAGCAGGTCGGTGTGGACACCCCGATCCCAATCGAGAAGGCAGTCCTCTTCCGCAACACCCACGAAAAGAACAACCCGGAAGGTCTCAGCATCCTCCGGCCGGCATGGAGGAGCTGGTACTTCAAGAAGAAGCTCCAAGAAATCGAGGCGATCACAGTAGAGCGAGAGGGCGGCGGATACCCCATTGCGTGGATCGCTTCAGAAATCCTGCACTCTACAGATCCCGCGGATGTCCAGATCGTCAATGACACAATAGCCATCGTAACCAACATCCGAAGGGACGAAGTCGAGGGCGCGGTCTTCCCCCTGTCTTATGATGAGAACGGCAAGAAGCGATTCGATCTGACACTACTCAAAGGTGAGGGCGGTAGACAGGTTGATATAAGCCCGATCATCCAGAGGTACGATCGGGCCATCACGCGGTCGGCACTCGCAGACTTCCTCATGTTCGGTGGAGGCGACTCGAGCGGTAACCGATCACTTGGCCAGAGCAGGACCGAGCTATTCGAAAAGGCCCTGAACGCTACACTCGATGAGGTAGAGAGCGTCCTAAACAGACATCTAGTGCCGCGCCTGGCCGAGCTGAATGGTTGGAGTGGGGCCTTACCAGAGTACAAACATGTGAAAGTTCGGACGATTGATCTGACGGGTGTAGCAGAGATCATCAAGTCACTCACAGCGAGCGGGGCCCAGATTTTCCCAAGCGAGGAAATCGAAAACGTGATCCTTGAAGCTGCCGGCCTACCAGAGCGGATGCCGGATGATCTACTGCTACCCGCAGCGACAGAGGGCGACGAGTAGCAATCCAAAAGGAGGGAGAGGGACATGGCTGATGGAGTATTCAATATCGCCAAAGGCGCCGTAGCTGAGATGTTCAGGGACGCGGCTGCCAATGGGATTGTCGCACTTATGACGGCGAATGAAGCGGAAGCGACCTTGGTCGATCGAACCGACCTGGCCGACTTGTTCATCGAGGCGGGGAACACTGAGGCTGTGTTCACCAGCTATGTTAGGAAGACCGGGCTAACCGGAACGATCACGGTCGACAATACGAATGATCGGGTGGACGTAGACTTCCCGGATCAGACGTGGAGTCCTGCCGGTAATGGTGCGAATGAAACGTTGACGAAGCTGATCACGGCGTATGAAAACGCCGCTGCCGATGCGACCAGGATCCCGATGACACATCACGATTTTGCTGTGACGACAGATGGATCGGACCTGACCGCACAATTCAATGCTGCCGGGTTCTATCGAGCCGCATAGTTGAACGACAAACCATAGGGGGATACGGTGGCGAACAAGCTGCCCTTCGGGGCTCAGAGGGTGAAGGAAAGACTAGGCAAGATCCCGTGCTATATAGTCGAAGCAGACGTGTTCTATCCAGCGTTGCTGCAGGAGTTGAAAGACCACCTTGGTACGGCTGGACCTAATCCAAAGAAGCCGACTCAATACTGGCTCGAAGTTGCCTATCAATGCATGAAGATGGACATGCAAGCAGCCTGCGGTTTCCAAATTGAGATCCAGATCACGAACGCGTCTGGGAAGAAGTGGGCCTTGATCAAGCACCCAGATCCTGATCACAAGGTTGATAAGGAAACGGGCATCGTCATTATGACCGGCGTCTACAAGGCGACGAAGGGCTTGGAGGCGAAGCGCCACTACAAGGCGTTGCGCGGCTTCATCCCGTCGTGAGGTTAGGGCACGTTGACCAAATGGCGCGTTCGCCTGGCCGACGGATCAATATTTGACAGCACGCAGGGCGGGCCGGACGATGTGCCGCGTTCGCCCCGTGTGGTGTGCATAGCGCAATGGAACAATCCAAACTTCCGACCCGTCCTGACGAACGGTGACTGGTATCTGCACCGCTCCGACCTAGACTGCTGGACACAACACACCGACATGGGAGCATTGCTGGAATTGATCGACCACGCCCCGTCGATAGATGCCGCCCGTGCCGGTGCATACGTCGATGATCCCACCTTCAAGGAACTATGGGCACAGGCCCGCACAGATGCGGGGATTGACTGATGTGTCCGCAGTGGATCGAACCTGAACTTGATGCACTGAATTGGTCGGCCCCGAGCTTCGACTTCATCCGGCTTCCGCCGGATATCGTCATGCTGGATCCTGCCTACGATCAGATCAACTTCCGTGCTCGCGACGATTCGACTGCACTCAATACGGATGGCGGTTACCTGGCTGCGGAAGATGTTAATCCTGCGGCGATCGGGACAGGCACGGCCAACAGGTTCCGGATTCGGTTCACGATCGATGAGAACGCCAATCGCACAGATACGGTCACACCCGTACTCCGCTATGAGAAGAACGCCACCGGTGGATACATCGTTATCTCAGGTGCTTCGAGCAACGTCCAGGGCACGACCGGGATCCCAACAGATGAAGATGCCTGTTCGACCCAGTTGCTCGGGAACGCGGCCGTCGGTTCGTTCGAAGGCGATGGCAGTTATGGAGACGATGGAACGGCGGCCAGCTGGAGTCATGCCAAGGAAGCTTTCGCTGAATTCGAATTCTGTGTCTACTTCGTCAATGCCGACGTAGCTGATGCGGACACCTTCGATTTCAGGATCTACGATGGAACGACACCACTAGGCACCTACACCGTCACACCACGCGTCACGGTCGTTAAGGGTCAGACGATCACTGTTGGACTGGCTACCGAAACGGACTCGGCATTCGCAATAGCTTTGATCCTGAAGACGGCGATCATCGGTCTGTCGACTGAGACCGATACCGGACTTGACTGCACACCTGAACGTACCTACGCCATTGGACTGGCCACTGAGACGGACAGCGCTTTCGGTGTTACCTGGTCAAAGAGCGTCACAGCTGGGCTGGCAACGGAGACGGATTCAGCTTTCGCAGTACAGCCACTTCGAATAGAGACAGTCGGACTCTCAACGGAAACCGATTCTGCGTTCGCTGTGGGAGCTGCCAAGGGTGCCACCGTAGGACTCGCCACGGAGATAGACTCAGCATTCGGCGTAACGTGGTCCAAGGCTGTCAATCCGGGACTGGCCACAGAAACGGATACTGGTTTCGCTCTAACAGCACTCCGGACCTACTCAATCGGCCTGGCGACTGAGACTGATTCCGCATTCGCCGTTGTATTCTCGAAAGCAGTGAACGTAGGGCTGGTCACCGAGACCGATACGGCGTTCGCAGTGCCACCGAGGCGGACACTTACGATCGGTCTAACATCAGAAACTGATACCTCCTTTGCCATTACGGCGGTCAAGCAAGTGGTCGTTGGGCTGGCCACAGAAACCGATTCAGCTTTCGATGTGACGATTCCGACCGGCGCACCGCAGATCATCGTCGTTGGGCTGTCATCAGAAACCGATTCAGCATTCAGCGTCACGATTGTCAGAGCGTTTACAATAGGGTTGGCTGCAGAGGCCGATTCAGCATTTGCGGTCGACAGGGTCAGGGGCATCAATGTTGGGCTCGCTCTCGAGACGGACGTCGCGTTCCCAGTCGTCAATGTCTCGACAACGGAGATCACCGAGCCGACCACGGTTGAGATTCTATCACCGACCGATGGAACGACACTCAGTATCGTGAGCCCTGCAGGAGCGACTACATTGACGATCACGGCACCAGCTGGACCGACCGGCCTCGTCATCGTGGCGCCTGTAGGTCCGACGGGCATGACGATCATAGATGGTGAGCCCACAAGCGTAATCAAAGTATAGGAGGGGATAATGTCGGCACCACTAGTCATCAAACTAAAACAGGGTGACGATCTACCTGTACTGACCGTGGTTCTCAGGGACGGCAATAAGCTGCCGATCGATATCACTGGGGCCGCTGTCAAGTTTCTCATGAAGCTCGAGAACAGCACGAGCCTGAAGATCGATTCAACAGGCGTGACGATCGATGATTCAACCGGTGGTCAAGTCACCTATCCGTGGTCGACAGGAGACCTCGATACAGACGGGAGCTACCTCGCAGAATTCGAAATCACGTTCGGGAGCGGTAAGATACTGACCTGCCCCAGCGATGAAGAGATCGATGTGATCATCAGGCGTGAGTTGGGGTGAAAATGACAAGGCGAGAATTGGTCAGGCTCCTAGCGTGTGCATCGGCAGCAATCGGGATCCCAATAGGTGGTATCAGGTCCATGCAGACTGGGTCACTTGCAATCACAGAAGCTGAGTGTGCCGCAGCATATCGAACACTCACAGCAGTCCCACAAGAGATGTCGGTATATGTGAGGTTTGTGGAGCGCGGTAGGGTCGTCGAACCGTGAAGCGCATTGTCTATTCGAAGCAGGATCAAATCCGCTTCAAGGAATACACGAAGCTGCTGGACAGCCTGGAGCCCCGGGTGGTCCGAGCCTTCACAGAAGCACTCGCCAGTGTAGAGATCGAATTTGCACTGGTCCGTGATCTGTTCGAACAACAGCGGTTCGATGATATCCTGAGTCTGATCGGCTTCGACAGATTCGAGCGAGAATTTCAGAGACTGGTCACACCGGAACTAGAAGCAATCGCACGGCGCGGACAAAGGTGGGCTGTCGATGAGCTCGGGGACTTCCCGGGTATCTCCGAAGTCAACTTTGCCGTCTTCTCTCCGGAGGTCCTGATCGCATTGCAGACGCAGGCCGCAGTCCTCATTAAAAATACAACGGATGGACAGCAACAGATCGTCCGGCGATACCTAACCGATGCTTTCAGGCAGGGCCGAAGTTCGGCAAGCGTCGCTCGAGAGATCGGTGATGTGGTGGGCCTGTCGCAGCCACAGTCGATCGCCGTACAGAACTTCAGCCGTGCAGTCGATGAATTCTTTGCCGGCGATCTCACGGCCAATCAAGTGCGCTCCCGGTTCCGGCTTTCACCGGGCCTCAGGGGCAACAGGGACGCTATCAAGACCAGGTACGTCACCAGACAACGTCTGCACCGTGGACGGGTTATCGCACGGGAAGAGACGATGGTGGGCTTCTCACAGGGCAGGAAGGCCGCTTGGGGTCGAATGCAGGAGACTGGCACCTTCAGTGGGGTGGAGGTTGTCGAGTGGCTCACAACCCCGGATGAACGGGCATGCGCTATTTGCGTTCCACTGCACGGTCAACAGATTGTACTCGGAGGGGCGTGGCATTCTAATCAGGTAGGTGTTGTGGAATTGCCACCGGCACACATACAATGCCGATGTGATGTACGGGTGGTCCTCGACCCAGCGAACGTGAGGGTCTCCCCAGAGCGTCGGGAAGCCAATCAATTCTTGGAGACCCGACTTACAGAGTTAACCGCACCGTAGATGGAGAGCGGAACCATGACAGACAAGAAGAATGCCGACACTGGCATCAGTGATGATGCAGAAGTGCCGGAGATTAAAGACGTCACACTCCTCTTCTTCATCGGTGGTCTACAAGCCCAGGTCCTCGGCAACATCACCTCTCGAGTCACCAAGGCCCGGAGGGAGAAAACCGGCTTCATCAAAGCCACCGGCCTTAAGGGCGAACATGATGTCTACCTCGACGTCAGTGCGATTCAGATGATGGAGGTGACGACGGCCACCATTCGGAAGATCGCTTCACCCTCTACAGAGAAGCCGGAGTTCCGTCAGCCCAACTTCCCAGCATCGTGAATCCGACGATCGTAGTCCCCATCAAGTCGCATTCGGAGCGCCTGAAAGATAAGAACTTCATCCAGCTAGGTGGCCAACCTCTGTACCGCTGGACCTTCGACTCGCTCATCCCCTACGCCGACAAGGTGCTGGTCGTTGTCGATGATCCCTTCATCCAGGACGAAGCCCAGAGGTTCGGCTTCGACGTGAGGGGACGTGAACCAAGTTGGGAAGAGATCACGGCGTGGGACGTTGCCCTCTTAGCTGCGCCCAAAGATCCCGTGCTTGCACTCGCACTGGTCACATGCCCGTTCCGGCGAAAAGGAGATGTCGAAGAAGCGAGCCGACTCTTCAAGAAACTCCACTATGCACCAGTCATTTCAGCAGTGCAAGCCAACTGGAAATCCGTCATACTTTGCGATGGTCACGGTACCAGGATGGCAGACGCCCTAAATGCTTTCATTAGTACCGGAGTGATCCAAATAGCATTACGGGAATCAATCGTCGATGGACACATCAATCGGGACGGCGCTGCAGTCTATCAAGTACCCGCCGTCGTAGGATTGGACATCGATACGCCGCTGGACTGGTGCGCCGCCTTTGGAGTTGTCGAGACGGTGAGAGGCGCAGAGATCGGCAGGGAAGTGATGGAAGAATGGGCTCCCGAAAACTAAGTGCAAAGAGGACGCTCGAAGCGTATCTCAAAGCATGGTGTGCTGGTGATTGGGATGCGATGGTCGAGCTTATGCAGGCCCACTATCGTATCCACGTACTCCGCGGACGAAGGCACGAAAAGGTGCCGCCGGTGGAATGGACGCTCGAGGGTGAGACGAAGATCAGCCCATTCATGGTCGACGTCTTCGCCCATATCAGGTTCAGGCCATTTGATGAAGGTGCGCTCTACCGGTTCCGTCTGATCAAAGAGACGGCTGAAGGCAATCCCTCCAAGAGCGGTCGGTGGGGCGTTAACCCGGACAGTATGAGGAGGTACCAATGAAGAATTTGACGGAAGCAGTTAAGCATGCGGTCCAGAATGGACTAACGGTATCGTTCTCGCCGCGCGAGCAGGCGTATTTAGTGACTGTGCGAGGTGGTTGTACGGATGATTCTAAACTAGGCCACAAACGATTGTTCGCAGCATCGCACATTGAAAAATCGAATTTTGATCTACTCGCCGATGCAGTGGAACGATTAACAGATGAAGTCTTTGACGTCGTAGAGCCAGCTGCGCCATGAACGCCCTGGTCGCGCAGTTCGGTAGCATCATCAAGGGTGTCTTCCAGTGGTGGGTACTACTTGCCCCATGGGAACAGGCACTGCGTGTTAGGCGCGGTAAGAAAGTGGCCGAACTCGGCGCCGGACTTCATCTGCGCATCCCCTTACTTGATCGATTCTTTGTACAATCAACCAGGCTTCGGATCACAGATTGTCCGATCCAGACGGTCACGACGAAGGATGGAAAGACAATCACGCTGAAGGCGCAGCTAGGGTATCGCATCGAAGACCTGCGGTTGCTCTATGACACACTGCACGACGCAGAAGGGACGATAACGAACATCGTCCAGATGGAGATCGCGAACTACGTGTGCGTTAACAACGTGTCCGATTTGGGGCCGGTAGAAATCACATCATCTGTCCGGGACGCTCTGGCCGACAGGCTGGCTACGTATGGGCTGGGCGGTGTCTCGGTATCAATCACTGACTTTGCGGTGGTGAAGACCTACCGGCTGATGACGCAGGACATATGGGGTCACAGCGGTCGAGCCCTAGACACGTTCAGGTTCCATGGCCAACCAGGCGAGTAGGGTCCTGCATATCGGTGCATGGGGCCGAAACTGGGGTGATCACGCAATCAAGTATTCAATGCACAGGTCCCTCACTGCGGCCTTCGAAAAGCGTGGACTCAATGACGTCGAGTGGCACTACGAGGACGTCCAGACAACAGACTTCGATGGCTACGATTTCGCGCCATACGATCTGATCATTGTGGGCGGTGGTGGGCTGCTCTGGGATAAGCCAGAACTGAAATCTTACACTGGCTGGCAGTGGCAGATACCCGCCGAACAGCTCCTGAAGATAGAAGCCCCGCTGGTTCTATATGGACTGGGGTGGACGCGGTTCCCCTACCACGATCCCACAGGCTCAGAGATCATGTGGTCGCATCTACGGATCGCAGCCAGCAAGGCGGCACTCGTAAGCGTGAGGAACGCTGAGACACGCAACCTTCTCAAACAGCACGGTATCCCAAAGACGTCTCACATACCGGATCCTGCGATTGATATTGACAGCGAACCGTTGTCACCAATCATCAAAGGCAAGCGGATCATCGGGCTCTGTTGGGCTAGTGACAAGCCAGAGATGCGATTCGGCAATCAGGTACGCTACGACCACTGGCTCGAATCCTACGCCATGTACCTGAATAAGATCACGACGGACGATGATGCCGTTCTGATGGTCGAGCACATCGCAGGACTCGACACAGAGGCGCGCGAGGTTTTCAAGGCGCACCTTGGCGATCGGTTCACGTCGGCGGAAGAGATCGGAATGCTCGAGGCCTTCTCTGAAGATGATGGCACACCGAAGACAGAAAATGTCCCGCTGTTCTTCTCGATGTACGATCACTGCGCCGCAGTCTTCAGTAGTCGAAAGCATGGAATCTGGATACCGGCTGGCAAGAGAATTCCGGCACTGGGATTCGGGCTCCTCAATGAGGTGGGCTGGACACTGAAGAGCGTTGGAATGGGCCCGTTCGATATCAGCCCTGTTGATCTTGAGGTATGGCCAGGTATCGTAGGTGCAGCGCTCGAGCACGCCACAGATGCAGGACCGGCCGCTTATGAGCGTAGTCTGCCGCCACTGCGGAGAGCGGTCGCCAGATTCAATGGGCGAGTAGCGGCGTTGTTGTAACCCCGGAGGAGGACACGATGGCGAAAAACAGAACACTCCCAACGAAGATCGCTGATGAGCTTGGCGTCGCACATCCGCTGGTAACCGAAGCAAGACGCGAGCGGACGGCAGCGCAGAAGATGGCGAAAGAGCTCAAGGCGCTCAAGGAGAAAATCGAAGAGATCAAGAAGGTCGCCAGGCACACGCCGGCCATCCTTCGGATCATTGCACGCAGCTGAACGCAACACGGCACTAGGAGGCATCATCATGGCAAAGATCGATAAGCGGGCACTGTCCTCGAAGCTCACCAAAGAACTCGGTGCGGACAATGCAATCACGAAGCAGGCAGTGAAGCTCGAGGGTCGTGTTGTAGATCTCGACTCGGAAGTGGGAGAGCTGAAGCATTGTCTTGAGCAGATCCGATGCGTCACTCGGAACAACGGGAACATCCAGAGGCTGATCCGGAATCTGATCGGAGAAGAGCAGCCCCAGGGCGAGCCGGATGGGGAATGAACGATGAGATGGGGACGGCCGTCCTCGCGGCCGTCTCTTGCCCAGAATGCAGCGAACAATTCAGCATTGGGATCGTGATTATGCCGGACGAAGACGGTGGCTATACAGCCAAGATCCTGAATCCGATAGGTGATGAAACGTTCGTGGGATTACTGACTGAGGCTGTGGAGCAGCATGTGACCGAACAGTTGTTGAAGGGGGTGTAGTGATGGAACCGCGACCGACAGAAGAGCAGCGCTTGGCAGCGCTCGAGACGGCGGAACGCGACGAATCTGGTATGACTGCCGCACAGATGGAGACAGCGGTACAAACGATCAGGAGCCTCGAGCTCGATGGTTGGGTGCCGATGATGGACTACATCTCTGATAAGACGGGACTGACGCGCGACCAGGTCATCCTCATGTGGATCAAGTGGCACCTTCAGACCTCGAACTCAATCCGGTATTCGGCTGCCGAAAAGGCCTTAGGGGTGAGCAAGGCCCTACAAGCTCGAATCGAGCCCCTCATCCAGATGATCGAACGCGAAGCCGGAGAGGGCG
>Ga0114923_10002883_pt1 | contig 11599 bp, 7 predicted proteins | sample SumtaG_FD_89578 | JGI IMG/M metagenome (GOLD analysis project Ga0114923, IMG submission 89578) | Deep subsurface microbial communities from Indian Ocean to uncover new lineages of life (NeLLi) - Sumatra_00157 metaG | ecosystem: Environmental > Aquatic > Marine > Oceanic > Sediment | place: near...
CAAATTATTAACGCGTCGATACAATACTGCCAGTTCAACCAACAAACAAGGAGGTTCACCAACTTGTGCAAAGAGCTCTTCATATAATTCAATGGCTTGATCATACTCTTTAGCTTGATTCAGTTGATGAATGTCATGAAACAAAGCTTGTATTTCATTAGCTACCTTTGTTTCTGCTGAGAGATCAGTGACCAACATAGAGGAAGACAATTCCGAACCACATCCAGGACAATCACAAGACATCTCTTGAGTGCTAGGACCGCTCTCTATAGAAACAATCTTCGCAATGTCTATTGAACGTCCTAAAGAAAGTGCCACAAGAAATTCTCCAGTAAAATAATAAGCTATTGCTAAATACAACCGAAAATAAGTGTGCGTGGGAAGACATTCTAATGCTTGATGCATTATAGTTTTAAGCCCTTCAAATTGTTTAGTACTAATCAAGTAAGTTGCTACGTCTATGATTTTTTCTTCACACTTTTTTGAGTACGGTAAACTCTTGAAGTCACTTTCACAAAGCTGTGCATTTAGTTTCTTAGGCATTTCATCTGCTGAAAGTGATTCATCTTGACAAAAATGAGCATACAGATCTAATCGAGAAGCAATCTCTTCATCATTAAGTGGCTGCATCATCCAACACCTACTAAGAATTCTCTAGATAAAAATCATTTAAAAAGCTCTAAATGGTGGGAAAAGATAAGCTACTAAATAATTAGTTATGATTGGGCTTCTCTTTTCTCTTGCATAATTCCTATAAGCTTATCCATCTGAGGAATTATTCGCCAACAATCAGCTACTAAATGTGGACATTTTTCTGCCACATTCATAAGAATCTCTACAGCTTCATCTGTCTGATTTAATTCCTCAAGGCAGACAACCAATGAGACAATTGATGTATGATCAGTAGGTTCTAATTCAATATATTTTAAGATAATTCTAATTGCTTCCTCATATTCCTTTAAACGCATATGGACATACTTTAGAAGATCATAAGCAATTGATAATTTAGGATGACACCGAATGGCAAGTCGAAGAGCATTTTTTGCTTTTTCGTATTGATTTGTGTTCAAGTAAGCCCTGCCTAATTCACATGTTAATTCAGGTGGGACATCAATCAAAGGGAATAATTCAAAAATACAATCAATGGCTCGATGATAATTGGAGACAAAAGAATATAATTGGATGTTTGTACAGATCTTTTGCACAACTAATCTTAAATCCGGGTTGTGTTTTAATGAGTTAAAGTCTATTATTGAGGAGAAATCAATTGGAAAATCCTCATCTGGTATGAATGCTATTATAACATCATTCTTCTCCTTTCGAGAAACTAGAGTGAAGAAATCAATTTCTCGGGCAGTTTTGTATGCAGTCTGATACTCACCTGTTATGAAATATGCAAGAGCTTGATACAACAGAAAAACAGGATTTGTGGATTGGAGTAATAGAGCTTTCTGAAGATAGAACTTTGCATCTTCAAAATCATCATTTAATAAGAAACCTAACAGAAGATCCTCAAGCTTAGAAAGATGTTCAGGAAATCGATTTAACAAGAACAGAACCTCTTCTTTTGTTACTTGAATTTCACCTTCTGAGTATTCATCTTTTAAGATATACAGAGATTCTGTTGCATATTCAAGAAGCTGGTTCAGTTCTTTTTCTGATAAATCATTCATAATGCAACACCAGATTATTTCCAATAAATATAGGTAAAAAATCTTTAAAAACAGCTAAATGATGCGATTCGACTGTTAATGCAGCTTTAAGTTTGAAGAACTATCCTTTTCCACCTAAAAATCTCTAATCCTAATTTATCATGAAATATCAATAATTGTTTGTATGCTTAAATCCAACAAAATTTATTTATAAAAGTTCTAAATAAGAAGAAAATCAAAAAACTTCTTACTACTATTATACTAAACACTATAATTTTTTACCGATAAACTTGGTTTTTTCACTGAATTCTTTAATTTGTTTTTTATCCGAATCTTTTACTTGATTTTTAGTATCAAGATAAGCTAGGAGTTTTTCTTCACCAATGATTTGTTTTAACTGTAAAGTTTCGAATCCTTGTTGTTCCATATTATAAGCTTTCTTAAATCGGTAGTATTTATTTTCACCTTTTAAAGAATTAACTTGAATAGATGAATCGGGTGAATATATATTTGCAACCTCATGCTCACGGCAATTATGGTAACTGTAAGCTTGCTTATTGAATAATCTCACTTTGGGTTCTCTTTTCAGTTTTGCAACAGAAGCAGGAATAGCTCTTCGTCGATGATTACTACCAAGGATATCAAAACCAAATCCAAAGGATAAAATATCTTTTGCAGATGCAATATCTCCAAATTTCCCTGGGTTAGCATTAAGTGCATAAAAAGAGCAGTTACTCAAACTTTCTTCTTGAGTTATTGCTCTGAAGAATGTCCTTACATTATCTTTTAATACTAGAGGATTTTTCCCTTCAAAATCAAAGCAGAAAAAATTAACACCTACATCAAGATAAAAATTGGCTAAATCTCTCATATAAGCATAAGGGATGAAAGGAATTATTCCACCTACGGGTTTGTTATTTAATTGTTCAATTTTCTCATAAAACATACGAAGAAAGTGTTTATACTCGTCGTATGGATAAGCGCTTTTCTTGTCAATTTTGGAAATAATTGGCGGTATAATAATATCAGAATTTCCATGGCAGACATCGGAAAGATATTCTAAAGTTATCTCTTTTGGAAAAGAATTATTGGTTGTCTCATATTCAGCAAAGAATAGGGTAATTTCTTGAGCAGTAGTTTTGCTAGCAAGTCTTACAAGATCTTTATTAAATTGGGCTAGTTTAGAAGTATCACTTGTGATTAGATCGATTCTACTCTCATTCAACACCTTGTAGATTTCATTCACTCCTTTAATGCTTGAGTGGAGGTCTAAATTAGCAGTAATTAATTTAGGTTCAATAGCTCTGATAGGTGTTTTTATGACTTTATTTCCTACAGAAATCTCTGTAGAATGATAAAGAGTTTCTTCATCCGAAGAAATACGATGAGTTTTTAATGCGACCATAATTATTTATGTATAATAAGGATTAATTAACTTAACTGGTAAGTACTATGAAAATCGAAGACATACTAGAGGATGCAAGTCCTTTAGTGAAAATAACCCTTGTCTTACTTTTTATGAAGAATAAAGAAAAAATACAAGGAAAGCTCTGGTTGCAAAAAGAGCTTTATATGATTGCTAAAAAACTAGAGGCACTAAGTGCAGAAGAGTTATATGAAGCACATTATTTTGGACAATTCAGTGAATCTGCAGAGGTAGCAGTTGAACAAATAGCTATGCTAGGATTACTAGAACCAAGAAAAAGTGGATTCAATTTATCAAAATTTGGGGAAGAAGTAGCAGAAGAAGCAAAAAAACAATTTTCACCTGAATCAATACAATTCATTGAAGAAGTAAAAGAATTTCTAAATGATTTAGAAGAAGACGAGTTACTAGGTTATATTTACAATGCGTACCCTGAGATGGCTGAAATTTCTGTCAAAAAAGACATCATCAATCAAAAACGAGTTGAAATAGCTGTTCAATTGTATCTGAAAGATAAGATTAGCTTGGGGAAAGCAGTGGAAATAGCAGGAATAGATAGAATTGACTTGATTGAACTTATTAAAGAGAGAAATTCCACTGTTGAAATGTACGCAGAATAAATAGAGCAATTCAAACTAGAAATTGAGAGAGTAAACGAAAAAAATTGATTGCAATGATGTACAATGAAATTTATAACTGATGCAACGCTACTGATTGCCATTTACGACGAGAGAGAATTGGGCGATCCAGAAATTTTGGAGAAAATCCTTTCAATGGGATATGAGCTAATTATCCCAACTGCTGTGGGAAAGGAAGTAAGAAGGTATCAAGAACACGGATTAGATATAAGTCAATTTGAAAGCTCCATCCCCTTCAAGAAAGATTGGTTCCCACTACAAAGAAGCTATTATCAATTAGGAGAAGGAGAAATTGAAGTTATTGCTTATGGTTTGTATATGAAAAATATCAATGTGGACTATCTCTGTTTGTTAGATGAAAAAAAAGCACGTAATATAGCAACAAACTTAGGATTGAAAATTGTTGGTACTTTAGGAATAATGGATAAATTATTTCTAGCAGGATTACTAACAAAAGAAGAATATAAACTGTGCTTAAAGAAACTAAAAACATCCAAATTTAGAGTACCAAGTCAGGCAATAAGAGAAAGATTAGCTGCCTTATCAACTGACGACTGATTATTTGTAATGAGTAATTCAACAAATTTTTTTCACTCTGAGTTTATTAATGAGAAAATAGAACGATATAATGAACGAAATTGACCTCATTTCACAACTGGCAGAGCGACCCATTGCTCTGGGATAAACAGCAACTCTCAACAAATCATTGGCAAACGTTAAATGGATTGTTAACTGAATGCGAAAAACAGTTAGAGAGAGAACAACTAATCACAAAACCACTGACGAATTTTTATGGGATACTAATTAGAAAGCAAGATTTTAGCAAGAGCGGCAACAATCCAAACCAAAAAGGAGTGCGAATCCTTACACGAATGCCCTTCCTCTCACTCACCACACACCCACTAGTGAAGAACTTACTCCAAGAGCGAAATTGGTTAGTAGCCGAAGCAGCTCGAAACTATTTCTATCAGTCAGCATTACACGATCATTCCATTAAGAGCTGGAAGCGGAGGATTGATCGTTATTTAGAACGAGGAGCTATTCCTTTGCCTATGTTGCGAGGGGATGAAGATCTCTGGCAACAGCTAACAGAACAGGTTCTAAAAGAACAACATATAACCATACAAGCAGCAAAAGGAGAACAGTCAAGAATACCACTTGTGCTGTCAGAAAAACTGGTTTACCTACTGGGAACAATAGATGGGGACGGGCACCTGTCAAAACATCAAGTGCATATCGTGGATTATTCTAAAAAGCAGATCGAACAGTTGCAAGGGTTTTTTCAAGAACTGTTTGGAGTAACAGGTGATATCCGGGAAGGAAACGATGGGAACTACTATATTCTCCTAGTTAATGGGAAGTGGATTGTTCGATTGGTCAATTTTATAACAGGACATCCATTAGGAAGAAAATACGATTCACTGCAAGAACCGCTGATTCTAAGAGAGAAATCATGGGAACACCTACGTGGTGCTTATTGGCGAGGGCTCTTTGATGCAGATGCGTCATATAAAAAAGCAGCAGTATTTACATCAATTTCTAATAAATTAACAATTGATCTTCATAACTTTCTCAAGGATTGTGATATAAATTATACTTCTAATGAAATTGTGATTGATAAAGGAAATAACGCATATGTTTCTTTCATTCCATCAGGTTTTAGAAAAAAACTTTCTGAACATATTGGTTGTTGGCATGTAGATAAAAAAAAGCAGCTTCAGTTATTAATCAAAAAAGAACAATCAAGATTTAAAACTTTTCAAGGAGTGAATGAAAAGAATTTAACAAATCAAGGTTATTTTGACTTTTCTCTTCTACCAAGAGATATTTCTATTGTAAAAATAGGAGAAATTATAAGAAAAAAACGAAAGGAAGCCGGTCTTTCCAGAAAGAACCTAGCTCAACAAATCGATATCTCATATAACAATCTCTCAACCTATGAAATTAATCGAGCTAATCCTAATCTAACATTTTTGCTAAGATATCTTGATTTCTTCAATGAATCATTAATGCCATTTCTAGAAAGAAAATCACTACACTATTTTCAGATTAAAAATTCAAAAGTAAAATTATGTCTTAAGCCAACAAAAGAGCTTTTGTCTACAATAGCAAACCTATATCCTTTATCTAATTATTATGTTGGCTTAAAAACAGTTAAAACTGGAATAATAAACACAATTGAACGATTTTTTGATATATCCGTTGATACTTTTACCAATAGATTTTCGAATAGTGTTCTCTATCATTTTTTGACAACTTTTTTTATTTTTAATTAGAGAAAATTTTACAGATAAGATTCGAGTATATTTTTGTTCTATTTCTTTCCTTCCAAATAAAGAATTCTAGTTCGATCTCCTAGTTTTTTATCGATTAAAATTGGTTGGCTTTGAATATCTTTAATTAATTGAATATAAGCAACAAGTTGTTCCCAACCAAAACCTAATTCATTGCAAATAGTTTGTATTGATTGTGGCCCCTCCTCTTGTAAAAGAGTGAAAATTTCTTTTATACTCTTCTGTGGTGTTCTTCTTTGTCTGGTCATTATTCTCAATAGTTATTTTCTGTTGTCTTTTTTAAACTCATTGAAAGCTAGCTAAGAACACTTTTTAATTCACTTTAAAACTAATTGGAATTACTCTTAAAACTAATTACAAGGTGTTTATATACTTACTTTTTAATCTAATTATGATGAAAATGGATGTTACAAATAATAATGACTTTCAAAAAGCAGAAAATAAACAAGCAATTACATTTAACTCAAATAATCCAATGAGAGAAATAAAGTTATGGAGTGATGGATCTGTTTCTCTCCAAGCAATAATAGGCAAAACAAAAATAATCAATTCCTCTGTATTAATTGCTTACCTTTTTCCAGATCTACAAATTGATGAGACTAAACAAGTATCTGCAGAGATTAAAGAGGATAAAAAAAACTTTTTAGTAAAACTCTCAATAACAAAAAAAGTTAACATAAAAAGAGGAAAGAAAAAACAAAAGCTAATTATTGCTTGTAAGGAATTTGCTAGATTAATGGATAGACAAATTATAATAAATATACTTGCAAAGGAGATAAAAATTACTCCAATCTTTGAATTAATACTAAGATTTGTTTCGATTGGATACGAAATTCAACAATTGGTACCAATTCTTCAATCTACCGCTTCTAATGTTCCTTTGGAAAACAAGTATGCTATTTTAGAGCTTTTTTTCCAGTTTCTAACAAGCAAAAAAGAGCTTATTCCAATTCTCCAGTTTAAAAGCTATTATGGCAAAAACATACAATTATATGATAATGATATTGTTGCAGCAACCTTTGATGGAGGGATTACAGAAAAAACTGATGTTCAAATACCAAATTCAATTGGAAACCTTTTCATTAGAAATAATAAACGTATTGTAATAATAAGAGATAATCAAATTACTTGTTGCACTGTAACGAAAATTGACAAATCTTATCGTTGTGATTCCTCAGTAACGATGAATATTGGAAAGAAAGTTCATCTCTTGTGGTTTGGGCTTGAAAGAACAGAAGATTATAAACAACTGATTTTACTATTGAAGAAGAAAAAAGACTATCGAAGTCATCTCGCTTTAGCTTTTTATAAGAATCTTGAAGAAAACGAGAAATCCTGTTATCTTAATGTGATAAAGGGGTTAGAGTATTTCTGTAGGCAAGGTTTTTCGTTACCAATAATTCGTAATAAGGTTCGTAATAGTAAGCATTTATCTGAAGACTATGAATTTTTAGTAACTGAGTATTTTAAATCATTAAATCAAAATCTAGAGTCAACCAAATATAGTTTCGTAACGAAAGAAATCCTTCTCTCGAATGTTGAGGGCAGCTATTTCAAATCAATTGATTGGTATATTGTACAACTTGAGGATAATAAGATCGTAAAGTATCTAGTTGAGTTAAAAACCTGTCAAGGGAATGAGAAAACACGCGTTTTGCAGAGAACAATTGCTGAATTATCAACATTACTAGAGAAAATCCCAGAAGCGGGACTACCAATAATAATTGTTAATTGGTTATTAAATAAGGAAAAATGGATAGATTACGCTGCAAAATTTGGTGTAATACTTTTGGATTGTCAAGATATTTATACACTCATTAAGGAAGGAGATTTTTTTGGAAAAATAAAAGAGAAATCCAAACTTATTCAAAACAATAACTCAATAAGGTTAACTCAGAACAAGCAAGTAAATGAAGCAAGTTATACACTCATCGAAAAATGGCACAAAACACAGATAGCTACCAGAGATGAAATTAGGAACTATTGTAGTCTTATGAAACTCCCAATTCAAAACTATCTTAATTTATTGAATTATTTAGCTATTACAACATTACATGCAAACTCTAGTTATTATCGATACTCAAAAATTATCATAACAAAACCAAAGAAGTTGAAAAATCTACATAATAAACTCTTAAAAGGAACTTCTTTGCTTATTGAAGAAGAATTGGCTCATTGTAAAAGACGTATCAATACTGTGACAACTCAAAAACTACAACCCAATACAACTCTTTCCTTTCAAAGAAGGCGTCAAACCTATGATTTAGATCGCTTGAATTTTGTTTATAAGAATTTGAAAACACTCTTATCGTTAAGAGACTATTGGGGGAAACAGTTTCGTCCTTTAGGAGTTCGAATGCTACAACATCAAGAGAATCAAGGAGCAGCTTTTGAACAATGGGTTTGTCATGAGCTTCAAAAAGAGCATTTTCAAATCATCCAGAATGTTTCCGTGTTAATCAGTAACAAACCTCGAGAAATAGATATTATAGGGTTTCTGAAGGAATCTTCAAGTTATTCAAGGCTAATGGTTTCATGTGTTGATAGTTCCCATTATAGAAAAAAATTCTATCACGCTAAACGTTCTATTATAGGACGATTAAGAAATCTTCAATTATTGCTTAAGGAAATAGGTTTTCACCAAGCACGGTTGTATGTTCGAGTTAGAACTTCACATCAAAAAGAATTAGTAAATAGATGGATACAAGAAGAAGGAAATGATGATTCCAAAATAGTAGTTAAGATATTTCAAAATAGCTAATAAGAGAATTGAGTAAGTCATATAACACAAAATTTGATTGAAAATATCAACGTTTAATAAATGTCATAGGGAGGTCTCTTTCGAATCTATTTATATAGTCAGAAGATTTTTCGGTTATTTATACACTAAATTAAATGAAAAAACTCATTTATAATTTAGGAAAATATTATTTGAAAAAAAGTCTTCATCAAATAAGATAATATTTGCTGAGTTTTTTATACTCAAATTAATTTTATCACAAATTTAATCGTTCTTACAACAAACAAAAAATTATTAATTTGATGCTAAGTTTTTATTAAAAAGAATGTAAATTAATAGTATATAAAATATTGAAAAGGTAATATTGTGGATTTGTATATTCAGGGATTGGTCGTATTGAATAAAGAGAGAATAAGTAATTTTTCTGATAGTAATAAAAGAAGTGTAAATGTTAAAGAGATATTTGATGATTCCTTAGACATTCTGCATATATCAGATTTTCATTTTAAAGTAGATAATCCAGTTAATCAATTTAATCAAAAATCTGTTACAGGATCTATGTTAAAAGAAATTGAAGATATGATATCAAATAGAGATATTTCATTTAATATAATTATCATAACAGGCGATGTTTCTTTCTCAGGTACTATGAAAGAATTTGACATCGCAGAAGAATTCATTAATAAATTATTAAAAATAACAAAAGTTAAACCAGAATTCCTCTACATTGTGCCTGGGAATCATGATTTGGAACGCAAATTTGTTGATAAAAATGCTTTGCAGGAAATGTTTCATCATAAAAGTGAAGATGATTTTCAAGATAAAATAACATCTCTATTTTTGGATAAAGCAGAAAAAAACACTTTACTTAGAAAATTCAATAACTTTTACGAATTTGCTAACAGAGTCACGAAGCGTAATATATATGATAGTTGTAGATTTTATTTAAATGAAAAAGTAGTTTTCGGAAATTGGATAATAAATTTGATAGGTTTAAATTCAGCTATTTTTGCTGGTTACAATGGTGACGAACAAAAAAAACTTTCTTTGAGTTTTTATCAAATAGAGAAAGCCCTCTATAATATAAAAAAAGAAGAAACTACTATTGTTTTTTTTCATCATCCTTTTAGGTTCTTTCACTCAAATGATATAATATGTGAAAATCGATTACATAATACTGCTAAACTTATTCTAACAGGTCATAGTCATAGTCCAAAAACTCGTTTTAATTATGGTGCATCCAATCAATTACCGACTGTTGAAGCGGGAGCTTGTTATGATAAAAGGAATTATGAAAATTCTTTCAATATAATAAGAATTAATAAGCAAGGAGATGGAGAAATTCACTTCTTCAAATATGCACCCAATGATCATATTTGGGTTGAGAATCCTAATGCCTACCACTATGATGATAGTGGTATATGCAGATTTACAATAAAAAATAACAAGCGATTTAATAAAAGAATAACTGAAATTAACAGTTTTGAAAAAATTTACTCCTCAATTTGGAAGGAGTCAGATCTTCTGACGTCTATAGATGTAATGGGTAAATTTAGAGGAAATCCAAATAAGAAATTTAAAGAATATTATCTACAAAGAGAAGAGGATAAATTTCTATCAAATTACTTTGAAGAAATAATCAAGTCCAAAGATAAAATTAACAAACATTTAATGATTATTGGCAAATCACTTTCTGGTAAATCTAGAATGATTTTTGAATTTTTAACAAATCTTCCTATTACTGCTAAAGTTCTAATACCAAAGTATCAAAATATTTCAATTGAAAGTTTTTCTATACCAAAATTAGATAACAATGATAAAATGAAAATTCTTCTTCTAGATGATTTTAATAGATATTACAGATTCCTAAATTTTGATATGCTTATCTGGGAATTGCTAAAAAGGGATGATATTTTAATAATAATTACATGTCAAACTGGAGGTGAGTTAAAGAAATTCAAGTTTGATATGATTCAAAAATACAATATTAATATTGAGGAAGTATTTAAGATAATAAAAATTAAACCCATTTCAACAGCGAAAGCTCAAGATGTAGCCGAGAAGCTAGAAATATCATGGAATAATGTTAATTTTGATCATACAATAGGTTCATTGTTTTATAGAAATAAAGAAATGAAGATAAGATATGATAAATGCAGCATCGAAGAAAAACTTGTTTTTGAATCACTATTTTTATGTTTAGCTACTGGATTATATAATGATAGATTAATTTTTCAAGAAAAATGGGTTAGAAGAATAGCTGAGAAAAAATACAAAATTGAAACTAATAAGTGGAAATTTCTAATAAACCAATTACATGAAAAGGATTTAGTAATCTATAATAAAAATAAAAGTACTATATTAGTAGAAGAAAATTATTTAATCGATTTCATTGACTATGATAAAATTACTAAAGAGGATATAGATAACTTAGTAGAATTATTTAGTAAAAATCCTGAAGCATTGTTCCTTATTGGTGAAAACCAATTTATAGCAAGTGAAATCTTAATGGAAAGAAGAGGACTTGTTTTACAAGCTCTAAAAATATTTAGTAGTATAGATTTATCACAATTAGATTATGAGTTTAGAGGTATGATTTATGGTAATATTGGAATATGTTATAGTAATTTAGCTCAGATTATTGATACAAAATTTTATTGTGAAAAGGCATTAATTGAGTATAATAAAGCACTTATATATCTTTCAGAGGAAAGAAATCCAATTCTCTATGCTACAACTTATAGCAATATAGGAACAAATTATAGAATTTTAGCTGAATTGGATAAAAGAAGTGATTATGCTGGAAAAGCATTAGAAGCATACACTATTGCATTAAGAAATCGAAGTAA
>Ga0114923_10002884_pt1 | contig 11597 bp, 11 predicted proteins | sample SumtaG_FD_89578 | JGI IMG/M metagenome (GOLD analysis project Ga0114923, IMG submission 89578) | Deep subsurface microbial communities from Indian Ocean to uncover new lineages of life (NeLLi) - Sumatra_00157 metaG | ecosystem: Environmental > Aquatic > Marine > Oceanic > Sediment | place: near...
TCCATACAGTATCAATTACTAGATTTTTTTCTTCCCTGACGAGATAAGAATTGTAAGTTGACCCTCTATGTGTCGAATACTCATTGCCGTGAAATTTCTGTAATTCCCAATCAATTTTACCAATCCAATCTACATTGTTCTTGACTTTAATTTTCATCTTTTATTTCTCCTTTTATTTTTTTTGCAGGCCGCGGATGGCTGGTTTTGTTTAATGCGGTATCGCATACAACTCCCCAATATCACTACCTGGCAGTGCTATATCTTCTTTATACACCCCGCACTATGCTTCTGCTGCAAGATTTCTTTCCAGAACATTTTTAAAATAGAAACTTAGTCGTAATGAGGTTCCCTTTCACCCTGAACCAAGACAGATTATCTACAACGGTATACTGTACAGCTTTTTTTTCTTCAGCACAGCGATGTAATCAGATATCGAGGCTGCGATCCCCTCGCCATCCAGGCGGCACAGCTTTAAAAGCTCACTTCTGGAAGCCTGCGGCAAGAAACGGTCTGTAATAGCCAGGGGCAGAAAGCCAACCTCAAGGTTATACTTATTGCTAATAGCGGCAACATACTCGCCTATCCCCCCCTGGGCCATTCCCTCTTCAACAAGAGCAACAAACTCATAATCGTTTAAAATATTTGCCAGATACTCTTCATCAAGGGGCTTGATAAAGCGAAGATTATAGAGATCTGCGGTTATTTTCTTATCAGCTAACACCTTCAGGGCTTTTTGTGCTTCTGTAATAATTCCGTCGACCCCGATAAGCAACACCTGACCGCCATGACGCTCAATATGGATACCTCTACCCTCTTTAAGTTCCAGGGAAAATGGCGGCAATTCTTCGGCATAAGCAGCTTTCGGGTACCGGATTACCACAGGTTTATCCAGACTCAGCGCATACCGGAACATGCTCTCCATTTCACCTTGAGTGGCCGGAGAGAGAATAGTCAGAGAGGGTATTGACCTGAATAAGGGAATATCAAAAACCCCGTGATGGGTTTCGCCATCGGCCCCTACCATGCCTGCCCGGTCCACAGCCAGAATTACCGGCAACCCCGGCAACACAACATCATGGATAACCTGATCTATAGCCCGCTGCATGAAAGTGGAGTAGATAGCAACCACGGGTCTGAGTCCGGTTGTGGCCAGACCGGCAGCAAAGGTCACTGCGTGCTGTTCCGCAATACCCACATCATAAAAGCGCCCGGGATACCTGGCCTTAAAACGACCCAGTCCCGTGCCGTCGGTCATAGCAGCAGTTATACCTACGATCCTTTTATCTTCAGCAGCAAGTTTGGTCATGATCCGTGAAAAAGCATCGGTAAAGTTCAGATTCCCCTTGGATTCGATCTTACCGTCAAGAATCGAAAAAGGAGAAACCCCATGGTAAAGGGTAGGATCGCCTTCTGCGTGAATATACCCTTTACCCTTGATTGTGGTTACATGCACAACCACCGGGTTATCTATTCTCCTGACATTACTAAGCACGCTGGTCAGCAGGCGTATGTTGTGGCCGTCGATCGGCCCAATATATTCAAAGCCAAAATCAGAAAAGAGAGTCTCCCTGAAAATCAGGGCTTTCATCCCCTTTTTCATCCGGTATATCAGGCGCATCAGCGGTTCTCCGACAAAGGGTATTTGTCTTACACCACTGTCAAAATGCCGGCGAAAAACCTGGTAAAAAGGAGTGGCGGTTAAGCGGCTTAAATGTGAAGATATTGCCCCTACATTGTCACTGATAGACATATTATTATCATTCAAAACAATAATCAGGCCTTTGCCTAAATAGCTGGCATAATTCAGCGCTTCCAGAGCCATACCCCCGGTCAGGGCGCCATCCCCGATAACCGCTACAGCCTTGCCCCCTGTTTTACTGATGCTCATGCCTTCAAGTATTCCCAGAGCCGCAGAAATTGAGGTGGAGGCATGGCCCGTATCCACAATATCATGCTCGCTTTCCGTACGTTTAGGAAAGCCGGAAATACCGCCCATCCGGCGCAGGGAAGAAAATTTTTCTCTGCGGCCGCAGATCAACTTATGAGTATAGCACTGGTGGCCCACATCCCAGATTATTTTATCCTGTGGAGATTTGAAGACCCGGTGCAGAGCAATAGTCAGCTCCACCACGCCCAGATTAGAGGCCAGGTGGCCGCCATTTGCACTCACCACCTTTATAATAACCCTGCGGATTTCCCGTGCCAGGGATCCTAATTTTTTAGACGGCAGAGCCTTAAGATTATCAGGACCATTAATTGAAGAGAGAAGAGGATATTTATTCATTGGTGTTACTTACCTATCTAAAGATTATATCAACAATCCGGTTAATATACAGGAGCAAAAGCTCCTTTTTTCGTGAATCTGAGATCTGATAGCCGCTGCCGGCCTGGGCTGCTACCTGCATTGAAGCTCCGGGCTCCTCGCCGGCGCCTTCGGTGGTTGTACCAATGGGGTCTGTTCCCGCGGGAAGGGTCCTGCTGATCTCCTCTATATCCCGGGCGGTAACAACTCCCTCGCCCGGCTCAAGCAGGGTACGGAAGATCAGCCTGGCATCCCCCAACCTGGAAAAAGCTATCCGCTTATCTGAGCCTAAAAGAGCCGGCTCGAGCCAGCCGGTCAGGGTAATATATTCCTCTTTGCCCTCAAAGGATACACTGCGCACACCCCTGATGGATGCCCTGCCGGTATCATCTATCTCCTGCACCCGGGTTCCGATAGAGCTTTTAATTTTATACTCTTCACTGCCCTTAACCGAACGATCCCCGCGCGATGAACCTGAGGGAAGAAATGAAAAAAGCTCGCCATATTCGCCACCGCTGAGCTCCAGGGTTAGACTCTTGGTATCACTGCTCGTGGAAATAAAGGAGAGAGAGGAGGAGCTGTCTATTTCCACAATTACTATATCGCCGGGAGTTAAACGCCCATTCGCGGACAATATACCGCCGGAACCGGGAATCCAGAGACTCTCGGAACCGGATACAGCGGCGATTAATAATAAAGATAATATAATTAACTTCTTATAAATTAACTTCACAAAGCTCTCCTACCATGATTATCCGTAGGCGACTTTATAAAAATAAACTATTTCTTCTTATGTCTGCTTTTTCGTAATTTTTTCTTTCGCTTATGCGTGGCAATTTTATGTCGTTTCTTTTTCTTCCCGCAGGGCATTTAAATTACCTCCTTTGCTAATATTGACTAAACCTAAAAAAAGCGTCGCTTTGATATTTTCAACTGAACCTATCGAGGGCATAGCTGCCTTAAAGCGTTCATTATTATGCAAAAGAAGGCGGCAGGTAGTCAAGTAGAGATTCATGAACCTGTTTATCCAGAAAGCGGCTAATTGTTTCCCTGATCCCGGTTATCCGGCCCGGATCGAACCAGAGCACTTCAGGCAGTGACCTGAAAAAGGTAAGCTGTCTTTTTGCATATCTGCGTGAATTACGTTTAATCAATTCACGCACCCCCTCAATAGATAAACACCCTTTCTGCATTTCAAAGAATTCACGATAGCCAATCCCCTGCATACCGGGATCATCCCTCTTGCAGTCCATTTCCAGCAGAAATACAATTTCTTTAACCAGGCCCCGCTCAAACATCCGGTCAACACGGCTGTCAATCCGTTTATAGAGTTCCTCTCTTTCCCTATTAAGCCCGATCAGCAGGAAGTTATAATCCCTTCTGATGGTGGTGGGAACCTGGAAAGATGATAGCGGCTGACCAGTTACCCTGAAAATCTCGAGAGCCCTGATTATCCTGTAGGTATCTTCGGCTGCTATTTTTTCAGCGCTCCGGGCATCTACTTCCTTTAATTTACTGTAGAGAAATAAATTTCCCTTTTCAACACAAAGCTGCTTCAGCTCTTCCTTGATTACCCGGTCTCCGGGGGGAGAAGCGGGCAGACCGAATATGAAACTACGCAGGTAAAAGGCTGTGCCTCCCACAACAACCGGAACTTTCCGGCGTCCGCTTATCACCCTGATCAAGTCTTCTGTGTGATGCACAAACATTCCGGCATTAAACTGAAAAGAGGGTTCTACCAGATCGATCAGGTGATATTTAATCCGCTCCAGTGCTTGCCTGGAAGGTTTATCGGTGCCGATATCCAGATAACGGTAAACCTGCATGGAATCAGCATTAATTATCTCATAACCGGAATCAAAGAGCTTATTGACAGTTTCGGTTTTGCCCACTCCGGTAGGACCCAGGAGAATAATAACGGGTAGAACTGCTTTTTCTGCTGATTCAGGATTCGAGACGGTATCTAACCTTTTCAGTTAAAATCTGCTTAATAGCAGTGGGAATCACTTTGTTTTTATTAGCCTCCAGCTCATCATCGCCTGCCAGATTTATCTGCAAAGCCCGCTTGATAGCCGCGTTTGTCAACTGGTACGCATTACTGCTATTTGAAATTAAAAGATCCAGGGGAATTGTCATGGAAATAATGTAGCAAAATTCAAGCCAATTGTAAAGATATAGCTAAATATTTTTTATTTTCTTAATGATCTGGTCAACAACATAAAATTGATCGCCCTTTTCCGTATCCACAACCAGATCGACAAAGTCATATTTATCAATATCTATTCCATACAGTTTCATGTAACGCTGATGATCGCGATTATCACGTTTGGCCATGGCTGCTAAGGCTTCGTCAACACTTAAACCCTCCCTTCCCGCAATCCTGCCGGCGCGCACCTGCGGAGAAGCCTCAAGATATACCTTCAGCTCAGCATTCTTTAACAGCCAGATCGCCAGACGCGAGGCCATTATGCATTTGCCGGAAGCGGCGAGCTCCACCTGGCGTTTATCAACGAAAAGATCATATTTATCATCATTCTCCGCCAGCAGGCAGAGCTTTTCAAAATCCATTTTTTTCTCTTCGGCCAGATCATGAAAGGTGTAATTTATCAATTTCAACCCCAGTTTCCGGGCTATTATACGGGATACTGTGGAATTCCCGCAGCCGCTCTTACTGGAAATCGTGATCCGCGGATTATTCAACATTTCGGAACTGCTCCCTGATCTTTTCTATAGCATCTTTCACGGTGATCACCGCCTCATTCACTACCGCAAGTTGGCTTTTAGAGCCTATTGTATTTATCTCTCTATTCAATTCCTGGCAAATAAAATCAAGCTTCTTGCCCACAGCCCCCTCCTTCACTATCGTGAAGCGGAAATTGCTAAGGTGCGAAGCAAGGCGCACAATTTCTTCATTAACATTAGATTTCATCAACATTACCGCCATTTCCGAATAGATACGTGTTTCATCCACTGCATCACCCAGGAGTTCCTCGAAACGGGAGCGGAGTTCACTTTTTATGAACTGCTCCAACTCCGGAATAGCCTGCTCAATTAATACCAGCTGATCTTCGATAACCGACAGATTACTCTCAATATCCTTGCAGGTGCTTTCACCCTCCCGGTTTCTTGTCTCTTCAAACTCATTATAGGCTTCTCCCAGCAGTGGCTCCAGCATCTGCCAGTATTTATCTATATCCAGAGTCTTCTCGAGCTTGATAATTCCCTCAATTCTTAATAAATGGGAAAGCCTGATTCTGTCGGTTATTCCCGCTTCCGCGGCCAGTTCCTCCAATACCCGCCGGTATACCTGAACACTCTTCCGATCCAGCCGCACCTCAATATCCTCCTCAAATTCACTGACTTTCAGCGCCAGCTCAGCGCGGCCGCGGATTATTCTCTGTGAAAGGAAATCTCTGACCCTGGGCTCCAGAGGGGCCAGGAATTGCGGCAGGTGGACATAGAGATCTAGAAAACGGTTATTGTAGGATTTTAAATTAAGTGACAGATGGATATTCTCACTCCGATATTCACTAAAACCGAAACCGGTCATACTCTTCATCTAATCTCTCCTCTGAATTTTTCATAAAGACATTTCCCCAGCTCCCAGTTATTACCCGCCCCCATGGTAATCAGGAGATCACCCTCTTTCAGGCCGGCAGCCAGATAGGGAAGAGCATCCAATACCCTGTGGAAATACTTTACCCGGGCATGATGTTTTGCCACTTCCTGAAAGAGCTTCTTACCGGATATTCCGGGCAGTTTCTCCTCACGCGCTGAGGCATATATCCGGTGGAGAATTACCTCGTCCGCTGCACCGAAACTGCGGGCAAAATCTGCTAACAGGGCTTTGGTACGCGAGTAGGTATGGGACATGAAGTCCACAACCAGGCGCCTTTCCGGGTAGAAAGCTTTGATTCCCGCCAGAGTTTTAGTGATCTCTGTGGGATGATGGCCGTAATCATCCATGAAGAGCACGCCCCGCGCTTCACCCACCACTTCACTCCTCCTTCTGGAACCGGTAAAATCACGAAGCGCCTCACCGATCTTATCCCAATCTGAAGGAATCACTGCATTTTGCTTATCTTTTAGAATTTCCAGTACTAAAGCAACTGCTGCTGCAGCATTCAGGGCGGAATGCTCTCCCGGAATACGCATTGTAAAGTTACGATTAATCCCTGCCAGCTGGAAAGAGGTCTCTCCTGCAACTGTCTTTATTTCCACCAGCCTGTATGGCCCTTCAGCCGCCAATCCGTAGGGAATATACTTTATATCATCTCTTTTCCTGCTTACGCGCTTTACAGCCTGTAAAGCTCCCGCGTTATCGGCACAATAGATCAAAGCACCTTTTGGAGCCAAATTCAGCGCATAGCTTGTGAATGCTGAGATAAGATCTTCCTGATCATGATAGTAGTCCAGATGATCAGGTTCAATATTGGTAATAACCAGCCTCCTCGGGAAAAAGTAGAGAAAGTGGCGGCGATATTCACAGGTCTCAGCCACAAAATAATGATCACCCTGTACCAGGGAGGAGCGGCCGCCAAAGGCAGATACCTCAGAACCAACCAATATGGTTGCCGGTAAATCCAGATACTTCAGCAATATTCCTGCTATTGCCGTAGTGCTTGTCTTTCCATGTATTCCGGAAATACCGCTGGAATCATACTGAGCAGAGAGATCACCAAGAGCTTCAGGAAAACTTATAACCGGTGTTCCGGCTGACAGGGCTGCCTTTAACTCTACATTATCTGAAGGGTTATAGGCTGCGGAATGTATGACCAACCTGATTCCCCGGACAATTGTTTTTTCCGAGAAGGATTCCTTATAGGCAATACCCAGCTCCTGCAGAATACGGTCGGTATAGAATTTTTCAGCTACATCAGAGCCGGTAATCTCCGCCCCCCGTGAAAGCAGGATCTCGGCCAGAGCGGCCATACCGGTTCCCTTGATTCCTACCAGGTGAATTCGATATCCTTTCATGGAGTGCGGAAGAATGGATTTTATCATATCCGCACATCTTAGTAGAAGGCTAATTCTTTTTCAAGACAACAGGGGGATCTGAAATGAATCTTGGCGCTCATATGTCGGCAGCAGGGGGAGTGGACAAGGCACTGGAGAGGGGCAAATCTATTGAAATAAATGTAGTGCAACTCTTTACCAAAAACCAACGGCAATGGGCTGCTCCACCGTTGAAAGCAGAAAACGTAGATTCCTTTCGGAGTCAGGCCTCGTCTTTCTATTCAATATTCTCCCATACCTCCTACCTGATTAACATGGCTTCCCCCCGGAATGAGCTCTATGAAAAATCAATAGCCTCCATGGCTGATGAGCTGAAACGCGCTCTGGAGCTGGGTATCAAAATGGTAGTCCTTCACCCCGGAGCCCATATGGAAAGCGGGATCACCCAGGGAATAGAGCGTATTACCAGGGGAATTATTTCAAGCTATGAACTGGCCGGAGTTGAGTCCTTAGAAAAGGTGCGTATCCTGCTGGAGACCACTGCAGGCCAGGGCACCACAATTGGCAGCAAATTCGAAGAGCTGCGCGATATTCTTGATCTTCTGCAGGGATTCGATATTACGGCTTCTATCTGCCTGGACACCTGTCACATCTTCGCGGCCGGATATGATATTTCCCGGGCAGAGGTTTATGATAATACAATGACTCTCCTGAACGAACTAGTGGGTTTGGATCAGGTCCGGGTGATTCACCTCAATGATTCTCAAGGGGAGCTGGGTTCCAGAAGAGACCGCCACCAGCATATTGGCAGTGGCAGGATCGGACTGGAAGGCTTCCGGCTTATTGTTAATGACCGCCGCTTTAGAAAAATACCGATGTGTCTGGAAACTCCCAAGGGTCCGGATATGAAAGAGGATCTCCAAAATCTTGCCCTGCTTCGTTCTCTTAAAGAGAGCAGGTAAATTGCGCCCAGGCGGGTGCACCAAAAAATAAAAACCGGGTATAATCCCGGGCTTTAACTTTGCTTCATCTCCTAGGGGAGTCGAACCCCTGCTGCCGGGATGAAAACCCGGTGTCCTAACCACTAGACGAAGGAGACATGTCCGGCGAACCCCTCAAGGATTCACTATGGCGCAATATAAATAGTTTTATCGCTGTTGTCAATATACCTGGTATGAGTTTTTCGGCGCGTTTCAAAAATCCCCCAACGGCACGGGGATCCAACCGGAGGGATCGGCCATGTCCCGATCTATCAAACCCAGATCAACCTGGTCGGTGGTTTCAGCGATCAGATAACTATTATCATCAAAATGTATACGCGCTCCCTGGCCGGGAACATTCACTCCTGCCAGCGAATGGCTGTAGCGCGAAGATACCAAGAGCAGAGTGTCGATCTTAAAACGGTGCAGCAACATGGTATAGAGCAGGGCCCGGGAATCGCAGTCACCCGTCCGGGTTAATGCTGAAGATAATGGGGATTGCAGATCAGCCAGAGTTCCGGTTCGTGAATAGGAGAAATCCTGCACCCAGACAAGCAGGTCACGGGGCAGATCAGCAACCCCTTCTCCCCCGGTTCTGAAGATATTTTTCAAAAAAAGGTGCAAATTATCAAGACGATGGTAATTATCCCTGTAGATCATCCGGTAATAACGCTGCCAGGCCTCTGCCCTGTTCTCTTTCTCGTCATAGGATGCCAATATTCTTGCCTCTCTTTCAATAAGCACCTGGGTAGCCGCTATTTCCTTTTGATCATAAGGAATACTGCCCTGCCTGTTGTTAATAATTAAAACTGTTTGTTGCTCATCTCTACCGGGAAAAGGATAATAGAACTGACTCACCGGACCTGGATGGTATTTTTCCATTCTGCTCGGCGAAAATGAATCGAGAACGGAGAGCAGGAAATCATGTGTCTCTTCATAATAAGAAATTCCACTGAAAGCCATTAAAATAAAGTCTGACTGCCGGCCGTCAATAAAAACAAAATAGCCGCGCATTTTATCCCCGCTACTGATGAAGACAAGATCGGAAAGAACCGAATCCCTGCCGGAAAAGAGGAAAGGCGCTGCATCTCCTTCAGCGCCAATCTCGGTTCTCAGCTCTTCATACATGGTATCAGCACTCTGATAGCTTTCACCGGCCATGGAGATCACCTGAACCACTGCGGTGAGGGAAGAATTCGCGAAAGCAGCTCTGGATATATCCGAGACATCATAGACCTGCCAGCCTGCCGGAATATCCAGAAAATAATCATATTCTTCTATGTAAAACTCTTCAGCCCCTGCAATTACAGATGTAAACAGAAAAATCAACAGAAAATAATAAAACGGATATTTTTTCATTGGATGATCCCATTAAGTATTTCGTTATATTATCCCTGGATCTTGAAGTCTTAATTGAGGTTGCGCATTAAAGATCATGACGACTGACGCGGGAGTTTAATCTGCTGCACTGATAATAATGATTTCTACCCGGCGGTTTAAATTCTGCATTTCCGGGTTGCGGGTAACTGCTTTGCTTGAGCCTACTCCATTTAGCTTCGCCGTGATATCCGGCTTCCAGCCTGAAGCGGTTAGAAAATCGTGTACACGCCGGGCTCGCTCAAAAGAGAGATTAATCCTGCCCTGCTCGCTTCCCATAAGGGCACAGTGCCCGAAAATCTCGATTTCCAGTTCAGGATTTTTCAGAAGCAGGGCAAGCAGGGTTCTAAGCTTTACTTCAGCAGCCGGGGTTAGCAATGAACTGTCCGGCAGGAAATAGATAGTATCTTCAGGAAGTGTCAGCTCCGTGCTTTTCTTCAGCTCTGCGGGACCAGTGGGTTTACCGCCTGTTCGCGGTTCCGTGGTGTCTGCAGCCCTCACACTCGCTGCAGGCGGTTCCGTGGTGTCTGCAGCCTTCACACTCGCTGCAGGCGGTTCCGTGGTGTCTGCCGGCTTCACGCTTGCCGGCCGTTCCGTGGTATCTGTAGATTCCACACTAGCTGCAGGCTTCACAGACCGCACTTCTGCAGCTTTCGGTCCTGTAGAGAGAGGTTTTACGATAACAGATTCATCCTTTTCTGCTGGCTCAGCGGCACTGGTCTGATCTTGATCTGCATTCTCTATCATGGGTTGCCCGGCAGCTTCCGGTAAAACTGCAGCAGCCGGCTGTTCTTTACCCTTTCTTTTGCTCAACCACAGCCAGGAGGAAAATATTATCCCTGCTCCCAGCAACAGCAGCATTATAACAAACAGCCATTTGTTGCTGCGACGGCTATGATTCTTCAGCCTGATATTTATCCGGGAGCGTGGCTGGCCATTTACCTCTACCTTTAAAGTAAGAAGGTTACGGCCGGCAAACACACCATGTAGCCTGATCACCGGCGCCCCCGCGCGGTCAGTGGGAATATTACTCACCTCAATCTCCCGCAGCAGTCGCCGGCTATCATTACGGAGAAATACCTTTATTATTGCTCGTGATTGCCCGCTGGATATCGTGGTAAGATCAAGCGTACTTGCAGCATTTTTTTCTAATGAAAACAGGAGGATGTATCTTTTACCCTCGATCTCGACTTCGATAACACGACTCATTATCTTCATTGTAGGTTATTTCCTGCAAAATGCAATTCTTTTTTTCAGCCATATGGGAGGAATACTATTAAAATTTGACAATTCTGCAAAGGGTAGATATAAATATGAGTAGAATGGAAATATTTTTCCGGGAAACCAGAAAATCAGAATCAGCAATATAAAAAGGAGTTTATTTGACCATGGAAGATCAGGTTAAAGAAAGAATCGGTGAGGGCTTGATCAGGATCGGCGCTATGACTGCAGAGCAAGTCAAAAAGGTTCTCCAGGTGCAGAGAGAGAAACATAGCCATGATAAGCTTTTTGGCGATATCGCCACAGAATTACAATTCGTAGATCAGGAAATAATTGAAGAGTATCTGGATTCCTAGTGCTGTGAGTAATAAAATTGCCTATCAACATAAAATATAAAAAACCGGCGGGAAGACCGGTTTTTTATTCTTATATTCCTTTGAGCCGCGAAGGATTTGAACCTTCGACCCACGCCTAAAAAATTCGCCTCCGAGAGCTACCCTTCGGCTATCCCTGGCATACCTTAAAAATTGTCCTATGTTGAATATTGCCACTTCAAACTCAATTTTCTTATTAATTGCGTATTCCGGAAAAACTGCCACCGTTCCGGAAATAAACTGCCACTTACCCCTTCATCCAATTTCCTCATTCATAAATAACAGGGTGGCCGTTTTGAACTGCCGACTTCTACCGTGTGAAGGTAGAAATCGAACTTCGCTCTTTGTTCCTAAATGTATATCAGAAAAGAACGTACCTATCAAGCA
>Ga0114923_10002885_pt1 | contig 11596 bp, 10 predicted proteins | sample SumtaG_FD_89578 | JGI IMG/M metagenome (GOLD analysis project Ga0114923, IMG submission 89578) | Deep subsurface microbial communities from Indian Ocean to uncover new lineages of life (NeLLi) - Sumatra_00157 metaG | ecosystem: Environmental > Aquatic > Marine > Oceanic > Sediment | place: near...
GATTCAACTGTTGCAAGGAAACTCGATGGATCCTCGATAGGTGATTTCTTAAAATCGAAAACCGGAATGTACCCATCTTTAATGTTCGGTGTGTTTAGTTGTGCATCATAACGGACTATAGTTCGGTTAATTGTATCTCTGACCAGTGTCCGGTCTTGCTCATTTATGATACCAAAAACGCTTTTATGTACTGCAGCTGCTGCGTAACTGCCTACACCTGGCATCTCGGTCATTAACTCTTGCCCTAGGATCGTTTTTGTTATCAACGAGTCGATGTAGTTTACGAAGAGTACGAACATGTTACCGCTTCGTGTAGTTTTCACGATATCTACAGTTACCTCGCCCTTCTTGCCTGGAATCATGACAACACTATCATTTTTCAACGCAACCATTATATCAGTCAGCTTTTCAGCAAGTTGTGCATTCTGTGGCCCGGTGTAAATTATCTTACTTGGTACACCGTAGCGTTCTAATTCCTTCAACATAAATTTCAAAGCCATCATTTTAAAGTAAAAGTAATGGTAGAGTGGTGTATCAGCGAGCCCACGACCGTAGTAAGAGTAACCACGAGTTTCGGGTCTCTTCCAACTACCATCAGTCACGTTAAATAAATGTTTGATAAACTTGTAGGATGGGCAGAGTACACCTGTTGTAGGTGACGCTGGCTGTAGAAGGTACATTCGGCCGTCTTTGTCAAACTTGACACGATCTTTGTTCACAGGGAAGTGATCTTTCACAATGTACTCGCCTTGGCTACCCATTTTCCAGACAAGTTCGTTCACTGAGAGCCCAGGTAGGAAAGCATCTTGTATATTATCCATCAACTCGGTCCACCGTGGGATTTTGCGTAACCGCGCTTCAGCTTTCTCTACAAGACTCATTGCCATTTTATCTTGTTCTTTACCTGTAGGTGCCTTTAACATCCACGGGAGGGAGCTAACAGCAGCTTTACGAACGTACAGATAGTAGTAGATCTGAGGATCGCGGAGCATCTTCTCATAGATCTTAGAATCCTTCTGGACTGCAAAGTCCGGGTCTTCCACGATACCCATTACCAACTGGTAGAAGAGTTTATCTAACCCAGCGTAACGCTCTGTCAAGTAGTTCCCGGGTTGGCTTAAGAAGAAACCAGGTTGACTTAGTGAAGGACTAGCGCCCCCGCTACCGCCACCAGCCCTTGCTTTGTAGGCTGCACGGATATCACTATAATTCTCCGTTATGGGTTGAATTGGTCGCATCGTTTTGAATGGCATTGTTTACTCCTTCAGTATTCGAGTACTTCGTGTTCTAACAAATTATCCGGTATAGTAGATGTAGTGGTATCATATCTCTTCCATATCATTGTATGCGACATTTCAGGCCAGCATGCATATCTTAGACATGAACATGTATCGTCATTCTCGCGTAATGGTTCTTCGCCTACAACATCTCCCTTGGCACGATAAGATGGTACTTCGCTTAATGTGATTTTGCACAGGTCGGATATATACAATTTACGTTGACCAAAGAGCGTCTGGACTAGTAAGATGCTCTCCATGACACGTTTTTCTGTCATTATACATTCAAAGCCTATATTATGACCGTGCTCGTCTTTGCACGCAGTTATCTCTGCACGTGATACAGCTTCGTGATCAGTGTAAGCTGGTCCGATTGTGTGTGCACCAAAGACTTTCTGGTGCATTGCCTCGTGTATTTTTATCTGCTGGCAGTGATATCTAATAAGTCCGTGCTTTTGGTAATACTCATCAAAGAATATAATTACGTTACCATCGGTTACATACCACAGGCAAACAAATGGGTGCTCGAAACCAAAATCAATCACCTTGCCCCAATGTGGTGTACCTTGGAGACGTCCCAATACCTGTTCCATATGGAGTTTATGTCCACCATCCTCGTAGTAGCGTGAGTCAAAGTTGATCCAGTAAGCACCTTCGAAAGCAGCAAACTCACCCAGAACATATCGCCGATGATATACAGTACCAACCCCGAACGAGATATCCATATCTTCTGTATAGTGCGACGGTAGGAACAAGTTCTCATAAGAAGTCGCTTGTACCAGACGATAGACCTCTGGGTGTTTCTTTGCCATCTCAACGAAGTAATGGTAGGTCCAGTGTGTCGGACCAGGTGGGTTGCCTGTACCGAAACCTTTATGTCTACCACCTGGACGTCTTAACCGGCCTTGAAGCATTTTGAACGTCTTTTCTTTGACTTCGCCTATCTCGTCAAGACCAAACCAATCCAACTCGAGACCGGAGAGGCGCTCGGGTCGTTCGAGTGAACGGAACAAGATCTCTGTACCACTACGTAAACGTACTATATTCCTGGATTTACTATAACTGGAAATCCAACTCGGTGGTACAATATCGAAGAACTTCTTCTGCGTCGTATCTTCCAACATTTTATAGGTCGGTGCACCAATAAGCCCTCGCGTGTACATATGTTGACCTTCACGCATTGCCTCCAGAACTAGTACATGAGTCTTACCTGAACCGAAGCCACCGATGTAACCACTATATCTTGCCTCATCACAGTTATCCATGAACTCCTTCTGCTTCGGAAGGTATTCATAGGTTTGTACCCGTTGTGGTTTTCTAGTTAATATTAAAGACATCTTAGAGTCCTTGGAAACCAGCAGCTCCGACAACTTTCGCAAGTACCTGCTCTGAACCGCTCACTTCCTTTATACAGAGCACATAACTCTCATCCTGGAGCAATTTCACAGTATAGGGGAACTTACCTACATAATCGCCGTCGCTGGCAGTGACATAACTGAAGGTTATAGGTGCAGCCGTCGAACCGTATATTGCTTCATAAATGAACTCTTCACCTGTAAACGTTTCGGCTGCGTAAGTTGCAGTTATAACTATCTCGTTGACAGTAGACGAAGCATCTACAAGATATACTGCATTATAGTTTAACGAGCGCTCGAAGCGTATCGTATCACCTGTCGACTTATTGTGACCGGTACAAGGGATACCAACTTTACCACCACCTTTATCTACTGCAGCAGCTGCATCAGGGCTAAGCGTAGGTAATTTATAAAGAATACCAGTTAACGTTGCGTCGTTTACATATGCGAGTGTATGAGCATTTCGTAAACCAATAACACGTATAACATTGTCTGTATCAATATACCAGATAATACACCTCCTAACGTTACAAACTTACAACATCGCTCTTCAATCTTGCGTTTACACGTATAGCGGATGTCAAAATTGGGTGAACATTTACAGTACTTACGATTAGAAAGCTCGGAAGGGCGAATACCGGCATTACACCAGTTATGTTACTCTGAGCTGCAATCGAACCTACGAGTTTCCTTAGTACACTCAACGAACCACTAACGCCACCGGTAGCAGCAACTACAACTATAAGTCCTCTCTTCACTGATAAAGCACCGACGGTTGTGCTCTGTACCGTAATCGTACCGATGATAAACAATTGGTTGATTAAAGTCCCGCTGATAGTACTAGCGACAGTAATTGTACTCACAAGTTCACGAGTAACTTTCAGCGGCCCACCGATAGTACTTTGAGCCGAAATTGTAGCAATAAGTTCTCTACTAACCGTTAACGGCCCACCGATAGTACTACTACAAGAAATCGCACCACTAAGCGTTTCGATACTCACCCTAATCAGTAAACCAGTGAGGTTACTTTGAGTAGTAATTGTAGCTGTGAGCTTACAGATAGTCTTTATTGCCCCGCTAAGCGTACCACTAGCTGTAATTGTACTTTGTAGCTCCATAGTGGTTCTTATCAAACCAGTAACGGCACTCGTAGCGGCAAATGTACCTACCAATTTCTGTGAAACACTTAACGAGCCGCTAATTACACTACTACAAGCAATAGGGAGACCGATTAAACTTACTGTCAACTCACCACTAACGGTACTACTTGCATCAATGGTCCCTATAAGTTCTCTAGTGACCTTCAGCGTACCGGTGACAGCACTTTGGGCTGCAAATGAACCAACTAAACCAGTTGTCGCTAAATTACCTGTAATTGTACTCTTGAGGATTGTCGTACGTGAAACTTCTCGTATAATCTTTAACGAGCCACTGATAGCACTAGTAGCTGCTAATGTTCCGTTGAGGAACTTATCTATACCTAGCGTACCACTAATCGCACTTTGTACTGCGAATGTACCAGCGATTTCCTTGGTAACACTCAAGGGACTGAGACTAATCAAACTCTGGCAGACAATAGGGACAAGTGGCATGTAGACGCAACGGAGTAGTGTTGCGCTTACTGTACTGTTAACAGCTATAGTACCAGCAACTTTAACGCTTCTACTAAACCGCGCATTTGATACAGAACTAACTGCATCAATTGTACCCGAAATGAATTTAGTAACTGGATACCAAGGAACCGGTGAACAGCTATATGGATATATTAGTCCGGGAATATTATGTACAGTTGCAGTTGATCCATGCATCGACCCAGCGATTCCAGAAATCGGATCATTTCCACTACGAATCAATGGGGGTGCCCATTTTAGTTCATTTGGGAAAAAACGTGGCGAGTAACCTTGTGAAAGTGCTATTATTTCATCATCAGCTAAAATTCTATTCCAAAAGCCACATTCTGCTAATTTACCATCGAAATTCAAAGTATCATCAACATGCCTGCCACCGATAGACCAGTAACTTTCTCCAGTTTTTACAGAACCTACACCATCTGCTCCAGTGTCACTGAGATCAGAACCATTAACCCAAAGTTTTACACCAGTATAATCAGTTACATCTCCAGCCCAAGTTATAAGGCAATGCTGCCATATACCAATGGTGCAAGGAGCGGCAGTTGATCGTCGGTGCATCTGAGAGGTAGTGGCTCTAACACCAAATTGAAATTGCCATTCTTTAGGCGGACCAAAAGCAATATAATCAATACCGAGAAAATGCGAATAGTATGGTGGACTTGTATCACGTACACTAAAAAGATACATATCCCGTTCGACGTTATAGAGATACACCCACATACTAAGCGTCATTGGCGTAGCACCGAGTGTCATAATACTCGTAAGCCAATCTGTCCTATCATTAACACCATTGAACACGTGTGACATTGTTAACTCCTAATCTAATGTCAATACTAACTCGCCGGCGGAAAACTTAACTATCTCATCGATGACGATATTTTTCGAAGCGTCTAAGAAATCAGATATTAGAATGTTACCTGTACCATAGGTCAAAGCATCAAATAGAGCATAGTGAGTTACCAGACCCCAATTACCGGAAGCTACCGGAAAAGTAATAGGATTAGCGTTATCAATCTCACCAGCAGCAGCAACATTCCAATCACTGCCGGCAAGCGCTATACGACTATAACCATCTGCATCAGGTAGTTCGTTACAATCGGCACCTGAACCTTCTTCCCCTGGATCAGCAGAGCAAAGACCTATAGCTATAGTTGGCATCGTGAAAGGTGTTTTCCCGATAACATGGTCAAGTATTTTATTCTCTGCATAATTATTAAACCGCCCGGGAGCATAAATAGTCAGATCGCTAGTAAACGCACCCGTACCGGCTATTGTACCATACAATAACCAGAGACCGTGCAAATCTGCACTAAGGGCGCTTTGAATGGTAATTGTACCTATTAGTTCACGTATAACGTAAAGTGGTGCTGCAGCAATTGCGCTTTGAGCATCAACAGTACCAATAAGTTTACGACTGATTTTCAATGGAGCGCTAGCGATAGCACTTTGACCATCAAGCGTACCTACAACCTTACGACTGACAGCTAATGGGGCGTTAGCGATATCGCTCTGGCCGTCAGCTGTACCTACGATTTTACGTGAAACGTCGAGTGTACCTGTGATTGCACTTTGTGCATCAAAAGTACCAATGATCTCTATGACTTCACCGGACGGTGTTCCAATAAGTGCTTTTGTGGGGAAAATAATTCGTGGATGCTTAGCTACAGTAACTCCGTTGGGATTAGTTAAAGTATACCCACCCACGATATCCCTAGTAGTGTTTATGATTCGCCAGTATGCTTTAAGTCCTAATAGGAAATGACGCGGTGAAAATCCCGCAGCTAAACTTGGAAGTATCCTTTCAAAATTATTAGCTTTGTCTGCTGCTGTAACACCTGGCCAATTACTCAAGTCCCAAATAGCACACTCCGCTATCATACCAGATGTATATTGTATTCCACCGTGACTACCTAAACGGCCAATCTCCGTTTGATCCATCCCTGCTGGCGTGACAGCCGTATCATTTGTGCCTTTACCAGTGCCATCTAAAAATGCACGTTTATCAGTTGAAGTCGCATACACACCTGCTGCATGTCGCCAAGTATTAGCAGTATAAGAATTAGTCGAAGTAGCTTGTGTATTACCTGCTACATCTGATGTAGCGTCAGCATTAACATGATTCGCTGCAGCATCTATCCAAAGTCTAAAATAATTTGAACTACCACCCGAAGGAAAAATACCCATTAATGTCTGGTCGTCTACTACGGAGTCAGTATTGAATCTGCAAACCATAGCAAGCGGTACTGCAGCTAAGACAGCATTAGCATTATACAAATAGTGTGACGCTGCTTCGTCAAATAAGCCAGCCATTATGTTTCCTTGATTTCAATAAATCGAAGTTCCAAATCACCACTTGCATCAGTTCCAGCAACGGCTATTCTTTTTACTTTCAATCGAAACCCTTCGCCGACTGCAAGACTGTCCATCTGTGCACCTGTTGTGTGAGTAGATGTAATTATATCTACCAAACCAGTAGTTCCAGGAACTGTGATATCTCCAGTATTCTGAGCAGCAGTAAAACCATCTGAATCTAAATCTTGCTCTTGGTCACCTATACGCTCAATGTACGTCTCTAATTTGATATCATTAGCTTCAGCACTGCTCATTGCATAATGAAGATAAATAGTTAAACCACCACCAGCGTAATGTCTTGGTAGAACACTTGAAAAGATGCCTATTTCATCGATAGCAAAGTCTAGAACCGGATGTGAATTACGTAAATCTGGAGTTGCAAAATTTGCTGTTGGCGGTTCATTGCACTGTGGTGTAAAGATTAATAGAGTATTACCACTTGCCATTAGGATACCTCCTTACTACGTTTATAGGTAGGTTAAGTATGGGACAGTCCGGGACCCAAGACTGCCCCAACACCACAACCCGACGAATACACGACGGTAATTTAGTCTAAGGTTATATCGATATAGCCAGCAGCGAACTTCGGTGTGTCGCCACTACCGATAGCCTTTGATGCTGACAGTGCGCCATGGCCGAGCATATTGCCGGCACCATGCGTACCAGAGTCGTTTAGCGCAAAATGCGTTACCGTTCCCCATGAACCAGTTGCCTCCGGGAAGGTAATATCGTTTGCATTAGCAGTCGCACCACCTGACGCTGCATCCCAGTCACCACCAGCAGTCGTAACACGCGCATAAGCATTCGTGTTAGCACACTCGTTCTGACTAGCACCTGTGCCCGCGTCTGTCGGGTCTGCGGTACAGAGGCTAACATAAGCTGTTGGCATCGTAAAAGACGTTTTACCGACGATATGGTCAAGAACCTTATCTTCTGTGTAATTTGAAAAGCTACCCATTGTTCTTTTCCTTTCTTTATACTGTTACTAATTTCAGTTCCTCGTTCACACGAGTACCATGAGTAAGAATCGGCGAGTTCTCTACCGATGCTTCCAAAAACGGTCGAGCAGTTACAGCATGCTCGAGAATTGGTGAGTTAAGTATGCTATGAGTGAAAATCGGCCAAATTATCGCAGAGTGCCCGAGAATTGGCAAAACAGTAACATCTGCGATGACAAACCGTGGTATGTAATCGGTCAATATACCAATGAAGTTACTGCTGGCAGCAATAACACCAACGAGTTCCCTGGTAGCAGATAACTGTCCACTAACCGTACTACTACAAGCTATTTGTGCTGTAATAGCTATTGTGAAGCGCAAGCTACCATCGAGAGTACTGCTTGCACTAATCGTCCCTATTATCTTTACTATTACAGCTAGAGGAGCATTTTCGAAAGTACTCGTTGCCGAAAACGTGCCCATAAGGCTCCTAGCACGCTTCAATGAGCCATTCAGAGTACCGTGAGCTGTAAGCATAATACCAACAAGCTTTTTCGAAGCCTTCAGGTAGTAAGAACAGTCAACAGTGCTCTGTGCTGCAATTGTACCAACCAAGTATACTATTGGTATTATAGTACCTACAACTGTACTCTGAGCGGTAATTGTACCAGCTAACTTATACTCGACGCTTAGTGAACCACTGACTGTACTGCTGGCTGCAATGGTACCTACAAGTTTCCCAGCAATTACTATCCGACCATCGATAGTGCTTTGTACAGTAACTCGAGAGGCCAACTCCTTAGTGAGCTTCAAAAGACCACTGATAGTACTGCTGGTAGCAATTACGCCCTTGAGGCCTGTGGATAAGTCACCAGTGAAATTACTTTGAGCAGCAATTGTAGTTACGAGCTTTTTTACAGTAGATAGTGAACCGGCTACGGTGCTACTGGACGCAATCGTACCTGCTATAAAGCTCTGGTTAGTTAGAATACCGTTTATGGTACTACTCGGAGCAATTGTCCCTGCAAGCCACCAGAAACCTCTTAACGTACCAACAATAGTACTGCTACAAGTAATGGTACCAGTAAACTCTCTAGTGACATGCATTGCAGCTGCAACGTTACTCTGTGCTGAAATCACACCAGCAAGCCACTTGATAATTTTAGGTTCTGCATACAAATCTCCGCTAGCAGTAATACTGCAACTCGCCTGCCCAGAAAGTTCTACAGACCCTAGTACAATATCGAGGACAGCTCCCCCTTCGATTTCACTAATACAAGTACCAGTAAAAGGTATACGCTCGTCGGTTAATAATCCTGTAACAGTAGCCTGTATACTAATAAGACCTTCAAGCTGAACACCGACGAAGTCCAGTACACCAGTAATGTAAGTTGCACAAGTAATAAGGCCGGCGAGCGGGATGTCAGCGAAGTCCAACGTGCCTACCATCGTCGAGGTCGCAGCACATAAACCCGCGAGCTCCACACCAGTATGTGTAACGGTCAGAGTCCCTGTTGCAGTAGTTGTAGCATCTGCTTGGCCAAAGCAGTTGACTATATACGGAACCAACTCACCGTAAGCATCAATGATCTTGAAGAAGTGACCATATGGTGCTGGTGGTGGCGTAGAACGTTCACCACCCCATCGAAGATTTGTACAAAAGTAACCTGGGACAGGTGCCCAGTTCTCTTCGACATCCCATACCATTACCAGTATATACTGACCGGTTTTCGGATAAGTCCAAACGGTTTGCCAAGATGCAGTATCTTGCCAATTGTCAATCCAAAAAGCTACTGCTGTTCCCCAATCGATACCATCTTCTGAGACGTAAATCTCAACATCCGCGGGGTCGCCGAAATCATTGTAACCGTAGATAGAAGTTGTAATGTTACTAAACGAACGACCGCGGAACTCTGTGATGTAATAGTGTGCACCGAGTTCAAGGACAAACCAGTGAGGTAGAGTAGAGGCTGGTATATAATACCAAGGTACACCATCCGGCCAATACTCCATATGGTGCCAGACGTCCCAACCATCGAGAGCGTCATGGAGTGACCATGAATTGATGGGATACGTAACGCCACAATAATCCCACAAATCGTCACTACGTAAATTTAACCAATCATAAGCCATTAGTTAATCCAAAGTTACAATTAGAGTATAGGGATCGAACTTAGCAATATCAGCAAATAGGATTGACACTTCTGGTGTCAATGTACCATATATAAGTAAGTTACCAGCAGACATTGCATCAAACAGGCCCCAATGTGTTGCAGTAGCCCAGTGATCCTCGGCCATTGGAAATATAATCGCATTAAAGTTTTTTATCATACCAACGTCTGACAAGACCCAATCGTCGGAATCTGTTTGGACACGCGCGTAACCATCTACAGCCGGAAACTCGACCATACCAGTCTTAAAAAGGGCTACATGGAGGACAGGTATCGTAAAAGGTGCCTGATCGAAAATATGGTTCAGGACTGCACTTTCTAAATAGTTTTCAAAGCTACCTGCCATTGTCAATCCAAAGCTATTGTTAACTGACCACTGTTAAAACGAACTTGATAACCTGACGGAACAGGTTTAGATACATCTAGTACACCGTGGATAATCAACTCTCCCAAACCATAAACCTGGGAGGTAAATAATGCAAAATGGGTCACTGTTCCCCATGACCCAGTTGAGCCGGGGAAAGCGAGATCATCTGTATTAGTGATTATACCACCAGCTGACACGTTCCAATTATCAGCTATAGTAACTATCCTCGAGTAGTTGTTTGTCTCTGGTACCTCGTTACAATTCGACGACGTCCCTGAATCACCAGGATCAGCTGTAAGGAGACCTACGCTTATGGGAGACATAGGTGTAAGCGCTGTATCCTTCTTGAAGAGGTGGTCCATAACCACATTCTCATATGTATTACTAAGACTCATAACTCAGTCCAATTGTATTGCTATCGCGCCGACACCGAACCTAGGTATACTCCCTGACGCAATAGTTATCGGTGCACCCTGTAGAGGACCATACATAAGCATATTACCTGCTCCCCAGGTTCCGCTATCGAATAAGGCAAAATGGGTTACATTTCCCCAACCACTAGGTGTTGCTTCTGGAAATGCTATCGGCACTCCATTGACAATGATACCCCCAACCGCTGCATCCCAAGTGAATGAGGTCACCGCCTCCCGTACATAACCATTTGCATTAGACACTTCACTACCGAGTGAACCATCTTCCCCTGGGGTACCAATCCAAAGTGCTAGGTAGTAGAGGCCAGCAGGATCCGGGGTGTAAGAACCCGCGTTCAAAAGCCAATCCAGTATGTGATTTTCTATGAAGTTACTAAAACTCATTTCGTCACCTCAATGCTACAAACTCGCTTTGAATGCAGTCAGTGCAGCTAGAAGTTGCGTCAATGCGTTACCTACCGCATCTGTCAACGGACCAGGTTTAACTTTGACAAGTTGTTGATAGGGTATGTCAACCATACGTTGCGTTAACACAGTCATTTGATCTGCATATTGCGGAACACTGGTCGTCCGTGGACGTGGACGTGCGACATCAGGAACTCGAGCATCCACTAACTCGTTAAACTTATCAACTAGCTCACTTAGCGTTTGACCATCAGTGTTATTAACATCGGGTTTGTATTTCTCGATCATCAGTTATCTCCTGACTATTATAGCTATTACCAACTAAACCAAATACCTAACGCACTCGGAGCAATTGCGAACCGTTGTCCGATTTCTAACTCGTACTCTTGGGGTACAGGGGGTGCCCCGCCCCAATAAAAATAAAGCCGCCATGCCTCCAAAGTAACCCCTAACCGCCCATAGATAAGGATATTCCCATTCGTTTGGGCATCAAACAACGCAAAGTAACGCACCGTTCCCCAACTGGCTGACGCTATGGGAAAAGTTACAGTAGTAATATTTGCTACATATTGCGGGTTCACAGCGGCCTCTGGATGATGCCACCCCGAGGGAGGAACATACACACGCGCGTAACCCGTACTCCCGGACGATACCTCATTGGAAACGTAA
>Ga0114923_10002886_pt1 | contig 11596 bp, 9 predicted proteins | sample SumtaG_FD_89578 | JGI IMG/M metagenome (GOLD analysis project Ga0114923, IMG submission 89578) | Deep subsurface microbial communities from Indian Ocean to uncover new lineages of life (NeLLi) - Sumatra_00157 metaG | ecosystem: Environmental > Aquatic > Marine > Oceanic > Sediment | place: near...
GAGTACACGGTGCCAACCGGCTCGCGTCGAACTCGCTGCTGGAGGCCGTCGTCTACGCGGAGCGGGCGGCCCGGCGGGTGGAAGCCGATCTGCACGCAGTATCAGGCGTACCCCTTCCTTCGGCGACGAGTCTACCCGGGCTCCGTGCGGAGGGCGAGGATCCGGCCTCGATCGAGGAGCGGGTACGGGATGTCATGTGGGCGAACGTGTCGATCGTCCGATCAGATGAGAGGTTGAGCGTCGCTCGCAGGGAGTTGGATGGGCTCGTGAAACTCCCGCTCGCGCGCGACGGAACAGCTTCCGGGGCGATGTACTCCCGCCAGGTCGAGTTCGCCCGCGAGGTCGCCCGCCTCATCGTGCGCTGCGCGCAGCGGCGTCGGGAGAGCAGAGGTCTCCACTTCACGGAGAGCTATCCGCACCGGGACAGCGAGCGATACTTGCGAGATACCGTCCTGGCGCGGTGAAGGTGCTGATCCTGGCGGTAGGAAAACCGGGGGCGCTCCTCGTGTCCGCGATCAGGGAGTACGAGACTCGGGCAGGTCGCTATTTTCCCTTGGAGGTGATCGAGGTGGCGGCCGGCAAGGGGGAGCATGGCCCGGAAGCGGAAGCCCGGAGGCTTCTCGACCGAGTACCGGAGGGCTTCGACGTCGTGGCGCTCACGCGAGAGGGGAAGAGGATGAGCTCGAAGGGCTTGGCGCGATATCTCTCGGCTCTCGGTCTGCATCGGCGGCCGGGCGTGGCCTTTCTCGTTGGCGGCCCGTTCGGGCTCGCGGAGTCGGCTCTCTCCAGCGCGGAGCACAAACTCTCGCTTTCCGCCATGAGCTTGCCACGCGATCTCGCCCGTCTGCTTCTGGCCGAACAGGTCTATCGCGCCGGGACGATTATTCGCGGACAGCCCTACCACAAGGGGAGCTAGCGTGACTTCTGAGACGGTACGCTAGGTCGAGCAGATGGGGGATCCTGGGAGGGCGGAGTGGTTCCGCCATTGGTTCGGCGAGGAGTATCTGCGACTGTACCCTCACCGCGACCAGGCCGAGGCGGCGGCGGCCGTGCGGCTGTATCTCGAGGTCTCCGGTCCGCCCCGGGGGCGGTCGCTCGACCTGGCCTGCGGCGAGGGAAGGCATCTGCGGGAGCTCAGGCGGGCGGGGGTCGATGCCGTGGGCCTCGATCTGTCGCTGCCGCTCCTTCGCCTTGCCCGCCGCTCCGAGACGCCGCCCTTCCTCCTCGTTCGGGCGGACATGCGGAGACTGCCCTTTCGGGATGCGTCGTTCAGCGCCGTGACCAGCTTCTTCACATCCTTCGGCTACTTCGCCGCCGCGGAGGAGGACGTGGAGGCGGCGCGTGAGATTCGGCGAGTGCTGGCGCCTGGGGGCCGGTTTCTTCTTGACTACTTGAACGCGGCGCACGTGAGGGCGGCTCTGGTGCCGGAGGAGATGTTGGACTTGGATGGAGGCTCGGTGCACGTGACTCGGAGCATCGAGGGCGACGTGGTGGTGAAGCGGATGCGGATCTCGAGCGGGGAGGGCGGTCGGCCCAGCGAGCACGTGGAGCGTGTTCGGCTGTACGCGCCGGAAGAGCTCGAGACGCTCCTGGCCTCCGCAGGGCTCGTCCCCACGGATCGTTTCGGCGATTACGAGGGCGCTCCCTTCGCGCCGTCATCGACTCGCCTGGTACTGGCGGGACACGCCGAATGAGCGGGCAACCGCGGCTCGAGCGCGCAGCCTTCGGGGCTACGGGCTCTCTGGGGTCGCGCTTTGCGGCCGGCGACGCGGCGGCCGTGGACCTCTTCCCGCCCTCGCTGCGCGGCCGGAGTGAGTCCGGGGACGGCGCGGGGTCGCCCGCCCTTCCGCCCTCCTGCGAAAGCCCGGCACTGACGGCCGAAGTCTTCAACGCCTCCTCGCCCGCCGCCGCCGCCAAGCTGCGCTCCATCCTCGCCGGAGAAGGGGCGCTCGTCACGACCGGACAGCAGCCGTGCCTCCTCCTCGGCCCGCTGTTCGTCCTGTACAAGGCGATAACGGCGATCCGGCTGGCTGCGGTGCTCGAGCGGGAACTCAGGTGCCCGGTGCTCGCGCTCTTTTGGGTGGCCTCGGACGATCACGATTGGAAAGAGGTGGGCACCACACACCTGATCGACACATCCAACGCGCTTCGGAGTTTCCGGCTGAACCCGCCCGAGGGGCGAGAGCAGCTGTCGGTCGGCCAGACAACGCTGGATGGCTCGATCCATGACTTGCTGGCAGAAGTTCGTGAAGTGCTTCCGCGGTCTGAGTTTATCAATCAGTATCTGGAGTTGTTCGGAGATACATATCGACCGGGCCGAAGCGTCGGCCGCGCGTTCGGCGAAGCGCTGACGGGAGTGCTGGAGGGACGCGAGCTGGTCTGGCTGGACTCGGCGGCGCTCGAGGTCAAGCGCGCCTTGGCGCCCCTTCACACACGCGCGCTGCGGCACGCCGCCTCGGCGGCGGCGGCGGTGACGAGCTCCACCGAGCGGGTACGGGAGGCAGGCTTCGAGCCTCAACTGGCCCTCCCCGACGGCGCCAGCAACGTGTTCTACGATGACGGCCGCGCGCGCCGGCGGATCTACGTGGCGGGCGATGTCACGCGACCGGGGAAAGAGGGCGGCGAGCGCCAGCTGGCCGAGCTGCTCGCTGAGGTCGAGCGATCTCCGGAGTCATTCGGGCCGAGCGCCGCACTGCGCCCGGTTGCGGAGTCCTGTCTCCTGCCGGTCTCTGCCTCGGTGCTCGGACCGGCCGAGGTCGCGTACTGGGCCCAGCTCCCGGGTCTGTTCGAGTGGGCGGGTATCGGCATGCCCCGAACCGTGCCTCGCACGGGCTGGACGGCGATCGAGGCCAAGGTGGCCAAGGTCCTGGATGCGCTCGAGCTGGACCCTGGTGAGCTGTCGGATGGTGGGGCGGAGGTCGTGGAGCGATCCGTGCGCGGGGGAAGGCCTGAAGCAGTGGCTCGAGCCTTGGAGGAGGCGGAAGCGGCCCGAGAAGGCGCGTTCGACCGCATCCTCGAGGCCCTCTCGGCTGAGATTCCCGGGATCCGCGCCACGGCGGAGAAGGCACGGGCAGGTGCGCGAAAAGCTGCCCGGCAGCTCGAGAAAGCGGTGGATGCGAGCGTGCTCGAGCGGCAATCCGTGTTGCGCCGCAAGATCGAGAAAACGGCCCTCCATCTCTATCCGGCTGGTGCTCCCCAGGAGCGGATCTTGAATCCGCTCTACTATCTCGCGCGCTACGGTCCGGCCTTCCTCGAGAGCCTGGACCGGGAGGTGGAGACCGCGGTAGAAGAGTACGTTGCCCAGCTCGACAGGGCGCTCTAGTGCTACACGCGCGGCTGGCACAACTCCAAGGGTATTCGGATCGATGACGCTCTTTTGGGCCCTCATGGTCGTCGTATTGATTCTACTGATCCCGCTCCTGGCGATCGTGATCGACTCGCAGATCGGTCAGGCGCTCGCCCGGCGCATCTCTCGCGAACCGCCGCCGGGTGAGCTCGAGGCTCGCGTGGATGCGCTGGAGGGCGAGCTCAGATACCTGACGGAGTCGGTCGAAGGCTTGCGTGAGGAGTCGGTCTTCATCCGTGCTCTCGTGGAGGGCAGAGGCGAGCCGCGGGATGCGCTGCCGCCCGGGGGGCAAGGAGCGGCGCGCGAATCCGGTGACTGAGGGAGCCGGACGCTCCTCAAGCCGGGAAAGCCGGAGCGCCGCTTCAGTCGGCGCGGGAATACTCGTCAGCCGCCTGACCGGCTTCCTTCGCGATCTCGTCATTGCCCGCTTCTTCGGTACGATGGTGGCCGCTGACGCCTATGCGGCGGCAATCAAGATCCCCAACGTGCTCCGCAACCTCCTCGGCGAGGGCTCTCTCTCGGCCGCGTTCGTGCCGGTCTACAGCTCGCTCCTGGAAGGCGATCGGGCCGAGAGCGAAGCGCCCGCCCTTCTGGCGCGGCGAGTGCTCGGCCGGTTGGTGCTGCTGGCCGGCGTTCTCTCCGCGCTCGGCGTGGTGCTGGCGCCGTGGCTGACTCGTATCGTGGCACCCGGCTTCGACGCCGAGACGTCGGCCCTCACGACCCAGCTCGTGAGGATCCTGTTCCCGATGGCCGGGGTCATGATCCTCGCGGCCTGGTGTCTCGGTGTGCTGAACAGCCATTGCCGGTTTTTCCTCCCGTTTGCGGCTCCGGTGCTGTGGAACCTCGCTCAGGTAGCGGGACTCCTCCTGGGTGCCCGTTTCGGCTGGAGCCCGCTGATTCAGGTCCTTGCCTGGTCGACGCTGGCCGGGAGCCTGCTCCAGCTGGGTGTGCAGGTGCCAACGGCGCGCAGACTGGCCCGGGGCGTTCGTCCGCTGCTGGATCGCGGTTCGGAGCCCGTTCGGCGAGTCATGCGCAACATGGTACCGGTGGCCGCGAGCCAGGGGATCTTCCAGATCGCCAGTTTTGCGGACGTGATCCTGGCGAGCTTCCTGCCCGCCGGGGCGGTTGTCGGCCTGTACTACGCCCAGCGCCTGGCGTATCTGCCGTTGAGCCTCTTCGGCGTCTCCGTCGCGGCAGCGGCGCTTCCGGAGATGTCCCGGCAGACGGGACCCGAAGCGCTGCGCCCCAGGCTCGTGAACGGGTTCTTCCAGATCCTCTACTTCGTGCTTCCCGCGGCGATCGCCCTGATCCTGTTCGGTGATCTGGCGGTCCGTATCGTCTTCCAGCGCGGGGCGTTCGACGAATACAGCACGCAGCTCGTGAGCGGAATCCTAATCGCGTATTCGGTCGGACTCGTCGCCACGAGCTCGGTCAAGCTCTTCGCCGGGGGCTTTCACGCCATGCAGGACACCAGGACGCCGATGCGCTTCGCTGCGATCTCCGTCGCTTCAGGGATCGCCCTCGGGGCCTCGGCGATGCTGCTGATGCGCGGTGCCGGCTACGGGGCGCTGTCAGCGGCCGGGCTGGCGCTCGGAGGCTCGGCGGGCGCGTGGCTGAACCTGCTCCTGCTGTGGTCAGGTCTCCGCCGCCGCGTGGGCGTCCTGTTCGGAGCCGCAGCGCTCCGGCCGCTCGTACGCCTCTGCGTAGCGGCGGTGGCGGGCGCGGCCGCCGGATCCGTAGCCAGGCTCGCGCTGACCGCGAGGATCCACCCGGAGACCACGATCGGGGCGGCGGCCGTGCTGACCGGAACGCTACTCGCTGCCGGTGTAGTGTACCTGTCGATCGTCCGTAGGCCCCCCCGTCCGATCTCCGATGGCTGAGTCGAAGAGAGAGCAACTCAAAAGCCAGATAGGCCGCCTTCCCACCGGGGCCGGCGTTTACATGTTTCGGGACTCCCGGGGCAGGGTGCTCTACATCGGCAAAGCGAAGTCTGTGCGCGCGAGGGTGAGGAGCTATCTGAGCGCCGAGCGGGACCCCTCTCCGAAGGGGCGACAAATGGCCCGCCGCATGGCTTCGGTCGAGAGCTATGTGGTGGAGTCAGAGGCCGAGGCGCTTCTGCTGGAGTGGAATCTGATCCGGGAGTACCATCCGCCGTTCAACATCCAGCTCAGGGATGACAAGAGCTATCCCTACATCCGGGTGACGCTCGGAGAGCCCTTTCCGAGGGTTTTGGTGACGAGGCGTCTCATCCGGGATGGGAGCCGGTACTTCGGTCCCTATACGAACGTCGGCGCGATGAGGAGCGCGCTGCGCGCGATCAAGGAGCTCTACACCGTCCGAAGCTGCCACTACGAGCTTCCCAAGAAGCTGCCGCCCCGTCCATGCCTCGACTACCACATCGGCCGCTGCAAGGCGCCGTGCGCCGGCTACCAGACGGAGGAAGACTACCGGGGCATGATCGAGGAAATCCTGGAGGTTCTGGGTGGCCGCACCGGCGCGGTTCGCCGCCGCGTTCGCGACAAGATGAAGGGGGCGGCGGACGCCATGGAGTACGAGCGGGCAGCCGAGCTCCGAGATGTGTTGCGGGGGCTTGAGACGATCGAACGGCGGCAGGCCGCCGTCGACCATCGCGGGGGTGAGCACGACGTCGTGGGGCTCCGCCGTGAGGGCACCCTGGCGTGTGGCGTCATTCTTAAGGTGAGGGAAGGGCGCCTTCTCGGACGCGAGATCCATTTCCTCCAAAACGTGGGCGACGAAGAGGACTCGGAGCTCACAGCCGTTCTGGTGAGCGGCCATTACCTCCGGCGGCAGGACCTTCCGGCCGAGCTCCTCGTCCCGGAAGACTTTCCGGACCGGGAGCTGATTCAGGAGCACCTGTCCGCGCAGCGAGCCGGCCCGGTGCGCGTGCACGTACCTCAGCGGGGCACCAAGCGCCGCCTCGTCGAGCTGGCCGCCGCCAACGCCGCCGACCTGCTGAGGGAGGAGCATCTTCGGCTCGACGCGATGGGGGAGGCGGGCACGCCGAGCGACAGCGCCGCGGGCGTTCCGGCAGCGGCGAGCCGGCTGGCGGAATCATTGGAGCTTCCCGCCCCGCCGCGGCGGATCGTATGCTTCGACATATCCACCCTCGGCGGCTCGGCGTCGGTAGGCAGCGCGGTGTGGCTCGAGGATGGAAAGCCCATCTCGGATGAGTACCGGAGGTTCCGAATCCGCGAAGTGCCCGACGGCGAGACGGACGATTACGCGATGATGCAGGAAGTGGTCGGACGCTACTTCGATCGTAGAGTAAGGGAGGCTCGGGACCTGCCCGACCTCGTGCTGGTGGACGGCGGCCGCGGCCAGCTCGCCGCAGCCATGCAGGCGATGGAGGCGGCCGGCGCATCCGATCTGCCAGCCGTGGCGCTCGCCAAGCGTGAAGAAGAGGTGTACCGCCCGGGCGAGCCGGAACCGCTCCGACTCGATCGACGCGACCCGGGCCTGCACTGGCTCCAGCGCGCTCGGGACGAAGCGCATCGGTTCGCTCTCGCCTACAACCGCACGCTGCGGCGACGCCGGCTTCTCAGATCGCGTCTCTCCGAGATCCGCGGTGTCGGACCGGCCCGTGAGCAAGAGCTGCTCCAGCGCTTCGGCAGCCTCGAGGCGATTCGGGGTGCGACGCTCGACGAGCTGGCGGCCACGCCGGGCGTCGGTCCGGGCACGGCCGAGCGCATTCTCGCGGAACTCGCGGAGGGATAGGCCTCGTGAGGAGCGCGGGTCTTTGCGGAGCCTGCCGCTTCGGCCGGCCGATCCGAAGCGACCGTGGCTCGAAGTTCCTGCTTTGCGAGCGATCGCGGAATGACCCGCGCTACGCGCGCTATCCGCGGCTGCCGGTCCATCGGTGCCCGGGTTACGCCCCCGACGTCTCCGAGGAGGCCTCGCGACGCCTACCGCGCGAGGACGATTGATGGTCCGCACCCGATTCGCCCCCAGTCCGACCGGCTCGCTTCACCTCGGCAACGCCCGTACGGCGGCACTCAACTGGTTATACGCACGCCAGCAGGGCGGTGCCTTCATCCTCCGTTTCGAGGACACGGACCTGGAGCGCCACGTGGAGGGCGCCGAGGGCGACATCCAGCACGCACTCGAGTGGCTGGGGTTATTTCCAGATGAGGGACCGTTCGCCGGCGGGGAGCATGGGCCGTATCGGCAGAGCGAGAGGGTGGAGATCTACCGCGAGCATGGCGAACGTCTGCTCGCCGAAGGCCGGGCGTATCGTTGCTACTGCACGCCGGAGGAGCTGGAGGCCCGCCGAACGGAAGCGAGAGCCGGGAAGCGTCACGTGCGCTACGACGGCCGCTGCAGAAAGCTGTCGTCCGAGGAGAAGGCACGCCTCATCGCCTCCGGACGCCCCGCTTCCCTCCGTTTCCGGGTCGAGCCGGGCGTTATTCACTATCGAGATCGCGTGCGCGGCGAACTGACGGTGGAGGGTGAGCAACTCGGAGATCAGGTCATCCTCCGTTCCGATGGGAGGCCCACCTACAACTTCGCGGTCGTTGTCGACGATCTCCACATGGGGATCACGCACGTGATACGCGGGGCCGGTCATCTCTCCAACACGCCCAAGCAGGTGTTGTTCTACGAGGCCCTGGGGGCCGTCCCTCCCGAGTTCCTTCACCTGCCGTCGGTCTTGGCTCCGGGCGGAGGTAAGCTCTCGAAACGTGCCGGCGCGCCTGGGCTGCTGGAATACCGTGATCAGGGATACCACCCGGAGGGTCTCCTCAACTACCTCTCCCTCCTCTCTTGGTCCAGCTCCAGCGGGAAGGAGGTGCTGTCGCGAGATCAGCTGATCGCCGAGGTCGATCTGGGTCGGATAGGTGCCGCCAATCCGGAGGTCGATCCTGAGAAGCTGCGTTGGTTGTCCGGCCAGCACTACCGGCACGAGTCGATCGACGTGCTGGAACGAGGCCTCCGCGACCGATTGGCGGGCCGGTTCGAGCTGGAGGCTCGGCAGCTTCGGGCGCTCGCGGAGGTTCTGCGGGAGCGCATACAGATCCTCGCCGACGCCGATCCAGTCTGTGAGCTCGTTCTCCCGGAGCCGGATCTCTCGAGCTCGGACGCCGTGGAGGCGTTCCGGGAGCGGATGGCGGGTCGGGCGCTGCGCCAGGTGGCGCAGCGGTGGGAAACCGTACAGAGCTGGGCACGGGCTGAGCTGAAGGAAGAGCTCGCCGCCGCGGGAAAGGAGGCGGGTCTCAAGGGCCGTCCCCTCTATCACCCGGTCCGTGCCGCGTTGACCGGCGCCGTCCAGGGTCCGGATGTCCCCGACGTGGCCTACATCCTGGGCCGGGAGACGACGGCCGCGCGTCTGGCGGCCGGGCTTGCAGCTGCGGAGGACGGCGCGGCCGGGGGACCGTGACGACCTCCTTCTCCCTCGAGTGCGGCGCGTGTGGAGAGAGGATGGAGGCCGCGCCCGGCGCATCGGTCTGCCCGGCATGCGCGAAGCCTCTTCTCGTACGCTATGCCCTCGATGGAATGGATGGGCCGGCGCTCATCGAGAGATGGAGCCAGCGGTTGTGCGACGTCGGCATGTGGCGCTTCCGCGAGATCCTCCCCATCGCCCCCGGTGAGACGCCGGTGAGCCTCGGAGAGGGCGCGACGCCCCTTCTGGCTCTCCGCGGTATCGACGGCCTGCAGGGGTTGCGCGCGTACGTGAAGGACGAGGGACGGAATCCCACAGGAAGCTTCAAGGATCGCGGGCTTTCGGCAGCTGTTACGCGGGCCGTTCTGGGCGGAGCCTCCTCCTTCGTCATCCCGAGCGCGGGAAACGCCGGAGTCTCGCTGGCGGCCTACGCGAGCCGGGCGGGGAAGAGGGCCCGCGTCTACCTTCCGGAGGACACCCCCGAGATGGTCGTGAGGCGAACGCGGGCGGCGGGTGGTGAGGTGCGGCCCGTCGATGGCCTGATTACCGACTGCGGTGCGAAAGCACGTGAATACGCGGCCCGCACCGAGGCCTTGGATCTCTCCACCCTGCGCGAGCCCTACCGAATCGAAGGCAAGAAGACGATGATGCTCGAGATCGTGCAGGCGCTCGGCTGGAGTGCGCCTGACGCGATCGTCTATCCGACGGGCGGCGGAACCGGATTGATCGGTAGCTGGAAGGCGCTCGGCGAGTTGGCGGCGATGGGCATCGCGGCGGCCACCACGCGCTGCTACGCGGTGCAGGCGGATGGTTGCGCCCCGATCGTTCGAGCCTTCGGCAAAGGTGCGCTCGCGGCCGAACCGTGGATTGGGGCGCGGACCCGGGCCTATGGCCTCAGGGTTCCGTTCGGGTTGGGCGATTCGTTGATCCTGAAGGCGCTGCGGGAGAGCGGAGGAGAGGCGCTCGCCGTCTCCGACGAGGAGTCGGAAGCGGCCGCCGTCGAGCTGGGGAAGGCCGGCGTCAGCGCTTCCGTCGAAGGCGGCGCGACGCTGGCGGCCGCGCTGCGGCTGAGGGAAGAGGGAAAACTCGTCGATGGCGAGACGGTCGTTCTCTTCAACACGGCGCACGCCCTCGTCTACTGAGGAGCAGGTCTACCGGGGAGCAGCGCTAACACGGACGGGCATCTGCCGAAACCGGGTGCGGGAACCGCGTCCGCAGCGGATCCGCGAGGCGAGGCGGCGGGTAGGAGGAGCCTGGTAGTGTGGGCCGACCGGGGTACTGGCGTGGGGGACGGATGCGGTCGAAGTTGCCTGCCGGCGGCCACGTGGCCGCCGACCGGCGGAATTACATGAACTCGAGACAGGGAAGTCCCAGCAAATGAACAACTCAGGAGCGACCGTTCGGTCCCTCGCCATCGCCATGGCCCTGGCGGCTGGCGCCGTCGCCCCCGCCGACCTTACGGGACAGGAGGACGAGTGCCGGCTCGTGTCAAACGCTTCGACCGAGGGGGCCGTCGAGAAGCTGACGACGGCCGGCGAGACGCCGGACCCGGCGGCCCAACGGGCGCTGTTCGCGGAGGCGCTGGGGGACCTGCAGTCGGAGATTCAGGACGACGACGATCCCACGGCGTTGTGGCTGGCGGCCGAGGCGAATATCGGGCTGGGCGACTTCGAGGCGGCCGATGCCCTGTTGAGCCGATTTGTTGGCACGAACCCGGCCTGCCAGGAACGCTCGGACAACTCGAGATTCAACGCCTGGGCGACGGCGTACAACGAGGCGATCCAGCACTACCAGGCGGGTGACATGGACGAAGCGCTCGCCGCCTTCGTCAGTGCGAACGCGATCAAGAAGGACTCGCGGGCCTTCAACAACGCCGGGCTTCTGTATCAGAACCTCGGTGACGAGGCAGCCGCGATCGAGCAGTTTCGGGGTGCCGTCGAGGCGGACGATCCCAGCGATCAGGCTCGGGACGCGTCGCTCAACCTGGCCGAGGCGCTGCGATCAGCCGACCGGGGCGCCGAGGCGATCGAGATGCTGCGGCTCTTTGCCGAGGCGCACCCGAACGACTTGATGGCCGAGATGAACTACGCCGTGGCCCTTACGATAGAGGGCGATCCGGCCTCGGCCCAGCCGACGTTCACGAAGCTCCTGTCACGCGACGACCTCACGGTCGAGCAGTGGAACCAGGTGGGAGTGGGACTCTACGAGGCCGAGTCTTTCGGAGACGCGGTCACCGCCTTCCAAAAGGCCCGTGCCTTGAATCCGTACGATCGTGATGCCCTCAACAATACGGCCACCTCGGCGCTCGAAGCCGGTGAGGTGGAGCTCGCGGCAGAGCTCAGCGGGTTGCTCGTCGAGAGGTATCCGTACGACTTCGATGCCTACACGCTGCTGGCCAACACGGCCAGCCAGACGGACAATGCGGCCTTCGCCCTTCAGGTCATTCAGGAGCGCGGCAGCCTGGTCTTCAGCCTCGAGAACGTCCAACTCCGGGAGCGGGGGGAGAACGCGTACGTGGTGGAGGGTCTGGTCATGGGGCGAAGTGAGGAGGCCGGCGGCCAGGTCACCGTACCGATCGAGTTCCTGGACGAGCAGGGGGAGGTAGCCGGTACGGAGCACCTTCAGCTCGTCATTCCGGCCAACGGGGAGACCGAGATCTTCCAGGTAGAGCTGACGAGCGGCGTGCCCATCGCGGGCTTTCGCTTCCAGAAGGTCGCGAGCGGCTAGTCGCCACGCCTCTGCTCGGGTCCAGCGGCGGATGACCGGCAACGGGCGACGAAGCCGCAGGGTGGCGTCCACCCACGACGGGACGTCGCAATGCGAGTCGTGCGGGCGGGAGCGGCCCGAGGCATCGA
>Ga0114923_10002887_pt1 | contig 11589 bp, 12 predicted proteins | sample SumtaG_FD_89578 | JGI IMG/M metagenome (GOLD analysis project Ga0114923, IMG submission 89578) | Deep subsurface microbial communities from Indian Ocean to uncover new lineages of life (NeLLi) - Sumatra_00157 metaG | ecosystem: Environmental > Aquatic > Marine > Oceanic > Sediment | place: near...
GTGGATTGGCTTTATTGCTGTAGCTTTACCATTTTTAAGTTTTCCAAAAGTAGTGGAAATTTGGAGAACTATCGATCCTTACTTTTGGACTGTAAATGTATTATATTTAGTTGGAATTTCTTTGGCAACCTTTATCTTTATCAAAAAAATACTTAATTTACAAGGGGTTACTATTAGAGGACTAAAGATACAACTAAAAGATAGAAAAATCGAGAGGCTAGAACAAGAAAAAGAAGAGTTAGAAAAAAAATTAAAAGAAAAAGAATCTAATGTTAATTAACGTTATTGGCTAATAATGTTGTAAAAATAGTTAGAAAAAATTTAGATTTTCCATCCCTAGAGCACAATGTATAGTTCCTCCCATTTTTTCGTGTCCTCCAGCTTTTAATATTTCAGCTTGCAATGCTAAGAAAAGATCCTTACCTAAAGCAGGCCCCATAATTACAATCCTATCTCCTGTCTTTACTTTAATAGAATAATTTATTGCCAATTTTGCTAATTTTTCATAATAAGTTTCTGACATGGATTTCTTTTCTCTTAAATTTTAATTTAATTTTTGATTATAATTAATAATTATAATTTCAATATGATATTGATTTAAAAATTTTTATTTAAAAATAATTTTTATTGTTTTATTTTAATACTTTACTCGTATAGTTGCTTAATATGGAAGAATATAAACGGTTTACAATTTCTCTTCAACAGGAGTTGTATGAGAAATTCGAGAAATTCCGAAATAAAATAGGTTTATCAAGATCAGACGCCATTCGGAAAGCAATGAATCTTTTTATGATACAGGATGAAAATATCTCAATCTCATCTGATAATGTTGTTGGATGTATAACATTAATGATGACTCATCAGCATTTTAATCTGACAGAAAATCATTCTCATGAACATGTAAAAAGTTCTAAGCATGATCATGAATATAGTTCAAGATCAACTTATGCTAATGTTCTACAAACCAATGAAATCCTCAAAAATGATATTCAGCATCATTTTCATGATATAATCATTTCTACTATGCACGTGCATCTTGAATATAAAAAATGCTTAGAAATTATTGCTGTAGCAGGATCTTATAAAGACGTGAAAAATTTGAAAGATAGATTACAAAAATTAACGAGTGTACAATCTATAGGATTTTTTATTGTTGATAATATAAGTTATGAGAAGTAGAAAAAAAGAATAAAAGGTTCCTATTCCTTAAGAAAAAGAATTAGGTATTAGGCGATTTGGTAAGGAATTTTTATTCTTTATTTATTAAATAAGGGTTATATGTGTTACTTCTAAAATCTTAGTTTAGAGATTTAAATTTCAAAACTCTCAAGGATTAGTAATTTTTCATTGAAATTAAAAATAAATAAAAATGAGAAAAAAAAATCGGATTAAAATTATTATAAAAGACTACAAATCTTTTTCTTGGACTGTTTTTCTGTTATTTGCCTTCGCTCTTGCGATTGCCTTATCGAGAACATTAATGATTGCGTCATTAAGTGCAGGACCATCAATCAAGTCTCCACTTGTGTTGCATTCTTTACCTTTTATATATTCTCGAACTTTGCTTTTCACAAAAAGAGCTTCGACAGAACCAGCTTTTTTTGCCATTTTTTTTCTTCCTCCATTATTGATTTAAACTTAAATAAAAATTATATTTTAAATATTATTCTGTCTTTCTTACATTTAAACTTTAAGATCAGATCATCTTAAACAATGAATAATCTCGCTCTAACTCCAATATTTGTGCTCAAGTTTTTTTTAAAAATCTGGGTTCAATTTTAAAAATTATAATATATTAAGTAAGATTTAACAAAAATCAGATATGAAATTCCTTAATTATCAGAATTAGATAATTATTGAAGAACAAAAAAGTATTAAAACATCAATTTTTAAGAAGGGAATATAAGCTTGGAAGAAATGATTTTATCAAGAGCTCCAGTTCGTATTTGTGATATTGGAGGATGGACTGATACGTGGTTTTTCCCAAATGGTGCCATATTCAATATCTGCGTTGATCTCTATACATATGTTAGATTAGTTAAAAATCACAGTAACGAAATTAAAATAATTTCAGAAAACCTTAATCAACAGACAATAATTAAAGATGTCAGTAATATCGAATTTAATGGAAACCTTGATTTGGTAAAAGCGGTGGTGAAGCGGATGAATGTTAAAGCAGGTTTAGATATTTTTATAAGAGCTGATGCTCCTCCTGGTTGCGGTACAGGTACAAGTGCAAGTGTTTCAGTTTCTTTAATAGCAGCACTAGCAGAATTATTAAATAAAAACTTAGATCGAATGGAAATTGCCAGAATTGCCCATGAAATTGAGATTAAAGAACTAGAATTAGAAAGTGGAATTCAAGATCAATATGCAGCAGCTCTAGGTGGTATCAACTTTATGGAGATTAATTATCCTTTAGCGAATGTATATCCATTAGAATTGGATGTTAGTAAGATATGTCAGCTTGAAAGTCAATTGCTTTTAGTATACATAAATTCAAGGAGTTCTGATGAAATGCATAAAGCTGTTATCGAAAATTACAAACAAGGAGATGATTCAACTCACAACGCACTGGAAACAATTAAAAGATGTGCCTATGAAATGAAAAAAGCATTAATTTTAGATAATCTTGAAAATATGGGAGAAATTATGAACCGAAACTGGGCAGCACAGAAAAAACTACATCCATTAATGAATAATCCAATCATTCAGAAAATTGAAAATATATCAAGAGAAAATGGAGCGATTGGATTTAAATTGAATGGTGCTGGCGGTGGAGGATCAGCAACAATTTTAGCAGGGATAGGGTCGGAATACAATTTAAAGAAGAAGTTAATTCAAAATGAGCTTCAATTATTACCAATAAAACTTGATTTTAAAGGCGTTCAAACTTGGAAAGTAATGAATGAATATTGAAAATTCCTTAAAGGTCTTCAAATATGAAAACTTTGTGCTTTTTATAGTTATATTTCAATAGTTTAACATGGGAGTATTGAACCAACTGCCTTTACATTCCAGTTTTAATGGAATTTACGAGAATACAAATCTTCACAATTTATTCATCTTCAATCGATCTGGCATATGTTTTTTTGGAAAAAATTTCACAAATTATTTTAAAATGGAGAAAAATTTAGTTTCACCTTTTATTACTGCCTTGATGTCATTTTCTCAAGAGATGATCGGAAAGAAATTTCGGACAATAGAAATGGGTGATGTAAAATTTGTTATTTTTGAAAGAGGGAAATTGAATTATAATATATTGTGTGATTCGATTGAAAATGATATGTATTTAGAAGAAATTATTTCTAAGATTGACAAGCGTCTTTCAAACTATTTAGATAAAGAGAAAATTAATATTGATTTAGGTATAATGTTTGATAGTAAATTAAACGAAGTTGTTGATAATGTAATAGATGATGTATTGAGCAATGAGTTTATTCTTAACTCAGAAGTTAAAATTATAGAATATTTGAAGGATTTAAAATTAATTGATTATATAGATGGGGCAATTCTATTGACTAACAGAGGAAAGGTGATATATACCTCCTATAATAAAATTGATTTGAAAATTTTTTTAAAGGAAGTGGATTTTCGAGTAAAAATCTACAATAATTCAATATTAAAACTATTTTATACCTTCAAAGATAAGCGTTTTATTTTTTCAGAATACATTCAAAATAAGTGCTTCATAATTCTCGTTTTTAATTCACATGCAAAATTCGGAGTTGCTGCTTGTTATTTGAATCAAGTGGTAAATAATGTTAAAAAACTCCTTTCAATTTAATTTGCTCTCATACTTTTAGTTTGATTTAAAAATAGAGGATTTATATATTGAAGTTTTCATGCCTTAGAATTAATTTAGAAATCAAAGAATTTTAATTAAGATTTATTATTTATAAAAACTAATTTAAAAAACTCTCAAAAATAAACTTAAAATAAGTATTTTAATACGAAGTGAAATCAAATATGTCAAAAACAGAAGAAGGTTTAAAATCGGCATTTGCAGGAGAGTCTCAGGCAAATCGCAAATATCTAGCTTTTGCTGAAAAAGCAGACAAAGAAGGATTTCCTCAAATAGCAAGGGTTTTTAGAGCTGCTGCAGCCGCAGAAACTGTTCACGCGCATAATCATTTAAGAGTTCTAGGTGGTATCAAATCTACTAAAGAAAATGTGAAAGCTGCAATTGACGGTGAACATTATGAATTTACAAAGATGTATCCTGAATTTTTAGAATTCTCTAAGAATGAGGGAAATAAGGATGCTGAGAGATCATTTAATTATGCTAATGAAGTAGAAAAAGTACATCACAAATTGTATTCAGCAGCTTTAGAAGCTATTGATAGTGGTAAAGATATGGAAAAGAAAGATCTTTACATTTGTCCTATATGTGGATACACTCACGAGGGGGATCCTCCTGAAGAATGTCCGGTATGCGGGGCTAAGAAAAAAGTCTTCAAAAAAATTGAGTAAATTTTTTTTATTTTATTTTCTTATTAAAAATTCCACGGACTATAACAATTTCTTATTTCTAATAAGTAATCATCCAATGAGAAATTTAGATCTTTCTCAGCATTGTTTAAAGACTTAAAATTTGCACCACCATGATAGTAATTAATAAGAAGCTCTGTAATCCGTTCATCTCCTAATGATATAATAGTTTGAAGCCTTGCACTCTTTATCAGCGTTTTATAATTTCTAAATTTTAATTGTATGGAGGAAAATTGTTTTAATTCTTTTTCTATTAACTTATATTTAGTTAGAAATCCATTTATGTTTCTATCCAAAAAGAAGTTAATTTCCTTTTCATATGGAGTATTTAATTTTGGAATAAAAGGATTTACGCTAATTCTAAGAGATTTTTTCCCAAACCCGAGATTATTAATTTTTTTTATTAAATCAATAGTATCATAAATATCTTCATTAGTTTCATTTGGCAAACCTACCAAGAAATATAATTTAACGTTTTTAATTTGTGAATCTCTAATTTGAGTTAAAATAGAAAAAATTTTCTCATTTGATACTATTTTACCAAGTGCATATCTTAATGATTCGGATCCTGTCTCTGGAGCTAAGGTTATGGTTTTAATATTTCCTTTTTCCAATATTTGGATTATTTCATTATTCAGATGTTCTATTCGTATAGAGGGGAGTGTTAATCTTTTTCCTGTTTTTATTATAAATTCACAAATTTGTTTGAATTTGGGATGGGATGAGATACAAGAACCAATAAGACTGACAACGTTGAAATTGGAGGTTTTTATTCCTTCTTTTAGAATATTAATTATATTTGCATAACCTCTGTTTCTAAATGGAGAGTTATGAAAAGATGATATGCAAAATTTACACTGATAAGGGCAACCACGATTTACTTCAATAAAAAAATTTTCCCCAAAGATATTTTTTTCTCCTTGAGTTCTAACCATCAATTGAAAAGTGGGATTTGGTGACTCATTCAGGTCTTTCAATACCGCTCTCTTCACAACATTCTGGAGTGAAGGAATTAATATCCCCTCAACTTCTTTTAACTTCTCTAGAAAACTTGAATAAGATTTATTATTCTTTTTAAAGTCAAGAAAAATTTTAAAAAATGATTTTAAATTAGGTTCTGAATCACCGATAAAAAGGATATCAAATACCTTACTCCATGGAAGAGGATTTGATGTAACAACTGGTCCTCCTCCTATAATTAACGGCAACAGCTCATTTTTTCTATTAATAGCAAACTGACGTTCTTTAGAAGTTATAGGTATATTTGCTTTTTCTAATATCCATAAAACATTCTTAAAATTATTTTCAAAATGAAGTGAGAACCCTAAAATATCAAATTCAATTGGTAAAATTCTATTTTCAATAGAGCGTAATTTGTTTATTGAAATATTATCTTTAGAGGCAGGATATGTTAGCTTTGTTTCTTCAGGTAAGAAAATTCTCTCACAGGCAATTTTTTCGATTGAGTTTATGAAGTGATATAGAAGTCTAATAGCGTAGGATGACATACCAATCTTATAAGAATCCGGGTAGATCAACCCAAACGATAAATCTATTTTTCTCCAATCTTTAATAATAACATTCTCAATTATCATTGAATTCCCACTTTAAAAATTATAATAAATTTGAACTTAAATTGAAGATTCACTTTCCCTTTTTACTTTAATTTTTGTTATTTCTTCTACAATTAAAGGTAGAATAATGCCAATTTTGTCATTAATTACAACTTCAGCACGATCATCTAAATAGGTAGGATCGTCATTTACTATTATTAATTTTCCTTGTTCTCCTAATGTATATAGTGGTAAATCACATACAGGTGCTACACTCAGGGATGATCCTGCAATTAACATAACATCAGACTTTTTTGCTAAATCTACCGACATATATTTTTCAAAATTCGGAAGATTTTCACCAAATAAAACAACCGAAGGTTTTACTGGAGCTCCGCAATAATCACATGAAGGTGGTAATTTTTTTCTTTTCTTTAATTTGTGTAGAATTTGTTCTTTGTTATAGCTTGCACGACAACCCAAACAACTTAATCTATTAATATTGCCATGAATTTCGTAGACTAATACAGCACCAGCTTTTTGATGTAGTTCATCAATATTCTGAGTTATAATACCCTTAATTATGTTCATTCTTTCAAGTGAAGTAATAGCATAATGACCTGAATTAGGTTCAGCATTAAATAAAGTAGGAGCAATTTCTTCAGCCATTTTCCAGAATTTTGAGGGATCATTTAAAAAAGACTGGATACTACCATAAATTTCAGGTTTATACTTTTCCCATATTCCACTTTCTCCTCTAAAATCAGGAATTCCTGACTCGGTGGAAATTCCTGCCCCAGTTAAAGCTATAGCATGCCGTGAGTTAAACAATAATCTTGCAGCTATTTTAATTTTATTGGCTACTATTGATTTGAATTTATTCATTTTCGAAAGAGGTAAAACTTTTTTATTTTTTTAATGTAAACAATCCTAATAAAGCTTAGGTTAATTGCTTATAGTCTACAACACTTTAATTATATGAAAAATTGCCCTAATAAAATTGATATTGTATTTAAGCGTTAATGAGTTATGAAAAATCACTTTCTTGAAATAAAATAAAATTAATATGTTCCCTATTTTTACAATAACTAAGCCTAATTATTGATTTTATACTTTCTTAAAGTTTTTTTTATGATCTCTGCTTTTTCTATTATTTTAGAAGATGAAATTCTCTATTGTTCTAAAAAAAAGAAATATAATGCATTTGAAGTTGTTTTATTTGTAAATAAATTGCTTACTAGTTTAAATCCTAAAAAAACTTGGAGATTAAATAAAATCTGCCTGAAAAATCAAAAAACAACTAGAGAAAGAATCATAGTTGAACATGTTATTACGAAAGACAACAAAAATTTATTCTTTTGCTCAATTGGTAATTTTAATGTAGGTTCAGAAGAAGCAGTCAAAATCTTAAATGAATTTGGCAAGCAAGTTAACCTACAATACCGTAACTTAACTGATCTAAAATATGCATCAAAAGAAGCTTCATTTGAAAAAATTATAAAACTGATAACCGATTATTTAAGAGATAAATATACAGAACCTTTAGAGGAAGAAATAATTTTTGAGAAAAATGGAAATTCTACTAAAAATACAATATTATATACAGGGATTTCTGCCCAAGGGTTACCGATTATTTCCCGATTATATGATAAAAATCTTCTGAAAAATTTACAGAAAGAAAAAACTGATGAGAATGTTGAATTATTTAGTTCTGATCTTTCTGCTAAATTAGCCACAATTTCAATGAATGCTCAAATTCGGGCAAAAACAAAAATAAAGGAAATTCATATTTCTGATGTTAAAAATCAAGAGAGTATAAAAATTATCTTTTTTGGAAATATTAATGGATATTCATTGGATTTTGTCGCTTCAGGTAATTTTTACAAGCTCAGAGATATTTTTAAACAATTAAAGGCAATATTGATGATGGATGCTGTCTTTCTAGAAGATTTTTCAGGAGACCTGAAACCTTTTAAACATTTAAAACATCATTTGGACGATATTGTAAAAGAATTTGATGCCTAATTTATTTATCCGCTTCTTTATCTTCTGTCGCTTCTTTATCTTTTGTCTCTTCTTTTTCAACAGTCTCTTCTTTTTCAACCTTAGGAGTAGGAGCCCTTACTGCAGCTCTGTCAGTTCTTCTTTTATTCTGAGCAGCTAATTTTTTCACATTAATCCTTTCAGATCTTCTTATTTCAGACTTTCGAGATCTTTTGAAATCAACTTCCACAATATCAAATTGATCATCTGTGATTTCTTCATCTTGACCTCCCTCAGGAATAGATACAAGTTTACTTTTATTTATGACTGCATTAGTCAGAGGGTAAATCGTTTTTGCAACCCTTTTAACCTGGCTTTGAAATTCACCATAAATCATTCCAGCAATGAATTTTTCGTGATTTAATCCCTTGGCGAATTCTCTCAATATTTCCCTCATTATCTTTCTTATTAATATTTGTTGACTACTAAGTGCTCTTTTTAAGGTTGTACATATCATAGTGACTCTAAAGACATAATGATCTTTAGTTGTTAAATTAATAATAGTTTGTATTTTAGTACTCCCCCTTCCTATTAGCGATCTGATATAATCATTTGTATATTGGTGACCTACGAATATTGAGTTGCACTTTCTAGCTTGTTCATTAACATCTGCTACTCTAAACTTTAGTTTTAAGCTTATATCATGGTACTTATGAGTAAAATCAAATAGGAGTGTTTCGATTGAGCGACCTATTAAATTAGATTCTGTCCCTATAACTTCTCCAATGGGTTTGAAATTAAAGATTGCTGGAGTTATAATCTGATACCAATGCTTATCTTTAAAGGAAACTTTCTTACTTTTTACCTTTTTTTTTCTAGCTTTTTGACTCATAAGATTTTCCTCCTATCTCGCTACCAGCGTTCTGATTTTCTCTGGATCATATTTAAAATCAGGTGCTAAGATTTTTTTCTTGCGATAATATTTAATCAATCTATAAATCTTTGATTCAGTCCTATTTAATCCTTTTTTCGCTTCTAGATCTTTATGGTTTTCTTCAAGATGAATCCTAATAATCAATGCTTTCTTAACCAAATTTGAAAGATCTTCTGGGAGTGGTGATTTTATATCATTATTCTCAAGAATTTGGCTGATTTTTTTCCCAGTAACCACTTTTACTAGTGGAACACCCATTGAATCTCTCATTGTAATTCCTATCATAGATTTTGAGAATCCTTTTCTCGCTAGCTTAACTACTTCGCTCTCTACTTCGTTGGGTGGTTTTTCAATCCAAACTGGTTTTTCTAGACGTGCAGGACGTACACTTCCTGACTTTCCCTTTTTCCTTGAATGCATTCGAGCCATAATAACACTATAAAAATAGAGTTGTTGATAATTAATATAATCTTAAATGAACTTTCAAAAATAAAATTTTGGATTTGGGAAACAGAAATGGTTGAGTTTTTTGAATATGATTTTTTGAAACATTTTAGAAGCATTAAATAATCTTATTATTGTTATGGAAAAGAAGGAGAAAATTCTATACTTTATTACTGGAAATATTCATAAATTTAAGGAAGTTGAGCAATTCTTTAAAAGAGAAAATGCAAACTATATCCTAAAACAAAAAAACCTTAAACTGATTGAAATCCAGGCAGAAACCATTAAAGAAGTAGCACAATATAAAGTAGCTAGTGTGAAAGAAGCAATAGATGACTCTTTTTTCATTGAAGACTCGGGTTTTTTTGTAGAAAAACCGTTAAATGGATTTCCTGGAGTTTATTCCTCATATATCTTGAAAACTATTGGAAATAAAGGAATTTTAAAATTAATCAGTGATTTTGATGAATCAAGAGCATATTTTACCGCTATAATTGCCCTCTATTTTAAACCTTTAAAAAAGATATTCTTATTTGAGGGTAATATTAAAGGAAAAGTCTCTGAAAGAATTATTGGAAAAGGGGGTTTTGGTTTTGATCCCATTTTTATACCAGACGCGATTCCTAACAAGACTTTCGCTGAACTTTCAACAGAAGAAAAAAATAATATATCTCATAGAGGTCAGGCAGTAAAACAACTAATAAATTTTCTAAAAGAAAATTGATAATTATTAGAATTTACTAATTAAAAATTCTAAAAAGTTTGGCGATTTTCTCTTCACGACTGAAAAAAATAACATATGTACCTATCTATATATTTGAAACAACATTTTCCACATTCCTAAATCTAAATATTCTTTTCTTGGTCTTAAATAATACATCAAGTAGCACTTTAGTAACCATCTCTCTAAGTTTTCTTTATGTTTTATGATTTGTTTTCCCGAAGTATAATTAAAGTAATTGAAATCCGTGATTAAATCATCTTTTATGTATTTTTCATAAATTTTTGTACCTGGTAGAGGGATTAAAATTCTGAAAGATACTATTGTAGGATCCATCTTCTTAGCAAACTGTATCGTTGCATTCAAATCAGAATTTGTTTCATCTATATACCCTAACAAGAAGGAGGCAGTAAAAAAAATTTCTTTTTTCTTTAATCTCTCAGCAGATTTTAAAACATCCTTTTTTTTTATTCTCTTATTGTAGGATTTCAGTATTTTGTCAGAACCTGACTCAACACCTAAAAACAAATGCATACAGCCAGATTTTTTAAATAATTCCAATATATCTTCACTAATATTCGCTATAGTATCGACTCTAGCATTTGCATCCCAATAAATTTTAATTCCTTCTTCCATTATCTTATTGCATATTTCTTCTACTCTTTCAATTGACACCATAAAATTATCATCAATAAAAAAAACCATTGGTCTCTTGCCTTCAGGTCCACTTACCTTTTTTGTGTTAGGATGGTTTTTGATTGCTTCTTTTATCTCTTCAATAATATTCCCTGCAGATCTATATCTCCACTTTAACCCATCTTTTCCAGAAACTTGGCAAAATGAACATCCAAAAGGACATCCCCTCGAAGTCGAAACGGTAAAAGCATGAGTTCCATATTTTTCAAGGTTTACCAAATGTCTTGCTGGAAAAGATAATTTATCCAAATCTGCGATAAAATCTCGAGATTTATTTTTAATTATTTTTCCGTCCTTTTTATAACTAATTCCCTTGATATCATCAACATTCTGCTCCCCTTTAATAGTTCTTACAATTTCATTAAATACTTCTTCACCTTCTCCTCTCACAACGATATCAAAACTAGATTCATTTAAGATTTCCTCGTCGGAAAAAGTAGCATGTGGACCCCCAATAACCAAGGGGATATTAAAGTTTGATTTAATTAATCTAGCTAACCTGTAAGCTTCATAAATTGAGGCAGTAACAGAGGTAATGCCAATTACTATTGGGTTTCTTTCTTTAATTACTCCTAAAATATTTTTATTTTTTAATACTTTTATGTCTAGATCCAGAATTTCAACCTTAAATCTCTCCTTTTCCAAGTAAGATGCCAAATATAATAAACTAAGAACAGGAAACTTAATTTTTTCTCTATATGAAGTTATAGAAATTTTTTTTCTCTGATAAGGATTTATTAATAGTACATCTATCACATTTTGTAAGA
>Ga0114923_10002888_pt1 | contig 11588 bp, 10 predicted proteins | sample SumtaG_FD_89578 | JGI IMG/M metagenome (GOLD analysis project Ga0114923, IMG submission 89578) | Deep subsurface microbial communities from Indian Ocean to uncover new lineages of life (NeLLi) - Sumatra_00157 metaG | ecosystem: Environmental > Aquatic > Marine > Oceanic > Sediment | place: near...
GATGGATTGGATTCTGTTAGAGGTGATTCCGCCTCGGGAAATCCAAAAAACGCCCAAAGCCATGGAACAGTTCTTTGCTGGCTTGCACGGGGGCCATGGTCCACCAAATTGGAAGAACGTTAATATAGAGGGATATACTCAAAGGTGGTTTAGTATGGAAATAGTCAGCCTAGGCGGAGAAATTCACTTCTTTGTCCGAACCGTTGCTCATTTCAGGGACTTAATTGAGTCTAATATTTATGCCCAGTATCCTGAAGCAGAGATTTTCCAGGTTGATGATTATGTTCAGTCAATATCTCAAGAAGCAATTGAACGTAGTCATGATCTTTATGGCACGGAAATGATTTTGGCTAAAGAAGATGTTTATCCGATTAGGACGTATCTTGATTTTGAAAAAGGCGTTATGACAGAAGAGCAGCGAATTGATCCAATGGCATCATTGCTTGAGGTAATAGGCAAGATATCTGAACAGGAACATGTTTGGATTCAAACTCTAGTCCGTCCAGTTGATGATTCTTGGAAAAAACAAGGAGAAGAATTAAGAGATAAACTGATTGGTCGGGAAAAACTAAAAAAACAAGGCTTTATTAAAAAGGAAGCCGTTGCTTGGAAAGAAGCGGGCAAAGAGCAAAGCCAACGCCTGATTGCCGGTCAGGCATTTGAGTCAGCTTCAGGCGATGATCCTTCTTCTGATTCACCCTTCCTGTGGACAACCACTAAAGCAGAGCAAGAGGTTATTCATGCGATTGAGGAAAACGTATCAAAGATTGGCTTTGAAACAATTATTAGATTCGTATATTTTGCTCCAAAAGATGCTTTTAAAAAACCTACTGTTTCTTCTATAATCGGGTTCTACAAGCAGTTTGGAACCCAGAATCTTAACGCTTTAAAGCCTAGCAGTCGAGTAGGGCCTGATATTAATTATGCTTACGAAGGAAAGACAGGCAGGAATTTTTACCGGAAAAAGAAAGTTCTGGCTGACTACAAAAAAAGATATTTTGCCCAGTATTCTAATGCTATTTCCTATCTCAAGCTGGGTCTTTTTGAACGTTTGCCGATTGTTAGTTGGTTTTTCTTGCGCAGTAAGCCATTTGTTTTTAATGTAGAAGAGCTGGCCACCATATATCATTATCCGGTTACAACAGTAAAAGCGCCACTAACGCCTAAGGTAGAGGCCAAAAAGGGTGAACCGCCTATTGGTTTGCCTGTGGAATAAAATTATGGAAGATATTACTCTTTTCGCAGAAACCAATTTTAGGAATCAGCGCCGTCAGTTTGGCGTTAAAACCGACGACCGACGTAAGCATTTATACATTATCGGTAAAACAGGCATGGGTAAAACAACCTTGCTTGAGAATATGGCTATTCAGGATATTCAAAATGGTCGAGGAGTAGCGATTGTTGATCCTCACGGTGAGTTTGCCCAGAAAATGCTTGACTATGTTCCTTCTGACAGGATTAACGATGTTATCTATTTTAACCCAGCTGATTTAGACTATCCGATTGCTTTTAACGTTATTGAAAAGGTGGATTCGGAACACCGTCACCTAGTTGCCTCAGGATTGGTTGGCGTGTTTAAGAAAATCTGGGCCGAGACTTGGGGTCCGAGACTAGAGTATGTATTGCGTAATTCTATCTTGGCTCTTTTAGAGTATCCTAATTCAACTTTGCTGGGTATTATGAGGATGCTGGTTGACAAAGATTACCGTAGGAAAGTGACTGATAAGATTCAGGACCCGGTGGTTAAAAGTTTTTGGATAGAAGAGTTTGCCAAATATCCAGACCGTTTTATGGCTGAAGCGGTTGCTCCAATTCAAAACAAAGTTGGTCAGTTTTTGACCAGTCCTTTGATTAGAAATATCGTCGGTCAGACCAAGTCAGCGATTGATATTAGAGAAGTTATGGATCGGAAAAAGATTTTAATCGTGAATCTTTCTAAAGGTCTGATTGGCGAAGACAACTCAGCTCTTTTAGGAGCGATGCTAATTACCAGATTGCAGTTAGCAGCTATGTCACGAGTCGATATCCCTGAAGGCGAGCGAAAAGACTTTTATCTTTATGTTGACGAATTTCAGAACTTTGCCACAGAGGCTTTTGCTAATATTTTGTCCGAAGCCAGAAAATATCGTCTTAATCTGATTTTGGCTCATCAATACATTACTCAGATGGTTGATGAAGTCAGGGATGCTGTTTTTGGCAACGTTGGAACGTTAATTTCATTTAGAGTCGGCGCTTACGATGCTGAGTATTTAGAAAAAGAATTTATACCAGAGTTTGCTGCTCAAGATTTAGTTAATTTAGATTTTGCTCAGATTTACTTGAAATTAATGATCGATGGAGTAGCTTCTCGTCCTTTCTCGGCTATAACTCTGCCGCCATTGCCCCAAAAGGTTGAATCTTCTAAAGAGAAGATTATCAAGATTTCTAGAGAGCGTTATGCTACTGATCGCAAGGAAGTAGAAGATAAAATTGCCAAATGGAGCGGGGTGATTGAAACAGAAAAACAAATAAAAGAACAGGAGCTTTTTGACGCACGTTGTTCAGACTGCGGCAAAGAAATTCAAGTCAAATTCAAGCCAGACGGAGTCAGGCCGGTTTATTGTCCTGAATGTTTGGAAAAAAGTCGGACCAGTAACAAGAGATCTATTCCAAGCGCTCCAGTTAGTCAAAAGGGAATTTCACTGGAAAAGGCCTTTAATCAGGAGGCGCAATCTTTTCAATCAAAAAGACAAAGAAAAGAGGTTGACCTTAAAGGATTAAGAGTAGCTTTAGAAGAGGCGATTAAACCTGAGACAAAGGGAAAAAGTAAGGAATAGGGTGTATAAGGAATAGGGTGTATAATGGATTCAAATACCATTCGCCAAAAGTTTTTAGATTTTTTTAAAGAAAGAGGGCATCAAATTATTCCCTCTTCTTCTTTGATTCCTGAAAATGATCCGACCACCCTTTTTACTGGTTCAGGTATGCAGCCAATCGTTCCTTATCTCTTAGGCCAAAAACATCCGGCTGGCCAGAGAATTGTTAATGCCCAAAAATGTTTCAGAGATATTGATATTGACCAGGTAGGGAATAATCGTCATCTAACATTTTTCGAGATGATGGGTAATTGGTCTTTAGGCGATTATTTTAAGAAAGAACAACTTAACTGGTTCTTTGAATTTTTAACCAAGGAATTGAAATTAGATCCTAAGCGATTGTATATGACAGTTTTTCGAGGTAACTTTGACATTGGTATTGATAAAGATTCAGAGTCAGTTGAGATTTGGAAGGAAATTTTCAAAAGTGTTGACATTGAGGCTAAGGATATTGATTTAGCTGAGAAAAATGGTATGACTGATGGTCGTATTTTCTACTATGATGAGACAAAGAATTGGTGGTCTCGTTCTGGATTGCCGGCTGATATGCCAGAAGGTGAACCGGGCGGGCCAGATAGTGAAGTATTCTATGATCTGGGCGTTGATTTAAAACTTCACGAGCATTCTTCTTTTAAAGATAAGCCATGTCACGTTAATTGCGATTGTGGTCGTTTTGTAGAGATTGGCAATAGTGTTTTTATGGAATATTTAAAAACAGATAAGGGGTTTAAAGAGTTGTCACAGAAAAACGTTGATTTTGGCGGGGGATTGGAAAGATTAACCATGGTTGCTCAAGGCAAGCAAAACTTTTATCAAACAGATTTATTTTCAAATAGCATTGCCAGAATAAAAGAATTAAGTAGTACTGATTCAGATAAGGGCGAAAGAATTATTGCTGAGCACTTACGTGCGGCTACTTTCATTATGGGCGATGATAAAGGGATAGAACCTTCGAACGTTGATCAAGGATATATCGTACGCCGTTTAATTAGGCGGGCCATTAGATATGGTCGGCGGCTTGATATAAAAAAAGATCTTTGGACTAAAGAAATTGCCCGGATAGTAATTAGTGATTACGAGAGAGTTTACCCAGAGCTAAAAAAGAATGCTGATTTCGTAATTGAGCAATTTGATAAAGAAGAAGCAAGATTCGTCAAGACTTTGGAAAAAGGATTGCGGCAGTTTAATAAGCTGGAGAAAGACGGAATTACTGGAGCCGAGGCTTTTAATTTGTATCAAACCTATGGTTTTCCAATTGAGATGACTAAAGAATTAGCTGAAGAAAAAGGAATTAAAGTTGATGAAAGGGAATTTAAACGTGAACTTAAAAAACATCAAGAGCGTTCTAAAACTGCTTCAGCTGGTAAATTCAAGAGCGGTCTGGCTGACACAAGCGAACAAACGGTTAAATTGCACACAGCAGCCCATCTACTTCTAGCAGCTTTGCGTAAGGTTTTAAGCGAGAATGTTATCCAAAAAGGGAGCAATATTACGCCAGAACGATTACGTTTTGATTTTTCCCATGGCGAGAAATTAACCGATCAACAAAAAGAACAGGTTGAACAATCAGTTAATCAAGTGATTAAGGATGACTTGCCGATTGTCTGCGAGGAGATGCCGCTTGATCAGGCTAAAAAACAAGGGATCATGGGTGTTTTTGAATCAAAATATGGCGAAAGGGTCAAAGTTTATACAATCGGTCCTAAAGACAATGCTTTTAGCCGAGAAATCTGTGCCGGACCTCATGTTGAGCAGACTGGCCAGCTGGGTAGGTTTAAGATAATTAAAGAGCAATCCAGTAGCGCTGGTATCAGAAGGATAAAAGCGGTACTGGAGTAACTCGCTTATTGTCTGGAAAGTTGAATTATTGTAGAATATTAGCAATGATTCAGCTAAGACGAAAGGCCAAGCAAAAAAAAGACTATTTACTGGCTTTGGATATTGGTACTGAATTTGTTAAGGCCTTAATTTTTAAAATTGAAGATAAGCCATTTGATGACAAAGAGGGTTTTGAAAAACAAGGTTTGGTTGTCGGGGTAGGACGCCAAAGGCAATTATCAGGCAATATGTTGGCTGGCGCAGTGACTGATATTGATGGGGTAGTAAGTAGCTGTCAAAAGGCTATTGAACAAGCCTTTAATCTGGCTCGGATAAAGCCTAAGCGAGTAGTTATCGGAATAGCTGGCGAATTTATTAAGGGTTCAACAACTGATTTTATTTACAAACGAAAAGAACCAGCCAAGGAAATTAATTCGGCTGAACTACAGAATATTATCCAAAAAGTTCAAAGAAAATCTTTTGATAAGATGCGTAGCCAGCTAGCTTGGGAAACGGGTCGTTCAGAGGTAGAGATTAAACCGATTAATGCTTTAATCAGTGAAGTGCAGGTTGATGGTTATCAAGTGACTAATCCTTTAGGTTTTCAGGGTAAGGAGTTTTTCTTAAGTATTTTTAATGTTTATGCTCCTTTGATTCACTTGCGCGCTTTAGAAAATATTGCTTCAAAACTAGATTTAGAATTACTTTCTATTGCAGCTGAGTCGTATGCTTTAACTAAGTCCTCTGGTTTTGATCCGGCCGTTGGTGCAATCTTTATCGATATTGGAGGAGGAACGACCGATGTTGTTCTAATTCGTCAAGGCAGGGTTGAAGGAATAAAAAGTTTGTCTTTGGCCGGCCGCGCTTTTACTAAAAGACTTAGTCAGACGCTGGGCCTGAGTTTAAGCGAAGCGGAAAGGGTAAAATTAAGACATGCTCATCAAAGACTTAGCCAGAGCGTTCAATGGAAAATCAGGGAGATTTTAAAAAAAGACATTAGAGTTTGGCTTACCGGCATGGAATTAGTTTTAGAAGAGTTTGGTCAAATGCGAAGTGCTGGCAGCAGACAAGCTAAATTCTTTCCTTCTACAATACTTTTATGCGGCGGAGGAAGCCTTTTGCCTGGGATTAAGAATATTTTAAAAAGAGAAGATATTAAAAGAAGATGGGTAGATAAGTTTCCTTTTAGTCAGCTTCCTCAGATAGGTTTTATTCAGTCAAATCAGATCAATAATATAATAGATAAAACTAATATTCTAAAAGGACCTGAAAATATTACTCCGTTAGCTCTAGCTAGCCTATCTTTAGAAATAGTTGCTGATAAGGAAAAAGCCCTGCCATCAATTTTACGTCGAGTGGTCAGGATAATGAGATAACAATTAAGTACATATATTCTACACTCATGAAAAATATTTATCTTGAGCCAGAAGAAGAGATTATTTCAATTGTGGATCGTCTATCTCAAGCTGAGACAGATCAGGTTTGTATAATTGTGCCTCCGGGAGCACAAATCTGGCAAAGTTCAATTAATTTAAAATTGCTTAAACGAGAAGCCGATGGTATGGGTAAGCAGGTTACTTTGGTAGTTTCAGATGACCTAGGAGCAGAAATGGCTGAACGGATTGGCTTTTTAGTTAAAAAAGAAAAAGATTTTCCAACAACAGAATTAGCCCAAGCTAGACCAGCTAATGTTAAAAAGGAGAAAAAGCTGGATAAAGATGATATGATCGGTATTTTAGTCAAAGAAATGGATTCAGAAAAAAAATCGGCTAAGTCTTATCCTTTTAGTAACCAAAAAAAGACCAGTTTGGGATTTTCAGGTTTCCGTTCTAAAAAAATACCAGAGTCAAAAGATTCTAAGCAAAACATGAGCGACATTGTTAATCCAGAAAAAGATGTCAAGATTAATTTTTTCCGTCGCAATCCTTTAAAAAAGAGTGTTCTTATTGAAAAATCTCCTAAACTCCCGCCGATTCAGAAAAAGCCAGCTGAGCCAGAGAGACAGCTAGACTCTTTAACCTTATCAAGTCCAGGCGGTTTTAGATGGTCAAAGATACTTTTTGTATTTATTACCTTGGCTTTTGTAGTCGCCATAGCAGTTGGCTATCTGGTGCTGCCGAGCGTTGAGGTCGTTATTTATCCAAAAACTGAGCAGGTGAGTTTTGATTTGTCGATTGTTGGCTCTAAAGATATTTCGCAACCTGATGAAGAATTGAATAAGATTCCGCTTCAGGAGATCGAGGTTCAAAAAACGAAGAGCAAAGAATTTATTTCTACTGGCGAGGAAGAGGTGACCGAGAAAGCAAGAGGTTTTATTTCGATCTATAACGAGTTTGGTTCAATTCCTCAAACATTGGTTGCCACTACTCGTTTTGAGTCACCTGACGGCAAAATCTTTAGAATAATGGAAAATGTCATAGTTCCAGGCGCTAAGATAGAACAGGGTAAAATTGTAGCCAATAGTATTGAAGTAGAGGTAGTAGCTGATTATCCTGGAACAGATTATAATATTTCTCCAACTAATTTTACGATTCCTGGTTTTGAAGGTACGCCTAAGTTCGCTGGTTTTTATGGCCAGTCTCAATCTCCTATGAGCGGCGGCTATACTGGTATTGCTAAGATAGTGTCAAACGAGGACTTAGAAAATGCAGAAAATGAATTATCTGAGGAATTAAAAAATGAAGTAAAGCAAACTTTAGAAGAGCAGATTCCAGAGGACTTAAAAGTGTTAGATCAGGGATTAAAGGAGGATATAGTAGTTGTTTCTGAAATAGAAAATGGAACGGTAATGGATAAATTTACCTTTGAAATAAAGGTAACCGTTAGAGCCTTGATTTACAAGGAAAGCGATCTTAAAAGCTTAATTGATTTTAATTTAGCCTCAAATATTTCAGATGATAAAAAACCTCTTTCTCAAACTCAGCAAATTGACTGGACTGATGTTGTAATAGATTGGGACAAAGAAGAGGCTTTGTTTAATTTAAGCGTTCAAGAAGATGTTGCCTGGCAAATAGATATCTTATCTCTTAAACAGAATTTAGCTGGAAAAAAAGAAGTGGAGGTTAGAAAGTATTTAGCCAGCCAGCCGGAAATTGAACAAGCTAAAGTCACTTTTTGGCCATTCTGGGTTAATAAAATTCCAAAACAGGATAAAAAAATCAAGATACAAGTCATTGAAGAATAATCTTGTTTGCTTGACTATTTCTAGTTTTTTATCTAATATATTAGTGGTTTAATATAATACATAAAAAGTGTCTCAATCTAAAGAAATAATTACTCAAGAGGGCGTGGTGATCGAAAGTTTGCCATCGACTACTTTTAAAGTTAAGCTGGATTCCGGAGAAGAGATTTTAGCCCATTTAGCAGGTCGTATGCGGTTGTATCATATTAGAGTACTTGTTGGTGATCGGGTTAAAGTAGAAATGAGTTCTTATGATAAGACTAAAGGAAGGATTGTTTATCGGAGTAAATAAGCGAATAGAGCAAGCTAAGTAAATTAATCCAATTTACTTATTTTATTTATCCCGCTTAAAAAATATTTTCAATGAAAGTTCGTGCGTCAATTAAAAAAATCTGCACTCATTGCAAAATTGTCCGGCGTAAAGGTCGGCTTTATGTTATTTGCAAAAAAAATCCCAAGCATAAACAAAGACAGGGTTAATTTAAATATATGGCTAGAATTGCTGGAGTTAACATTCCAGAGGACAAAATAATAGAAATTGCTTTAACCTATGTTTATGGTATAGGGCGTTCTTTAAGTCAGGATATTCTAGCCAAAGCAAAGATAGATCCAAACACACGGACTAATAAGCTGTCCTCTCAGGAAGTTAATCGCCTTCGTGGAATAGTAGAAAAAGAATATCACGTGGAAGGAGAGTTGCGTCAGGAAAAGATGATGAATATTAAAAGACTGAAAGATATTAGCTCTTATCGAGGCAGTCGGCACGCAAAAGGCTTGCCAGTTCGAGGACAACAAACTAAAACAAATACCCGGACTGTTCGAGGCAATGTTCGTCGGACTATGGGTAGTGGTCGCAAGAAAGCGGCTGAGAAAACATAAAAGACATGGGTAAGAAAAGAGTTATTAAAAAAACTGAAGAAGAGCTTTTAAAAGAAACAGAGGATAGAGAAGCAGCTGAGAAAAAAGCTATTAGTGGCCGACCAAAAGGCAAAAAAAGCAAGGTCGGACCGCTTAAATATGCCAAAGTATATATCCAATCTACGTATAATAATACTAGAATTACTTTAACTGATCCAAATGGAAATGTTATTGCTTGGTCTAGTGCTGGCGCGGTTGGCTTTAAGGGACCCAAAAAGGCTACTCCTTTTGCCGCTTCCAGAGTGGTTGAATCTTTGATTGAAAAAGTTAGAGATCTTGACGTTAGAGAAATCTCTATTTTCGTCAAAGGAGTAGGTAGCGGTCGGGATGCGGCTATCAGAGCGTTGGTTAACCACGGATTAGAAGTTAGCTCTATTAAAGACGTCACCCCAGTACCTCATAATGGCTGTCGTCCAAGGAAACCAAGGAGGGTATAAGAGATACATGATTACGGAATCTAAATGTAAAAAATGCAGAAGGGCGGGACAGAAACTTTTTCTTAAAGGAGATCGTTGTTTTAGTCAGAAATGTGCCATGATTAGAAAGCCCTATGCGCCAGGTGTTCATGGTAAAAATCGACGTCGAAGAATTTCAGAGTACGGTCAACAATTGATTGAAAAGCAAAAAGTACGACACGCTTATGGAGTTTCTGAATCTCAGTTTAAAAAATACTATAAAGAAATCATTTCTCAAAAAGGGAACAAAGAAGAACTTTTAATCCAAAAGCTAGAAAGTCGTTTAGATAATGCTATTTTTCGTTTAGGCTGGGCCAGTTCAAGAAGGCTGGCTAGACAAATGGTAAGTCATGGCCATATCTCAGTTAATCGCCGAAAAGTAGATATTCCTTCCCGCCAAATTAAAAAAGGAGACCTTATCCAAATCAGGGAAAAAAGCAAAAAGTCAGTCCTTTTTGAGAATTTGAAAACAACTTTGAAAAAATATGAAGTTCCAGTTTGGCTTGACTTAGATAAACAAAAATTGGAAGCAAAGATAAAGGAATTGCCTAAACTGGATGATATTGGTCAAGTTGGAGAAATTAGTATGATTATTGAGTATTATTCAAAATAAAGTTCAATTTTTAATTTACAATTTTTAAATATTTAATTTGAGAGCTGTAAATTGAAAATTAATAAATTCATGATTACTCTACCTAATAAACCTAAAATTATTGAAGAAGAGAAAAACCGAGCTGTGTTTGAAGTAGAAGCTTGTTATCCGGGATACGGCACTACTTTGGGCAATGCTTTTCGTCGGGTTCTTTTATCGTCTTTGCCCGGTGCAGCTATCACTAGTGTTAAAATAAAGGGAGTTCAGCACGAATTCTCCGCTATTAGTCATGTAATAGAAGATGTGGTTCAGATTATTCTTAATCTTAAACAGGTTAGATTTAAATTACATACTGATGAACCAGTTAAGGTTTTGTTAAAAGCAAAAGGAGAAAAAGAAGCAAAAGCCAGCGACATTAAAACAACCTCTAATCTAGAAGTAATTAGCAAAGACGTCCATATCGCTACTTTAACTGACAAAAAAGCTGATCTAGATATGGAAATTGAAGTAGAACCTGGTTTAGGTTATTCACCTATTGAACAAAGAAAAAAAGGAAAACTAGAGATTGGCAAAATTGCTATAGATGCTATTTTCAGTCCAGTTAAAAGAGTTAACTATTCTATTGAAAATATGCGAGTAGGTGAAAGAACGGATTATGATCGTCTGCGGATAAACATTGAAACTGATGGAAGTATTACTCCTAAAGAAGCCTTTTTAAAGGCGGCTCGGATTTTAGTTGATCATTACAAAGTATTTACCCTATTAAAGGATAAGGAAAAAGCAAAGCCAGTCAGGAAAAAAGCTGTTCCAAAAAAACCAGCTGTTTCTAAAAAAGCTAAAGAAGATTTAACTAAAACTAAGATCGAAGATTTGAAGATTTCTTCCCGGACTAGTGCGGTTCTAAATGGAGCAGGATTTAAGACAGCGGCTGGTCTGGCTAGGAAAAAAGAAGATGATTTGAGAAAGATTGAAGGATTAGGCGATAAAGGGATTATTGAAGTTAAAAGGGCTTTAGGTAAGCTTGGTTTAACTTTGAAATTATGAAGCACGGTAAAAAAAAGAGAAGACTCTCTCGACCAACGAATCAACGAAGGGCGCTTTTGAAGATCCTAGCGACTGATTTAATACTAAAGGAAAAAATTACCACTACTGAGGCCAAAGCCAAAGAGGTGCGGCCTTTTATCGAGAAATTAATTACTAAAGGTAAATCTGTCAAGCCAGAGAACAATCTATCTATTAATAGGTATCTGGCCAGATATTTGCCGGATAATGCTCGAAAGAAACTGGTTTTAGAAATTGGTCCTCGTTATCAGAAAAGACCAGGCGGATATACCAGGATTATTAAACTGGCTCTCAAGCGAGCTGATGCAGCTAAGATGGCTATAATTGAATTAGTAAAATAACATGGCAAAGCATACTATTGATGCAACAAACAAAATATTAGGTCGTCTAGCTGTAGAGGTGGCTAATTTATTGCGTGGCAAAGGGAAAGCAGACTTTGTCCCTTATTTAGATAAGGGAGATCAGGTTATTGTTACTAATACCGATCGAATTAAGGTAACTGGTCAAAAAATGAAAAAGAAAATATATTATCATCATTCTGGTTATCCAGGTGGAATCAAGGAAATAAATTTGGAAAGATTGATGGAAAAAGATTCACGTCAAGTAATTAAAAAGGCGGTTTATGGAATGTTGCCTAAGAACAAATTAAGAAATAAAATGATTAAAAAATTAACCCTTTACAAAGGGGAAGAGTTAAAGAATCGTGC
>Ga0114923_10002889_pt1 | contig 11583 bp, 9 predicted proteins | sample SumtaG_FD_89578 | JGI IMG/M metagenome (GOLD analysis project Ga0114923, IMG submission 89578) | Deep subsurface microbial communities from Indian Ocean to uncover new lineages of life (NeLLi) - Sumatra_00157 metaG | ecosystem: Environmental > Aquatic > Marine > Oceanic > Sediment | place: near...
ATGGTCGGGCGCCACTGCAGAACCAGGGCCGGTGTGCTGGGCGCTATCTTCAGAGGACCCAGGACGCGCAGGGAGGAACGCGAGATCATCAACTCCAGCTACACGCTTCTCCATAACATGGGGCTGGGTGATTTTGTCAACGAACACGCCAAGAACCTCCCCTACGGTGCCCAGAGGAGGCTCGAGATAGCCAGGGCGCTGGCCACCGAACCCTTCCTTCTCCTGCTGGATGAACCCGCTGCGGGGATGAACCCCCAGGAGACGGAAAATCTTATGGAACTCATCAAGACCATCAGGAAGAGCGGAATTTCCATTCTGCTGATCGAGCACGACATGAAGCTGATAATGCGGATATCAGATCGGATCCTGGTTCTCGACCACGGGGTCAAAATCGCCGAAGGGAACCCCAAGGAGATCCGGAGCAACCAGAGCGTGATCGACGCCTACCTGGGGTCATCTCAAACGACCGCATGAATTGAGGATTGAGGATTCAGAATTCAGGATTAAAATCGTTTAATTACCCACCTATTACTGCAACATAATTTCTGTTTGCCGGTTTTTCGGCTAATACTCAATCCGGAATACTCAATCCGTAATTGAATTACCCCCTCGTAGCCACTATCATTGAAATCAGATATTAATTGGTCATAATTAGCGCATAACCACTGCTGTGGAATCGCGGGAGGTAAAACATGTCAAGATCCCTCGTTTCGGTGATATTGGCCGCCTTTGTTTTTCTTTCAGGTGGACACGCTTTCGCACTCGAACCCACACTGGTCGAGGATACCGACAGGGCGTGGCGTTCAGTACATGGCGGTGCAAACGGGAACCCTGTGGTGTCGTTTGACGGTGATCTGACGGGCGGCGGCAAAGTCACCAGAGAGAGGTTCGTGGATGTTCCCGTGTGGATCGTCTCCGAGGATTTCGACGGCGATAAAACTTATGAAGCGGCTGTTCAGTTTGCCGAAGGTACCCTTCGGATCCTGTCCTTTTCCAAAGGGCGATTCAGAACCGTTGCAACAGTCCGGAAGATGGCGCCGGGAGTACCACCTGTGATATTGACCTCTTTCGGCGGAGAATCGACGGGGGGTCTTATCGGGATCAACGACAGAGGCGACCTCGTATCCATTGACCACGAATCAGGCCGAACGAGGCGTCTTGCCAGTGGGTTTTCGACCCTGTCACACCTTGTGGCGACCGATCTTGATAACAATGGGGATAAGGAGATCGTGGCCATAAATGACAAAGGAAAAATTACCGTTGTCAAAGGCAGGATCCAGACTCGGACCGACAACACCATCCAACTCCTGCCTGACACCCACCTCACGGTGGCAGATCTGGATGGCGACGGTATCCTTGAGATCGCCGCCTTTTCAAGACCTACAAGTGATTTTTCGCGTGGGCGACTGGGCGATGATCTTGAAGCACGGGGGGTGGCGATTTTTGTTTGGGACGGTCGAACCGTGAGATTAAAGAGCGATTTTGAACTTCCCGATGGTCAGGTTTTCGAGATGCTCACGCCAATCATCACCGGTACCGACGGCGACGGCGATCCCGTCTTGATGCTTCCCGTCACCGAGAAAAATAAAGGTACACAGATCCGCAGCTACTCCTACAACAAGGGTCGTCTAAGAGAGAGAAGGAAAGGCCCGATGTCTGATGAGGACCAGTGGATCCACATCCTCGGAAGCTCAATTATGGGAGACGGAGAGAGAACCTATCTCATTACGTCACTTGTTTCTGAGGATGATGTGGGAGACCTGGAGCTGTACCGTCTGGATCTGGCACAGACCAGAATTAAACTGAGATCTTCGGTGAGTACCCATCTGTCGGGTTCCAGGCTGCTGGAAGGGGTCCTTATCGGCGACATGGATCGGGATGGCGAAATTGAGCTGCTGGCTCCCGGCAAGAGAAGATCCAGCCTCGTTGTGTACAGCCTGAACCGGAATCGGCTAAAGCAGAAGGAGATTTTCAACGCCTCCAAAAGGATTGGGACCAATCTCTGCCCGGGCGATTTCAACGGTGACGGGATCAGCGACATCATCTTCGGCCTGGAGGACGGGACCATTGTTGTCCTTTGGGGACAATAAGGAACTCTGGTGATCAGTAATCGGTAATCAGTAAATTACGAATTATGGATTGAAAATGAAAACAATAAAAATCACCCCATCCGGTTGTGTTAAACTTAGACGTATGATATTTCACGTTCTTTTTCTCAATCCTCAATTCTCAATTCTCAATGAATTTTAATCTCATTTCCGATTTCACCCCGCGCGGTGATCAGCCGGCTGCCATCGATCAGCTGAAGGAGGGGATCCTTGAAGGGAGGATGGACCAGGTCCTTCTTGGAGTTACCGGGTCCGGCAAAACCTTTACTCTGGCAAACATCATAAATGAGGTCGATCGTCCAGCCCTCGTCCTCGCTCACAACAAGACCCTGGCAGCCCAGCTGTTTCACGAATTCAGGAGCTTCTTTCCTGATAACGCCGTGGAGTATTTCGTCTCCTATTACGACTACTATCAGCCCGAGGCTTATCTGCCCCAAACCGACACCTTCATTGAAAAAGACAGTTCAATCAACGAGATCATCGACAGACTCAGGCATTCGGCCACCCGTTCTCTGTTGACCCGGAAGGACACTATTGTGATCGCTTCCGTGTCCTGTATCTTCGGCCTCGGATCTCCTGAGATGTACCGGAGCATGCTGGTCAGCTTTCACCGGGGGCAGAAAGTGACCAGGAGACAGATCCTGTCCAGTCTGGTGAAAATGCGGTATGAGCGAAACGACCTCGATTTTTCCAGGGGCACCTTCAGGGTCAGGGGGGAGGTCGTTGACCTTTTCCCCGCTTATGATGAAACCGCCCTGAGGTTCGAGCTGTTCGACGATGAGATCGAAAGGATCACCGCACTCGATCCCCTGACTATGAAATCGTCAGCCGATATTGAGGAGATCTCCGTATTTCCGGCAAGTCACTATGTGATCCCGGGCGATGTTATGAAAAGCGCCCTGGGAAAAATCGATGAAGAGCTTCGGGAAAGGGTAGCCTGGTATCGGGATAACGGACGCCTGATCGAGGCTCAGCGTATCGCCGAAAGAACAGCCTTCGACATGGAGATGATGCAGGTCATCGGTTATTGCAAGGGAATTGAGAACTACTCAAGGCACCTGACCGGGCGCAGTAAGGGGGAGCCACCGCCCACACTCCTGGATTACCTCCCGCACGACGCACTGATCATTATAGACGAAAGTCACCAGACCATCCCGCAGGTCAGGGCCATGTATAAAGGCGACAGGTCAAGAAAGAATAACCTGATCCAGTACGGTTTCCGGCTCCCGTCAGCCTTTGACAACCGACCCTTGACCTTCACGGAGTTCGAAAACCAGAGTCACCAGAGGATCTATGTTTCCGCCACACCAGGCCCTTACGAGCTGGAAAAAACAGGAGGTGTAATCGTTGAGCAGATGATCCGGCCGACCGGACTGATAGATCCCGAGGTGATTGTGAGACCGGCCAGCCATCAGGTGGATGATCTCATAGGTGAGATCAGGGATGTCGTTAGTACCGGCCACAGGATAATGGTGACGACGTTGACCAAACGGATGTCGGAAGATCTGACGAGCTATCTCGAGGAGTTGGGAATAAAGGTCCGCTATCTTCATTCTGACATTGAGACCCTGGAGAGGGTCCAGATAATAAGGGACCTGAGGCTTGGGGTATTTGACGTTTTGGTGGGGATCAACCTTCTGCGTGAAGGTCTGGACCTCCCGGAGGTAGCCCTGGTCGCGGTGATGGACGCTGACAGAGAGGGTTTCCTGAGGTCGGAAACCTCATTGATCCAGACCATGGGTAGAGCCGCGCGTAACGTTGATGGTCGGGCCATTCTTTATGCTGATGTCATTACCGGCTCCATAAAAAAGGCTCTGGATGAAACTACTCGAAGAAGAGAACTACAGAAAAAATATAATACTCGGCACGGTCTTACGCCTGAGAGTATCAAAAGCCGCATTCACGACGTCCTGTCTTCCATAGAGGAGACCGATTATGTGAGCTTGACCGGTGACGAGGAGTTTGAGCCATCCGATTTTAAGGCGACTGTGGACAAACTTGAAACGGAGATGCTGGAGGCCGCGTCGAACATGGAGTTCGAACGTGCCGCCGAGCTTCGGGATCGCATGAGAGAGCTTCAGGACCGTATGTTAATGACGGGGAGTCCAGCAAGGTCATCATCAACCACTAGTTCCGGTAAAAGGAAGAAAAAGGGCAGCAAGGGGAAAAGTCACAAGACACCGGCCTGGGTCCGGAAAGGGAAGGCCACCTGATGGCCAACAGGATGAGGGAAGAGATAAAGCATGTTCCCGCGGCACCCGGTGTATACCTGTATCGGGATGTCGAAGGCGCTGTCCTGTACGTCGGAAAGGCAAAGGATCTGCGAAAGAGGGTAAGGCAATACTTTACGGGCGGGCAACAGCAAAGGACCACTCTTTTTCTGCCCCTTATCGATAGTGTAGAGACCATCGTAGCCGGCTCCGAAAAGGAAGCCCTCCTCCTGGAAAACACCCTGATAAAGAGGTACCGTCCGGCCTTCAATGTGGAGATGAAGGACGACAAGAGCTATCCCTGCTTTAAGGTCACCGTCCATGAGGATTATCCCAGACTTGAGATCACGCGTAAACTGGTGGAGGATGGAAGCCTTTACTTTGGTCCTTTTACCGACGCCGGGGCAGCGAGAGCGACCCTGTCGTGGCTGGAAAAGGCCTTCCCACTCAGGAGGTGCCGTAAACCCGTTCCCGGCGGGAGGGGACGGCAGGGGAGACCCTGTCTGGATTTTCAGATGGGACGCTGTCTGGGCCCCTGCGGTGAGGAGGTTACCCGCGCCGAGTACGGTCTGATCGTTGATGAACTGGTCGATTTTCTCAGAGGAAACGGCCGAAAGGTAGTTAGTGTGCTTCAGAAAAGGATGAAAGAGGTATCAAGGGATATGATGTACGAGGAGGCCGCAAACATAAGGGATCGTATAGCTGCTATTGAAACAGTCCTTGAGAAGCAGGATATGGTCGGGAATCCAGGTGAAGATATGGACGTACTGGGATACGCAGGGTCCGGAAAAACCGGCATACTGACATGTCTTTTCATCAGATCGGGCATGTTGGTCGGCAGATCGGATACCGTCGTCCGGGGCGCTCTGGAACCGTCTCAGGCTCTTGAGGCGTTTCTTTCAAAGCACTACAGGGAAACGGTTCCTCCACCGCCCGTTATCCTATGCCTGGAGGGCATCGACTTCAGCAACGTCCACGAGGAACTCCTTTCGGAGATCGGACGAAGAAAAGTCAGTATCCGCAAACCCGCCAGGGGCCGGGGTCTGAGGCTTGTGAAACTGGCGGCTGAAAACGCAACACAAGCGCTCAGGGAAGCGTTGGCAAAGGAGAGAGATGCCCAAACGCTGATCGCGGAGCTTCAGAAAGCGCTCAGATTAAAATCCCCTCCGACAAGGATCGAATGCGTGGATATCTCGCACACCTCTGGTCGGGAGACCTACGGCGCCACCGTGGCCTGGGAGAAGGGGAGGCTGGTAAAGGATCATTACAGGCGCTACACCATTGGGAACAGCGATACTGGCGGGGACGATTACGCTGCCCTTTCCCAGGTCGTTGAAAGGCGTTTTACCGGAACATCAAGTACACGGATGCCGCTGCCCGACCTGCTTCTCGTAGATGGTGGGAAGGGACAGCTGTCACGGGTGGAAAAGACTTTGGGCGGCCATAATATAGAGTACGTTCAGCTGGCGGCGATCTCCAAAGGTCGATCAGCGCGACGCTCGGGCGGCGGTAGTGCAACTGATGAGATCTACTTGCCCGGTCGCTCTAACCCACTCCGGATCGATAGGCACTCTGCAGCGATGCACCTCATGCAGATGATGAGGGATGAAGCGCACAGGTTCGCGCTATCTTCCCACAGGAAGAGAAGGAACAAGGATGATCTTCTCAGCCGCCTTGACGGAATAGTCGGTGTGGGACCGGCGAGGCGCAGGGCGCTGCTTAGCCATTTTCGATCCATAGCAGAGATCAGGATAGCTTCAGTGGAGGAGATCGCCTCGCTTAAGGGTTTCAACCGCTCAGTGGCGCACAGGATAAAGGAGAGCCTCTAGGAGTCTGTCGGAGATCCCATTAGACTCCTAGCTGAAGTTTTTCGAAATACACAACAACGCATATTTTGCCGGGAATGAAGTGGCCGGCACGCCTAAGGCATTACCACCCATCCTAACACTCAAAAAAAATGCGAGGCTATTAATGGGAACAAATCCAAAAAGAGACAAGCCAATCGTGGTCGCTTTTGTAGCGGCCACATCCGGGACGGGCAAAACAACGCTTATTGAAGCTCTCGTAAAATTGCTTAAAGAGAAGGGGTACAAGGTCGGTACTGTCAAGCATGCCGGACATGAAGCAGAATTTGACAGGGAAGGGAGTGATTCATGGCGGTTTACACGCGCCGGCGCCGATGTCACAGTACTGGCGGCAAAGGGACAGCTTGCCGTTTTTCGCGCTATTAAACAGCTTTCCCTTGATGACGCCTTACTGGAGGCCGCCTCAGGCACCGACATCATCCTTGTGGAGGGGTTCAAGGAGATGTCCGTCGCGAAGATCGAGGTTTACAGATCAGGGCACTCAGAGGAGTTATACTGTCGGGGGGACGAGAGTCAGGATCCTTATCTGGTGGCTGTCGCCAGCGATATGCCCCTGGATCTGGACGTGCCGGTGCTGAACCTGAACGATCCTGTAGAAGTTTGTGAGTTCATTGTAGATCGGTTTATAAAGTAATCGTAACAGGTGAACTGTGAACAGTGAATAGTGAACGGTTTAATGCTGTGGGGTGCATTTATCCCAGATCTCATTTCTCAAAATGGTATAGTCCAAGATCCAAAATCCAAGAACCAAAAAGGCGGTCTCACGCCCCTCCCTACAGTCACTTCCGTCTTCGCTTTCAGCAACGTCGCGAAAAGCCGCATACCAGGCGTTGCTGAACACTGCTTTCACATGCATGTAATTTCCGGCTTTTGATCCAGCCTTTTCGCTCTGTCGCTCAGTCTGCCCTGAGCTTGTCGAAGGGTCGCCAAGTCGAAATTTTCCCGTGTACCAAGTTCCAGGTTGAATTAATCACGAATCACCAATCACGAATCACGGCTTTTCTCCTCTTGACAAGAGTGGTAAAACTGCTGAAAATGACATGCATCGGACACCAACCGTTATTTCTGGAGGTGGAGATTGAATTCACGAGTCGCGTTTATCACGGTCATTATGATCATATTCTTGTTTTCCGTGGCCGGGTGCGCTACTTCGGACGGATCCAGCAGTGGCTGGATCGTTATAGGGAACCAAGGTTCATCACCATCCTCTCCCGGCAAAAAACCGCCGAAAAACAATACCAAAAATAATAAAGGCCAGCAGGTAGCGGCCCAAAATCACCTGCGCAGCGCCTACAGGTTCCTCGAAAAAGGCAAACCCGACCACGCCATACGGGAAATGGAAAAGGCCAGAAACAAAATGGGAAGCGACTTCTGGTTCCATTACTATATGGGCGGTGCCTACTACTTCAAAGGTATGTACGAGATGGCCGGGGACAGCTGGAAGATAGCCTACCGGTACACCAATGATTATCGTCTAAGATCCAGACTGCGGACCAGCCAATCCTTTGCTGTCAATCATCTGAATGGAGACGAACCGTCTATAGGTTTTCTGAGAATGGCCATCGACATGGACGTGGACAACCGACATGCAAGGGAACTTCTTGAGGACCTCGTCGGTTCGGCGGGTGGCGCTTCCGGCGGCAGTTACGGCGGATCAAAGGGCAAGAAAGGTCGCGGGAAGGATGACCATAAGCGAGGGAAGTCCGAAAATAAAAAGGAGAAACCCAAAAAGATCAGGGACAAGGACCGATTCAGTGCCTATTTCATGGTGGAGATGCCGTAAGAACTATTGCGAATTGAGAATTACGAATTGAGAATTAAATGCCAATCCTCAATTCTTAATCCGGAATTAGAAATATGAGAATTTTCGTGTTCACCCTCATACTTTGCCTCTTCCTGCTGCCCACGGTTGCTGCCGGGGACATATACAGGTATGTTGGCGAGAACGGTGTTATCGTTTTCACCGATAATCCTGTAAACGCTGACTACAAGGTGCACGTGCGGGAAAAAGGAAGTTTCCGGTTGGCCTCGGTGAGCGGATACTACCCTTACCGGGCCGTGGTTATCGAAGCCAGTGCTATTTACAGGATGGATGAAGCTTTGATTCGCGCGGTGATGGAGGTGGAATCCGATTACAACCGCTTTGCCATATCCAGCGCCGGGGCTCGGGGTCTCATGCAGTTGATGCCGCAGACCGCTCTGCACCTGGGTGTGAGAAACGTCTGGGACCCGAGGCAGAATATTCATGCGGGGACGGCTTATCTGAAACGCTTTATCGGACGGTTTTCAGGAAACAAGGAACTGGCACTGGCTGCCTACAACGCCGGTCCGACTGCGGTTCTTGAATATGGGAAAATTCCGCCTTACCCTCAGACCGTGAATTATGTCCGAAAAGTCATGCGCCTTTACAGGGATTACTCAGGGTTCAGGAACTAAAATGACATGAACTTGCACACCGTTCCCAACTGGTTGACGTTCGGGCGGATTCTCTCCCTTCCGGTTATCATTCTACTCGCCTCTTTCCCCGGCAGGGGGTTTGGTATCGCGGCTGCTGTGGTATTTTCAATTGCCGCGATCACCGATATCCTTGACGGATACATTGCGAGAAGGACCGGGCAGGTGAGCGATTTCGGCAAGCTTGTTGACCCCATTGCCGATAAGATCATAGTAGCGGCGGCGTTCATCATGCTTGTTGATCTGGGCCGCGCCCCGGCATGGATCATTGCGCTTATCATAAGCAGGGAGTTCGCTGTATCCGGCTTAAGAGCCTACGCCGGAACCCGGAATATCGTCATAGCGGCGCGGATATCGGGAAAGATCAAGACGACGTTTCAGATCCTGGCGATCATCTGTCTCCTTGTCAATTTCAGCCTCTGGGGATTCCCTTTTAAAGAGGCGGGATGGATCCTTCTTGTCGTGGCGTTCATTACCACGATGTGGTCTGGATATGAATACTTCAGAGACTATGGCGTCCTCTTGAAGGCCGCTGTCAGTGAAGGCGAAGAATAGCGGCCAAATATACGTAAGGCCTGTTGAAATCAAAGGTTAACTCTGCTATATATTCACCCTCCAAGCGGGAATAGCTCAGTGGTAGAGCGCCACGTTGCCAACGTGGATGTCGCGGGTTCAAATCCCGTTTCCCGCTCCAGAAAAAATCAAGACCCCTTAGGTTAATCCTATAGGGGTCTTTCTTTTTTTGGCGGTGAAAAGGCTCATCAGAGTTTATTAAATGTCAAATTCGTTTGACACGGGGACACCCTTCGACAAGCTCAGGGCAGGCGGCGACTCGAAGACACGGCGGAAAGGCAAAGCACACTAACATGCGCTCGTCATTCCGGAAATTGCGACGAAGTCGAAATTGTCCGGAATCCAGCCGCTATGGTCATCGCGAACACTGTAACAGTCCCTTTCCAAATTCTTCCTCCCCCTATTGAGGGGGGAGGATTGAGGTGGGGGTGACTGGAATTTACCCATGTGAAGCGATCCCGGTTTTTACAAAAGCGGCAAGTTCTGTCTCTCACAGAGCACACAGCCTGTCCGCCGAAGCTGATCGAAAGGCGTTAGCGAAGGAGGAAGGAACACAGAGGAAACCTTTAATCTGGGGAAACAGTGGTTCCCATAAAGGCGATGTTTTTTACCTTCCATAAAAGCGGCTTTTTTGAACACGAAGTACACAAAGTTTCACAAAGTTTTAGGAATTAGATCTGATTAACCACACAGAGGTCACAGCTTGTCCGCCGAAGCTGATCGAAAGGCGTTAGCGAAGGAGGAAGGAACGCTGAGGAAACCTTAATATTGGGGTAAACAGCGGTTTCCACAAAGGCGACAGTTTTCACCACTGAGGAAAATGAGGACACTGAGAAATGCTTGAGTCAGGGTGAAAGCGCAGTTTACTATAAAGGCGTTGCAAAGCTAATTTAACACAGGGTGACACAGGGTTGAACCCCAAGCCAAGATGTCATTCCGGAAATCGCGCGTACAGCGTGATTGTCCGGAATCCAGTCAGGGTTGTCATCGCGAACTGTTACCCATGTGAAGCGATCCCGGTTTTTTACAACAGCGGCAAGTTCTGTCTCTCACAGAGCACACAGCCTGTCCGCCATAGCTGGTCGAAAGGCGTTAGCGAAGGAGGATGGACACGGAGAAGTGCTTGAACCAGGGTTAAGGCGCAGTTACTATCAAAGCGTTGCAAAGCTAATTTAACACAGTACAGCCATTCCCAGGCTGCACCACAGAGTTACACAGGGTTTTATGAAACTAAACTTCGCTTGACACGGGGAAGACCGGAGGGGGAGAGCGGGAGAGTGGGAGAAAATCCACGTTATTCCGGTTATAGGTAGTCCTGGTTTGTACTATGTTTTTACTTAGACACCTCGACACCTACATACTTAGATACCGCTTTATCCGGAATCCAATCGGGGTTAAATAACTGACTTTTCTGGCCGTAATGGGGCCGTGGGGGACAAAACAGGGGGTATAAAGAATGGCTGATGGCAAACTGAAAGTACCAGAAAAAAACTTGGAGGATTTGGTCTACGATTTAACAATCGGAGGAATGGGATCGATTCCCTTTATAGGTTCGACTTACAGTCAGTTGTTTGCTTTTCTAGTTCAAAGCCCATACGAAGAGAGTCTTGAAGCATGGAGACAAGAAGTTACTAGAGAATTGGTTGAACAACGAGAAAAAATTTCAGACCTTTCCCCAGAGGCATTCTTTAGGACTCTTCAAAAAAATGGTAATTTCTTCTCCATTGTCATGAAGGCCACTCGTATAGCAATTTTTGAGCACCAAGAGGAAAAGCGTGAAATTTTAAAGAACGTGATTCTAAATGTCGCTGCTGGGATCGACCTTGATGAGGATCGTCAGTCTATTTTTTTAAATATCATAGAAGATCTCACACCGTCACATATTGCTCTATTAAGGAAAGATAATGAATGGCTACGTGGAGGCACAAAAGAACAATGGCTGGACACTTATCCTGAATACTCACATGACAAAGACCTGTACAATTTATTAGTGGAGGATTTGAAATCGAAAAATTTAATCGCAATAGAAAATATTCACGTACCAGGAATTAATGAGCCTGTGAAATGGGGGAAAAAACTTACGACCATTGGCAAACAGTTCGTGGATTTTATAACCAGACCAACTTGACACCTCCCCCCTGATTCTCATACTCTGAGTCCGTCTAATGATCCCGAGGGTGTGGGTCTCTCGGGGCTCTCTCCAAATCTCGCAAAAAGAAGAATGGGGGTTCAGTATGGGGACCGAAAGAGTAAAAGTAACTTGGACGGGAAAATCAGGTCAAAGCTATACATTCCAAATTTGGCCATGGCCAGCGTCATTGAATTCGAATCAAGATGGTAACTACATTTTTTGCAAAGTAGAAGGAGGTAAAT
>Ga0114923_10002890_pt1 | contig 11582 bp, 10 predicted proteins | sample SumtaG_FD_89578 | JGI IMG/M metagenome (GOLD analysis project Ga0114923, IMG submission 89578) | Deep subsurface microbial communities from Indian Ocean to uncover new lineages of life (NeLLi) - Sumatra_00157 metaG | ecosystem: Environmental > Aquatic > Marine > Oceanic > Sediment | place: near...
AATCGACCTGCAGGTCCTCTTCTATCCAGGTGGTAATTTCTTTTTTCCTGGCCGCCATTTTGCCCTTGAGGGAGGGCAGCCGGGGTTCATTGATCTCTTTTACAACGGTTAAGAGAACCGGCAATTTTGTTCTGAGGCGCAGATAACCATCTTCCAACATTCTCTCAACAGTTATGCTGCCCTGGTCATCGATCTCTTCGATCTTCCTGATATCGGTTATATGGGGTAGCTTCAGGTTTTCCGCCACCCCCGGACCAACCTGTCCGGTATCGCCGTCAATAGCCTGGCGGCCCATAAGGATAATGTCCGCCCCCCCCAATTTTTTTATACCCGCAGCCAGGGTGTAAGCCGTTGCCAGGGTATCCGCCCCGGCGAAAGCCCTGTCAGATAACAGGTAGGCATCATCAATACCCAGGCTGATTGCTTCTCTTAAAGCCTGCTCCACCTGGGGCGGGCCCATGGAAAGGACTATGACCGTACCGCCGTGCTTCTCTTTCAATCTCAGGCCCTCTTCCAGGGCATACATGTCAAAGGGATTGATAATTGATTCGACCCCGGTCCTGATCAGGGTATTGGTCTCAGGATTTATCTTGATATTGGTAGTATCAGGCACCTGTTTAATGCAGACAATAATATTCAAGGTTTTTATCCCTTCTTTCGGAGCGCTTCACGGATCAGCTGCAGGCCGATAACTTCGCGCTGGATCTGGTTGGTGCCTTCATATATCTGGGTTATCTTGGCATCACGCATCATCTTTTCCACCGGGTATTCCTTCATGTAGCCGTAGCCGCCGAAAACCTGAACTGCATCGGTAGTAACTTTCATAGCCACATCAGAGGCAAAGACCTTGGCCATGGCGGAGATCTTGGATACATTCTTGGCGCCCGCATCTATGGTCCTGGCCGCCTGGTAGGTAAGGGCGCGGGCCGCTTCTACCTGGGTGGCCATATCCGCCAGCATGAACTGAATAGCCTGGAAAGAGGATATGGGCTTACCGAATTGGTGTCTTTCATGGGCATAGGCTACAGCTTTGTCCAGAGCGCCCGTGGCAATGCCAACGGCCTGGGCAGCTACCCCCGGACGGGATTGGTCAAAGGTCTTCATGGCCACTAAAAAACCACCGCCCTCTCTGCCTATGATGTTTTCTTTAGGAACCCTGGCGTCCTGAAAGATCAATTCACGGGTTGTTGAGCCGCGAATACCCATTTTATTTTCCTTTTTGCCAAAATCAAATCCCGGGGTTCCCTTTTCCAGCAGTATGGCGGAGGTGCCGCGAACACCCCTGGTGGGGTCGGTTACCGCGATAACCGTGTAGATAAAGGCCTCGCCGCCGTTGGTTATCCACTGCTTGGTGCCGTTGATTATGTATTGATTATTTTCCAGTACAGCCCTGGTTTTTACCGCTGCTGCATCGCTGCCTGCATCGGGTTCGGTCAGGGCAAAGGCAGCTAAAATTTCTCCGGCTGCCAGCCTGGGCAGGTATTTCTTTTTCTGTTCCTCAGAGCCGAAGAGCATAATCGGGATGGTGCCCAAAGCGGAAGCTGCGTAAGCTAATGAGATACCGCCGCAGGCTTTGGAGAGCTCTTCAACTACCAGGCTCATCTCAAATATGCCGCCCCCCAGGCCGTCATATTCTTCGGGAATAAAGACGCGAAAGAGGTCTGATTTGGCTAATACCTCGACAATTTCATGGGGAAATTCCTCGCTTTCATCATATTCAGCGGCAACGGGTTCTATTTTTTCTTTAGCTATCTTGGCTGCCAGATCCTTTATCATTTGTTGATCTTCAGTTAAGAAATAATTCACTTGGTTCCTCCTGTTTAAAGACTCTGTTATTCGGATAAAATTTAGGTTCTATAATAGATAATGGCTAGTTTGAGTGTCAAGGATTAAAACTCACGAAGGGATTCGTGAATACCCTTGTGTATTTCATACCAGAAGGATAAAGCAGCCTCATGTTTATCCTTTTTAAACAAGTCTATCCATCTTATTAATTCAGTGCTGTTGTCACCTTCAACTGTATGTTTTCGCTTTAAGAAACTATAGATATAATCAATACACCTTTCTGATTCCCAAAATACTGATGAGTTTCGACTGTTAATTCTGCTTGCCGTTATTGAGGTATTATCAAGGAAGCTGTCCTTTAAACCATATAAAGATCCCATTATCTCCGGAATCATCTCCTCAGCCCAGTTTCTGTGGAAACGGCAGATACCGGTATTGTCTAAAATCAATTCCTGGCAAAACCGCTGTGCATTCAACTTGCCCAGCTCACGGGGGGGTATGAAATCATTTCCATAGTACATGTAATATTTGCCCATAATAGCCATAGGAGAGAGTACCCCGGATGTCCAGTATTGATTAGGAACCATCCAGCCTTTGCGTGCATAAGCATTGTAGACGAATAAATCTAAAACGCTCTTGCCTTTTTCCCTCGCCAAACGGCGGGCGAGCTTTCTGGCGCCTTCATCCAGGTCAAGCAACCCTCTTTTTTCAATTATCGAATCTAAAAGCTCTACGCCCAGCTCTGCATTGTTCATTGAGTCCGACTCAATGCTGAATCCATCTGCAGAGAAGGCGGGCAATTTGCTGACCCCCAATTCACCGGGTTTTAGAAGATTCTTAGATAGACATTCCATCAGCCAGGAGAGCACACCCCCCACCGAGATTGCATCAAAACCATACATGTCCGCTTGGTGATTGAGTTTCTCAGCAGCGCGCTGATCGAAAATTCCACAGAGTGGTCCCATAGTCTGGTAGGGCTCATAATCCTTTTTAAACTCATTATTCATTTTCTTGCACACAGCAGAACAGGGTTCTCCGCAATTGCGCTGCTGTTTGGCTTCAATTGTTTCTTCGTTAAACTGTTTAAGATAATGTTTTATAATAAAATTTTCGTGTATCTTTAAACGCTCAGCCTCATCCATGTACAAACTGGTGTAGTTAAAGGCAATAAGGCGGCCTTTGACTGAGGCATAGTTTACACCAAAAGTACCGCCCGTGCCGAATTTGGGGTCAAAACGGTATTTTGTCGTAGTCTCAAAATCTTTTGCTGCGAGTTTTTTTGCATATTTATCCTGAAACCATTCATCAGCTACTTTTCGATTACGGAAGTCTTCATCAATAAATGTGCCTCCATAGATAATTGCAGCTATACCGTGCTCCTTCAGCATTTTTGTGCCGAAACCGCCGCGCCCGGCCCAGGTGTCCGCAAAAGTAACCTTACCGCTTTTTATCGGTACTGAAGCAATCCCGCCGAAATCAGTAGATGCCGCTGCCGCGCCAACGGCTAAAATTCTTGGGTCATTTTCATATTTTTCACCAAGGCGTTCAAAAGAATAGTCTATCAATGAATAGACGCCGCCTCTGCCCCTATTCCAGATATTATGAATATCTATTATCGGAAGTATCTTTACCTCGATCTCTTCGCCGTGAACCCTGTTTAAGTAAAGAATTGAGGGGGATGATGCTCTACCGATCAGGGTGAGCATATTTATACCCAGATTGTCGAATACAAGTCCTGCCCCTCCCATTGAGGATATATAGAAGCCGCTCCAGCAAGGCGAGAAGCCGGTGAAAACAAGTCTATTTGAGCCCGGGAAAATAGAGCCTGCAAATAAGCCTGTTCCAATATTGAGACTGTTGTATCGGGCGGCAAGATGGAGACCCAGATCAACAGGACCAAAAAAGGAGCCGATAGCAAAACGTTTCAACTTATAGAATCCTGTTCCTGCATCTACGAAAAGCACTTTTTGATTAGTTTCCATCTTACTACCTCGTTTTCAATTTTACAGGGAAATTGCTTCTTGACCTTTCTTTCGGCCAATAGGCTGGAATGGGTAAAGATGATCAGTACCCTGCTCGAATGGTTTAAGGCTAACGAGCGAGGCCAGTGTATCATCCACCCACAGCGGTTTGTCAATAACTTTTTTGGCTCTAAGATTTCAGATTATTCAACACCGCCTGGGTAATAAGCTGGACCAGTTTCTCATTGATCTCCAGGCGGCCCTCTTCCGGTGGTTCAAGTTCGGTAAGCTGGGCGCCGGTCAATTCCCGTTTTCCGCCAAGCAGGTGGGTGATCAGGGTGATAGTAGCGGCTGCTTCCAGAACCTCTATCCTGTCAAAGGCCTGGAGTAATGTTTGGCCAACTGAGAGCACACCGTGGTTGGTCAGCAGAACGGTATTGCTACCCGCAGCTGCCCGGGCAACAATGGCTGCCAATTCAGTTGATCCCATGAAAGCGTACGGAGCCCTGGCCGGTTTGCCAAGCACAGCCCTTGATTCGGCGATTAGTGAAGTGTTTATCTCCTTCTCTGAGGCGGCAAAGCTGGAGGAGACAACGGGATGGGCATGAATAACCGCCCTGATATCCGGCCGGCTCTGATATACCCGGATATGCATTTCAGTCTCGATGCTGGGGTTTAATGGGGGGGTAAGGTTCTTCCCGGAGATGGATATAATGGCGATCTGCTCCGCGTCTATGCGCCCCTTGTCCATGCCGGAGGGAGTAATTAATATAGTATCCCCTGCTACCAATAAGCTGATGTTTCCACCGGAGCAGGTTGTCAGGCGCCGCTCATATAACCGCCTCATAAAGCAGGCAACTTCTTCCCGCTCTTCTGTATATTCCATATTCTTTTCCTTATTCTGATTATTCTATCATAATGGCTTTTAGAAAATTGATCTTTAAGAGAGATCGCAGAGGTTATTCACTCCTTTCCAGAAAGGTAATCGCTTTATGGCGGATAAAGGTATGCAGGTCTCTATCCTTGTCGAGATTTTCCACCGGCAGGAACCCTCCTGCCATGCTTTCATGTCCACCGCCGAAGCCGACACCAGCCAGAATATATCTTACCAGCTCATTTGCCTTTATGCTTTTATTGATGCTCCTGGTGGAAAACTTGATGCCGCTTTCCCGTGGCGAATAGGCAACTACTATATTGACCCCGGCTATAGTTGTGACAATATCGCTGGCCGCGCCCAGCAGAGAGTCGTTGCAGTTATCAAGGTAGAGGAAGCCCAGTTCCCCATAGACCTCGACCGATTTGAAGGCCTGGGCGTAATCGATCAGGTCACCTTTGCTTATCTGATTTCCCTTGAGTTCGTTTATCAGCCCGATGTCGGTCTTGGCGTAGAGCTGGTAAAACATGTCAATGTCCAGCTCTGAAGTTCCCCTGGTCAAATTGTCAGTATCCATGAAAATACCGTATAACAGGGCGGTGGCCACATTGCTCAGGATTCCTATATTATTTTCTATATAGTATTGGGCAATGATAGTGGAACAGGCGCCGATCTCCGGTCGGACATCCTCGAATTTATAGCCTCTATTTCCCATATACTCATGATGATCAATAACGGCTACTTCATCGGTAACCAGATCCGTCACATTGCTGTTTCCCTTCTGCACATCCACCAGAACGGTCCAATCCTCCTTACCCAATGTTTCAACTTCTCGGGAAAGACGCAGCTTGATAGCGAATATTTCAAGCATCTTGGTGGAGTTAGCCTTTTCCAATTCACTTTCATATACAATTTCTGCAGTAATGCCCCTCTGCTTAAGCAGGTGCTGTAAACCGAAAGAGCTGGCAATAGCATCCGGGTCCGGCACGTTATGGGGTTGTATGAAGACCTCATCGGGCGCTTCTTTCAGAAGAGCCGCCAATTGATCAAGTTTCGTCATATTACCCCCCTTTTTTGAAAAGGATTGCCTCAGGTATCTCCATTGGGCCGGTTTTCATTATCGTTGATATGACCGGCTTTGGCAAACCAATATCAGTAGCAATAACGCTGTAACAGTCAAAAGAGCAGGAAGAGTGCAGTAGTTTTTAAGTCCGATCTTGTATATATCCCTTTGAAGAGCTATTATCAAGCGGTAAATGCAATTGCTGAAGTTCAGCAAATTCTTTCCTCTGCCCGCGATGGAAGAGACGCGATGGAAGAAATAGAAAGGCTCAACTACAAATTCTGGAGAAGCAGGTAGAGTTTAATCATGATTTATGTAATTGGCGCGATCGCTGTAGATCTGATTGCCTTTAAAGAGCGTTTTATCGCGGGTACCTCTAACCCGGCGCGGATAAGGTACTCTCCCGGCGGCGTAGGCTATCGAATATTTCACTATCTGCAAACTGAGAAATGTTTTATAACTGCCCTGGGCAGCGATCCTTTTTCCGGCTGGATCAACAATCTGCTTTCAAGAGAAAGAGAAGTGAAGATACTGAATAGTAAAGCATACAATTCAGCCTGTTACCTTGCTTTAATGGAGTCAGGCAGGCTGAAGTATGGGGCGGCGGATATGAGGGTAATAGAGGAGGGGTTAACCTTCGACTTTGTGGTTTCCGCGCTGCAGCGGGTTAAACTTGAAGATTTCCTGGTGCTCGAGGCTAATCTTGCACCGGGATTGGCTGCGGAAATTGTTGAGTATTATTCGGAAAAATGCCGCCTGGTCTTCGAGAGTGTATCCTGCGAGAAGGTATTGAGACATGGCAGCAACCTGAAAGGTTTGTACCTGTTCGCTGCAAACCGCGAGGAGATGAGCTTTCTACTATCAGGGGGAAGAGCGGATACGGGAAAAGAGGTTTCGGAGAGTGAAACCAGGCCAGCTTATGAACTGACTGATGAGCTGATCTTATCTTTTCTTGAGCAGCGGAAGATAAAGAATATTATTGTAACCTCAGGGAGCAGCGGGGTGAGCCTTTACAAAAGCAATCAGAGGCTGGATTATCCGCCGCAGAGTATTGTTAAAGCCTCAGATACTACGGGCGCGGGTGACCGCTTTCTCTCTATGCTGCTCAGCGGGCTCGCTAGGGGGAGCCGTCTGGAGGTTGAGGTGCCGGCAGCTATGCGAAAAGTAGAAAAAGCATTGGCGGAGGGAAATCTTTGAAAGAACAACTGGTAATAAGGGATGAAGTAAAAGAAGCCCTAGAGCAGGGTAAGCCGGTAGTAGCCCTGGAATCGACTATAATTGCCCATGGTATGCCGTATCCGCGCAATATCGAATCAGCCCTGGACAATGAAGGAACTGTAAGATCATTGGGTGTGGTCCCGGCAACGGTGGCAATTCTTAAGGGTAGACTCCACATCGGTCTCTCTCCGGCGCAGGTTGAGTATCTGGGCAGCGCCAAAGAAATACTGAAGGTATCCAGGAGGGATTTCAGTTATTGCCTGGCCGGGGGTTTTGACGGCGCTACAACAGTCTGCGGTACCATGATCGCTGCGCATATGGCCGGGATTGCGGTTTTTGCCACAGGCGGCATTGGCGGAGTGCATCGCGGCGCTGCGCAAAGTTGGGATGTTTCCGCCGACCTGCTGGAGCTGGCCCGTACCCCGGTAATCGTAGTCTCGGCAGGCGCCAAGGCCATCCTCGATCTGCCGGCAACATTGGAATTCCTGGAAACAAGGGGAGTGCCGGTGCTTGGTTATAAAACCGGGGAGTTCCCCGCCTTTTTTTCGCGTACCAGCAACTTAAAGTCAGTACTCACCGTTAATTCAACCGCTGAAATAGCCCGAATTTATCTGCAGCAGCGAGATTTAAAGTTGCAGCAGGGATTGCTGGTAGCCAATCCGATCCCGGCGGAGTATGAAATTCCTGCTCCGGTAATTGAGGGTTACCTTGACCGGGCTTTGTCCGAATTGAAGAAAAGGAAAATTGGGGGCAAGGGGGTCACTCCCTTTTTATTGTCTAAAATAGTGGAGTTCTCCGAAGGAAAGTCGCTCAAGTGCAATATTAAGCTCGTTGAGAATAATGTGCGGCTTGCCTGCGGTATAGCGGTCGGTTTGAAACAATGATGAAGGGAATGATTCAGGTTTACACCGGGGAAGGCAAAGGCAAAACAACTGCAGCTTTGGGCCTGGCGCTACGGGCAGCCGGCGCCGGATTTAAGGTCTTCATCGGGCAGTTTCTTAAAAAAGGCAGTTTCAGCGAGCTCAAGGCGCTCGCGCGGCTTGAGGGGGTGGAGGTTGAGCAGTTCGGCAGCGGCAGATTTATCGGCAGTACTACTATAAGCCGGGAAGATAAACAATACGCGGCCCGAGGCCTGGCCAGGATCAGGGAAGTGATTAACAGCGGCGAGTATGATCTGGTTGTTTTGGATGAGATCAATGTGGCGCTTTCCTTCAATTTGATTGAGGAAGCAGAGCTGCTGGAGATAATCACCCAGAGGCCAATTCATGTTGAGATAGTATTAACCGGAAGGAACGCACCCCGGGAAATACTCAAACAGGCCGATCTGGTTACCGAGATGATGGAGATCCGGCACTACTATAAAAATGGCGTTGCGGCCAGAGTGGGGATCGAGAAATGAAAGGAAAAATGGACAATTCCATGGATAGTTGCGGTGTTGCTGCTGGTAGGGTTGATTGGCTGCAGGGATCAAAGGTGGAGTGCCTTTAATGATCAAGCTGAAAACGAATACTAATGGTTACACTGCCCTCAACCGCAATACTGTCCATTTCAGCCGCTTTGAAGCGGGCTTTTTTCACTGCCTTTAAAGCAGCCCTGTCCAGTGCCAGGTGGCCGCTGGAAATGAGTATCTCCACCCTATCAACCCGGCCTGAGCTTTTAATCCAGGCCTGCAATTCTGTGGTACCTTCTTTTCCCTGCCTGCGTGCAGGCAATGGGTAGCGGGGTAATATCTCTTCTAATAACCGCGGTTTCTGATAATCAGCCTTTTTATAGCTGGTCCCGGGGTGAGGGGCAGCAGCCGGGGGTTTTTCGCTTTGCTCGCTAAAAGCCTTGAGTTTTTTGCTCTCCGTGGGCGGGGTTGTCCGGGTTTTGACCGGAGTGGCGGCAGCTGTCATGGCCGGCGATTCAGCAGCTTGATCAATATGAGCGCTATCGATATTTTCTACCGGAAGGGCAGGGGGGAGAGCGGGGGTTTCAGGCGGCGGAGATTGTGGAGGCAGGGAGAAGAGCATAGCAACCGGTGGATTGTCTGCCAACTCTGACCGGGGCAGGGCCTCCCGATTCGGTGGGCTCAATAATTCATAGCCGACTGCGCCGCTTAAGTGCAGACCCAGGGTAATAAGGAGGGCAATCAGGTAATCATTAAACCCCTTCACCTAAAAACCTTTAACCTGGAAGGAAACCGAACTTAAGCCGCCGTCTCGCAGCCTTTCCAACAGCTCGATTGCCAGACCCAGATGCGCTTCCCGGTCACCGCGGATTAAGACAGGCAGTTTTTTTTCTGCAGCTTCAGCTAAAATCCTATTTACTGCCTCATCCAGCTCAACTATTCGATCATTAAAGATAAAATTGTTATCCTTATCCAGGGTAATGGTAATACTTGAATCCTGCATAGCACCCTCAGTTCTGGGCAGATTAACCGCCACTCCCCGCAGTACGGTGAGGGAAAGCATGGCGTAGATAAAGAAAACCAGGAGCAGGAAAACAACATCGATCAGGGCAACGATTTCAATTCGAGCCTTCCTGTCTTCAAAACCGGAGTGGATTATCATTTTTTACAGGCCGCTTCCAGGAGGGTGGCCGCCCGGGAAAAGTATCCGGCTCCTTTTTGAACCCGATGTCTGAAATAGTTGTAGGGCACCAGGGTAAAGAGTGCTACAGTTAATCCCGAGGCCGTAGTGATCAGGGCCTGGGCAATACCGCCGGTCACGGCTCTGGGATCGGCGATTCCCTGCGCCCCAAGCAGGTCAAAGGATCCTATTATACCTGTTACAGTGCCAAGAATACCAAGGAGCGGGGACATGGTAATAATAGTATCGAGAATACCCAGTCCCCTGCTGGCCTTTTCGATTTCCCGGGCAGCCGCCAGTTCCAGGGAAGTGGTCAGATCCTGGTGATTGTTCTCAAGCGCGCCCAGGAGCAGGCGGGCAGCTCCATCAATATTCTCCGCATTCAGACTCAGGGCCTCCCGGATATGGCCGGCCGCGGCGAGCTTGATGATCCTGTCGATTAATAGCGGGCTTTTCCTGCTTCTCTCCCGCGACCAGAAGATGAAGCGCTCCAGGGTTACAGTGAGAGAGGTGAGAGAGCAGAGTAAGAGGGGCCACATAACCGGGCCGCCGCGAAGAAAAAAGTCAGTTATTATTTTCACTTTTGCTCCTAATACTGATAGGAACCGCCCACCTTCCAGGAGCGTCCCGGAGAGGGGTAGTAGCCGCCGTAATAAACATAACCGGCGTACATAGTATCCATGATATTTTCTATGCCCAAAGATAATTCCAGCTTACCTTTCAGCCCGGCCGGTGTAAACCGGCAGAAGATATCAAAGAGCAGATAGCCGGCGAGTTTTTCCTGGCTGTTATCCGGATCGCCGCCGGCAAAGCTCTCGCCGGTGTAATTGCCTGAAAAAGTGACAGTCAACCCGGCCGGCAATGAGATTGCAGTAAGTCCGGATATTTTGTGGTTGGGCACCATGGGCACCTCTTTATCCTTATTGTCCCCCTGGGTGAAGGTTGTTTTAGTGTAGGTGTAATCGGTTGAGAGCTCCAGCCAGGCCAGTGGCGTGAAAAGGATACTTCCCTCAAAACCCAGATGCCTGGTGTTGTCCAGATTCTCGTTTTCCCAGAAGGCATTCGGGGCTATCTCATCTTCCATGTCCAGCAGGAAGAAATTGCTTTTCATGGTTAACAGGCCGGCAAATTCCACCTCTGCCCCAGCTTCCAGGTTCCTGCCCTTTTCAGCTTCCAGGTCGGTGTAAAAGGCCTCAAATCCAGCAAAATACATGCTCACCTGCTCATCGGTAAAGGGGTACCTGAAGAGGGTGCCATACCTGGCATAGGCCCTGGCGCTTTGGCCAAAGCCATATACTAGGCCGATATCGAATACCGGGGCCTGGTGGAGTTTCTGATCGTCAACAGGAGTTCCCGCGGTGGGCTCTATTTTCGCCATAAAAAGCGCCAGGTCATAACGAGCGCCCGCGCTGAGAAGCAGGTTGTCAAGCACTGTCAGATCATCCTGTAGATAAAAGCCCAGGGCGAGCTTGGAAATCATGCAGGAGAGGTTTTTGTTGACCCTTGCCTGTTCATCAAACCGATCAAAGTTGAGGATATCATAGTAGCCATCGATCCCGGTTATAAAGCGGTTGTCTGTGGCGAACATCTCGCCTGCCAGGCTTAATTTAGGGGTAAAACCAAGGGTATGCAGGGCCAGATCCGAATAAGATGGCCAACTGGTCATATCACTCTGGATAAATTTCAGGCCGTAGACCAGGTTCACAGCCAGCTGCCGGCTCTCATCCCTGCCCGCGGTAAATCCCAGGTCGATATTTACATGCTGCTCATTTGCCTCGTCAAAACTATTTATTGCCTGGGTGGGGTCGGCCTCCATTTCAGCCTTAGTGAGGCCCCCGGGCATCTCGAAGAAGAGCTTTTCGTAGGAAAGCATGAGTGAAGGGGTAATGACGCCCCCGGAATCCCAGCCCAGGTCCGTAGTTATGCCGATCGACCGGTAGCCGGAACGCTCCCGGTAGCCATCTGTGGAGGTATGCTCGCCATTGAAAGAGAAGGAGAGGACACCAGCTGAACCACTTATTCCGGCGCGCTCCTGGTTGAAGGCAAAACTGCCCACCTGCGTTGAGAATGAAAGTGATAGATCTTCCGTCCCCCGTTTAGTGATAATATTG
>Ga0114923_10002891_pt1 | contig 11581 bp, 7 predicted proteins | sample SumtaG_FD_89578 | JGI IMG/M metagenome (GOLD analysis project Ga0114923, IMG submission 89578) | Deep subsurface microbial communities from Indian Ocean to uncover new lineages of life (NeLLi) - Sumatra_00157 metaG | ecosystem: Environmental > Aquatic > Marine > Oceanic > Sediment | place: near...
AAGAGCGCACGATACTTTCTGGGTCAGGTACGTGCTCTAACATTTCCATACAGGTGACAATGTCGTAATGATTCGGTTGCTCTTTTGCAAGATCTTCTGCTGCGATTCTACGGTAGTCCACATTGATGCCCGTTTCCAGCAGATGCAACTTTGCAACTTTCAGAGGCTTCTCCCCCAGGTCAATACCCGTTACCTCAGCACCTCGTTCTGCCATGCTCTCCGATAGAATGCCGCCACCGCAGCCCACGTCGAGCACAACTTTTCCACCCAGACCAGCCAGACGCTCAATATAATTGAGCCGTAACGGATTGATTTCATGTAGCGGCTTAAATTCACTGTTGGGATCCCACCAGTGATGCGCTAGCCGGTTGAATTTTTCCAGCTCCATCGGATCTACATTTATATTATTACCCAATGTATTATCCATTGTTCTTCCTCTTAATTTTCTCCTGCCAAAACTCCGCTCGCTGTAATAATTCCTGCTCATCTAGGGCAGTAAATTGCCCTTCATTAAGGAGCATCTTACCATCTACCCAGACGTGGCTCACGTGTTGACGCCCAGCAGAATAAACGAGATGTGAAACTGGATCATAGCAAGGCGAAAGTTCCAGGCTGGAAAAATCGACAGCAGTGATGTCAGCCATCTTGCCGGTTACTAGAGAACCCGTACATTCACCTAAGCCCAATGCTCTGGCGCCATTTAGTGTTGCCATTTGCAGAGCCTGGTAGGCTGGTAACGTCTCCGCCCTACCACTTTGCATTTTAGCAAACAATGCAGCAAGCCGCATTTCCTCAAACATATCAAGACGATTATTGCTAGCTGCTCCATCTGTTCCTAAGCCGACATTGATACCTTGATTCAACAAGGCAGGAATCGGTGCCAATCCGCTAGCAATCTTCAGATTCGAAGAGGGACAGTGTGCCACACTACAACCCTGGTTTCCTATTTGCTCAATTTCTTCACCAGTAAGATGTATCATGTGTACTGCAATCAGGTTAGGAGAAAGTAGGCCAAGCTGGTGCAGGCGCGCAATTGGACGCAGGCCGATAGTATCTAGACTTTTCCTGACTTCAACATCGGTTTCATGCAAATGAATATGTATGGGCAAGTCAAGCTGCTCGGCATAGGTCAGAATGTCGGTAAACGTCTTATCTCCTACGGTGTAGGGTGCGTGTGGGGCAAAACAAAAAGACAATAGAGGGTGTTGACGGTACTCATCTCGCATCGCTAAGCCTTTGGCTAGGTAATCATCTGCATCGCTTGCGTAGGTAGTGGGAAAATCAATTACGATCATGCCAATTGCTGCGCGCATCCCTACAGTTACTGCTGCTTGAGCAGATGCTTCCGGGAAAAAATACATGTCGTTAAAGCAGGTGGTGCCACCTTTTAGCATCTCGGCACAGGCTAGCTTTGTTCCATCTAGTACAAAATCTACATTCACGTGTTGGGTTTCAGTAGGCCAAATATGATTGTTGAGCCACTCCATCAAGGGTAGATCGTCTGCTAGCCCACGCATCAATGACATGGCTGCATGGGTATGGAGATTGACCAGACCAGGGATGAGCACGTGTTTATCCAATACAATTCGCTCCCTTGGGGCAAACTGTAAGCGTGCTTCCGCGTTTGGCAAGATTGATTGGATTACACCTTCATCAATAGCAATCGCGTGATCATGTAACACGGTCCCAACAGGCTCCACTGGAATAATCCAGCGAGCTTCTAACAATGTATCGATTTTATTGCTGTGGGTCATTTGTTAAGAGAATTTGATTCAAATCCAGATTATCCTTTGGCCGCTAAAGATGAACATTTTCACCTTTCGGCGACACATTATTGCACAACTGAATTTAGCGTTCTGAATAACTATTTATTTATTAACTCTTGTTAGATTAGATCCCATGCACACAGCATATGCATAAGATTATCAAAGTGGCTTCAATGGGAGCGACATGATAGAATTATAAGTTTTTATATGGTCATATTTAAAGCAGAATTATTAACCTAACTTATTGTCTCTGAAAGAAAAATATAACAATGGATCAATTCGCAAAAGAAACCCTGCCCATTAGCCTAGAAGAAGAGATGCGCCGCTCCTACCTCGACTACGCCATGAGCGTAATCGTGGGACGTGCACTACCAGATGCACGTGATGGCTTAAAGCCGGTACACCGACGCGCACTACTTGCTATGCATGAACTTTCCAACGACTGGAACCGCCCCTACAAGAAGTCGGCGCGCATCGTCGGCGACATAATTGGTAAATATCACCCCCATGGCGATACCGCAGCATATGACACTATCGTACGCATGGCACAGAATTTTTCGTTACGTTATGTTTTGGTAGATGGTCAGGGTAACTTTGGTTCAGTAGATGGTGATAATGCAGCAGCGATGCGCTATACCGAAATTCGCATGTCGCGTATTGCCCATGAACTGTTGGCAGACCTTGAAAAAGAAACAGTAGACTTTGTTCCTAATTACGATGCCTCAGAAAAAGAGCCGGTGGTTCTACCAGCGAAAATCCCAAACCTACTTATCAATGGTTCTTCCGGTATCGCAGTTGGTATGGCCACCAACATTCCACCACATAATCTGAATGAGGTGGTGGCGGCCTGCCTAGCTCTGCTAAAGAATCCCGAAACCAGCATAGATAAACTGATTGAAATCATGCCGGCACCAGATTTCCCTACTGCCGGCATCATTTACGGTATTGCTGGAGTAAAAGAAGGCTATCAGACAGGACGGGGTCGCGTGGTGATGCGTGCTCGTACTCATTTTGAGGACGTAGAGAAAGGAAGTCGCCAGAGCATTATTGTTGATGAATTACCCTACCAGGTAAATAAGGCGAACCTACTAATCCGTATTAGTGAGTTGGTGCGCGATAAAAAAATTGAGGGTATCTCTGATTTGCGTGATGAATCGGATAAATCTGGCATGCGTGTGGTGATTGAATTAAAGCGTAGCGAGATACCTGAAGTAATACTGAACAACCTGTACAAAGAAACGCAACTACAAGATACCTTTGGCATGAACATGGTAGCCCTGCTAGACGGACAACCACGCCTGCTTAACCTGAAACAGATGCTAGAAGCATTTTTGAATCATCGTCGTGAAGTGGTGACGCGACGTACAGCATTCGAATTGAAGAAAGCGCGCGAGCGTGGACACTTGCTGGAAGGTCTGGCCGTTGCGCTATCTAATGTAGATGAAGTAATCGCTTTCATCAAATCAGCACCGACCCCCGCAGTAGCGAAGCAAATGCTAATGACAAAAGTATGGCGGTCTAAACTGGTGGAGGCAATGCTCTATCGTAGCTCAGTAGACGCCAAAGCATTCCGACCGGATGGACTCGCTTTAGAATTTGGCTTATCCAAAAAAGGCTACCGCTTGTCAGATTCACAAGCCCAGGCAATTCTGGAATTACGTTTGCAACGACTGACTGGATTAGAACAAGACAAGGTTGTGAGTGAGTATAAGGACGTGATGAACAAAATTGCCGACCTACTCGACGTTCTCGCAAAAGCGGATCGCATCACAAACATCATTGCCGAAGAACTGGCCGCCATCAAGAAACAGTTTGGCGATAAACGTCGTAGTGAGATCGTAGTCAGCACACAAGACCTAAGTATGGAAGACCTGATTGCACCGGAAGACGTGGTCGTAACACTGTCACACACTGGTTATATTAAGTCACAACCGCTACAAGATTATCATGCTCAGAAGCGTGGTGGACGTGGTAAGCAGGCGACGGGTACCAAAGAAGACGATGTTATTGACAATCTGTTTATCGTCAACACTCACGATTACATTCTTTGTTTTTCGAGCCGTGGGCGAGCCTACTGGATTAAGGTGTATTCAGTGCCACAGGGCGGACGGGCTTCACGTGGTAAACCGATTGTTAATTTGTTAAAACTGGGAGAAGGAGAAAAAATTAACGCTATCCTTCCGGTAAGGGAGTTTGACGATAATCGTTTTATTTTCATGGCAACCTCTCTCGGCACAGTGAAGAAAACAGCACTATCTAAATTTTCTCGACCTCGTGCCGGCGGCATTATCGCACTGGAGTTAGATTATGGTGATTACCTGATCGGTGTCGCACTTACTGAAGGCAAGCATGACGTGATGCTATTTTCCGATGGTGGCAAAGCAATGCGTTTTGATGAAAATGATGTGCGTCCGATGGGACGCAGCGCACGAGGTGTTCGTGGTATGAAGCTAGGTAAGGAACAGAAAGTAATTTCCCTGCTGGTCGCTGAGAACGAGGAGTTAGCAGTATTGACAGCAACCGAAAATGGCTACGGTAAACGTACTCCGATAAGCGAATATGCGCGCCACGGCAGAGGCACCCAAGGCATGATCTCGATTAGGACCAGCGAACGAAATGGCAAAGTAGTAGCCGCCAGACTGGTGAAACAAAATGATGAAATCATGCTTATTACCACTGGGGGTGTACTGATTCGTACCCGAGTTAAGGAAGTTCGGGAAATGAATCGTGCCACCCAGGGAGTGATACTGATTAACCTGGATGAAGGTGAAAAGCTCGCTGGACTAGAAAGAGTAATTGAAACCGATATGGAATAACCATTAAGCTGCAGAAATGTATAAGCTAGGATAAGGATTTAAACTGTGGAACGTATAGCAACTGTGGAACACATATTTAATTTTAGCGCGGGCCCAGCAGTGTTACCGACAGAAGTACTACAACGAGCGCGTGATGAAATGCTCAACTGGCATAATAGCAACATGTCTGTGATGGAAATGAGTCATCGTGGAAAGGAATTTATGTCTATTATCGAGAAAGTTGAAACCGACTTTCGCAAATTAATAGGTATTCCGAGTAGTTACAAAGTATTGTTCCTCTCTGGTGGGGCTAGAAGCCAGTTCTCCATGGTACCGATGAATTTGCTGCGCGAAAAAAAGAGCGCTGATTATATTAACACTGGGTCGTGGTCGAAAAAAGCCATAAAGGAAGCACAAAGATATTGCAACGTAAATATCGCAGCCTCGTCGGAGGATGCAAATTTCACGTATGCACCAACGCAAGACAAGTGGAAACTCGACCAGAATGCAGCTTATGTGCATTACACGCCTAACGAGACCATCGGTGGCGTAGAGTTTAACTGGACGCCCGACTTGACCCATCTGGGCAACAATATTCCGTTGGTGGCAGACATGTCGTCCAGTATTTTGTCACGCCCGCTGGATATTACCCAGTTTGGGTTAGTTTATGCTGGAGCTCAGAAAAACATGGGCCCAGCAGGCTTGACCATTGTCATAGTGCACGAAGATTTGATAGGTACAACCATAACAGGTACACCAAGCATGTTTGACTACAAAATCCATGCTGATAATGCTTCCATGTATAACACCCCACCTACTTATGCCCTGTATGTCGCCGGGCTAGTATTTGAATGGCTGATAAAGAAGGGAGGATTGGTAGAAATGGAGAAAATCAATATTGCTAAGGCCAATCTATTGTATGACTTGTTTGATAAAACTGATTTTTATCACTGTCCTGTGGCCAACTCTGACCGCTCACGCATGAATGTCCCTTTCATGCTAAAGAATACGACGTTGGATGGAGAGTTTCTGAAACAAGCGCAGGCATCTGGCATGTTTCAATTGAAAGGCCATCGCTCAGTAGGCGGAATGCGCGCTTCAATATACAACGCTATGCCGATTGAGGGTGTTGCCACCTTGGTAGAATTCATGAAAGAATTTGCAAGCAATCATGCCTAACCGAGCCTACAAAACTTTCCAGATACACACACTCAATCAGATCTCTACGCTTGGCTTGAATCTCTTTCCTAGCAATCGTTACGTAGTGGGGAACAAGATGGTTGCACCGGATGCAATCCTGGTACGTTCGCACAATATGCTAAGGATGGATATTCCTAAAAGTGTAATGGCGATTGGAAGAGCTGGCGCAGGAACCAATAACGTTCCGGTGAAAAACATGAATCTACGTGGTGTTCCCGTGTTTAATGCTCCTGGTGCAAATGCAAATGCGGTGAAAGAGCTTGTACTGGCAGGTATGTTGACGGCAGCACGCAACCTGATTCCTGCAATTCACTTCACTGAAAGCCTGCAGGGCAATGATACTACCCTGCACAAGTTAGCAGAAGATGGTAAGAAGCGGTTTGCTGGAATGGAGTTGCCGGGACGCACATTAGGAATTATTGGGTTAGGTGCGGTAGGGCGACTAGTTGCAGACGCGTCCATTGGACTCGGAATGAAAGTGATGGGTTATGATCCTGAAATAACCGTGGATGCGGCTTGGAATCTATCCTCTGAAGTAAAGAAGGCTCCAAGTATTGAAAATCTGCTACAACACAGTGATTTCATAACTCTACACGTACCTTTAGTTGATGCAACACGTCTCCTGATTAATGATAAGCGTGTCAAAAGCATGAAGCGAGGCACGATCTTACTTAATTTCTCTCGTGAAGGCATTGTTGATGAAGATGCGGTGCTAAAAGGGACCGAATCTGGCAAAATAAAATACTATATATGCGACTTTCCCAGCCACAAACTTCAACATCATAAGGCGGTGATTACACTGCCACACTTGGGTGCTTCCACGCTGGAAGCAGAAGAAAACTGCGCGATAATGGTGGTAAGGCAAATAATGAATTATTTAGAAAATGGAAACATCGCCAATACTGTCAATTTTCCAAACTTATCGATGGGGCGAGAATCTCCCTATCGAATAGCGGTAGCCAATTCTAATGTTCCTAATATGCTGGGACAAATTTCTACCAATATGGCCAAAGCCGGGCTTAACATTCATAATATGGGCAACAAGTCTCGCGGCGAAATAGCCTACACCTTGGTAGATGTGGATAGCCCGGTGCCGCAAAAAACAATTGATAAGATTGCGGCAATCCCTGGCGTGCTGATGGTGCGGTATCTGCCAGTATTGGCTGAATAACTTTCACTAAAAGGAATTTATTCTCAATGACCGATCAACTTAGGCAACTTCGTGACAAGATAGATGCGATTGACAGTGAGCTGCTCAACCTTGTAAACACGCGTGCCAACCTAGCCAAGCAGATCGGACAACTTAAAAAAAGCATGATATATCGCCCTGATCGGGAAGCCCAAATACTAGAACGGTTGCAAAAACTAAATTCTGGGCCACTGACTCATCAGCACGTTGCGCAGCTGTTCACTGAGATCATGTCATTATGCCGTGCTATGGAAAAACCGTTAGTTGTAGCCTATCTTGGCCCGCAAGGAACTTTTTCAGAAGAAGCTGTGTTGAATCGCTTTGGTAGCGTTGTAACAACCCTGCCATGCGAATCGATAGATGAGGTATTTCATAAAGTAGAATCTGGTGTAGCAAATAATGGGGTTGTGCCAGTAGAAAACTCCAATGAGGGCGCAGTTGGTAAAACATTAGATCTGCTATTACAAACCTCACTAAAGGTTTGCGGTGAGATCCAGTTATCAATACATCAATGTCTACTTGCTTTACATGCTGATCTTAAACACATCAAAAAGATTTATTCTCATCCACAATCACTAGCGCAATGCCATGAGTGGTTAAACACAAATTTTCCTCTCCCAAAGGTGAAGCGGATTATTTCGGCAAGCAATGCTCACGCAGCGATGATGGCTGCTGAAGATAAAAGTGTTGCTGCAATCGCCAGCAGAAAAGCTGCTGAGGTGTATAAACTTTCCATTTGTGCTGAGAATATTGAGGATGACCCAAGAAATACTACACGCTTTTTGGTAATTGGCACTCAGGATGTTGCTCCCTCTGGTGAGGACAAAACATCGCTGGTGATGTCGGCCAAAAATATTCCTGGAGCGGTACATGAACTGTTGTCGCCTCTGGCACAACATGGTGTAAGCATGAGCCGCCTAGAATCTCGTCCCTCCCGCGCTAGTCTATGGGAATATGTTTTCTTTGTTGACATCCAAGGCCATCAGAAAAATGAAAAAATTGCGAAAGCGCTAGAAGAAATACGTGAGAAAGCAACGTTCTTGAAGATACTTGGATCTTATCCATCAGCATAATTCAGTTTTGAGCACTCGGGTAAAACTTAATAGTGTTGTTTCCATTTTATTATAATTTTACTACGTCCCTAATTTTTCTATTCTTTATGGTGCTGGCTCTATGAGTCTTTGTGATCTTGCTCCGGAATATATCCACTCTATTGCGCCCTACCAACCAGGTAAGCCAATTTCTGAGCTGGCAAGAGAAATGGGTTTGGATGAACATTCCATCGTTAAACTTGCATCTAATGAGAATCCATTTGGGACAAGTCCTCTAGCGCTTGAAGCGATGGCAAAAGCACTTAAAGAAGTGATGCGATACCCTGATGGTCATGGCTTTGAGTTGAAGACCGCACTGTCGAAGAAATATACTGTAGACAGTGACCAAATCGTGCTAGGTAATGGCTCCAATGATGTGCTGGAGTTGGCAGCCCGGGTATTCCTGAAACCTGGAGCATCAGCAGTTTACTCGCAACATGCTTTTGCAGTTTATCCACTTGTGACCCAAGCAGTCGGAGCAAACGGCATCTCGGTTCCTGCCAAAAATTTTGGCCATGACCTCGATGCTATGCTAGATGCTGTAACACGTGAAACTCGTGTGGTATTTATTGCCAATCCTAATAATCCTACCGGCACGTTTCTGGCTGCTGCCGATCTGTTACGTTTTCTGAAACAAGTTTCTCCAGATGTACTGGTAGTGCTAGATGAAGCCTATAACGAATATTTGCCGGAGACCTCCAAAACCGACAGCATTGAGTGGTTGAGTCGCTTTCCTAATCTACTTATTACCCGTACTTTCTCTAAAATTTATGGTATGGCCGGTATCCGTGTAGGATTTGGACTTGCGCATACTCACTTGGCTGGGTTAATGAACCGAATGCGTCAGCCATTCAACGTTAACAGCATTGCACTCTCGGGTGCGTTGGCAGCAATAAATGACATAGAATTTGTTAAAAGTTCCTATGCACTCAACCAAGCAGGAATGCTCCAAATAACCACTGGTCTGCATCGACTTGGAATCGAATACATTCCATCCTACGGAAATTTTCTAAGTTTTAGTGTGAGGGATGGTAAAGCTATTATCGTGTATCAACACCTATTGAAGCAGGGAATTATCGTACGCCCAATTGGTGTTTATGAGATGCCACAACATCTACGCGTCACTATCGGACTCGAGTCTGAGAATCATAAATTTTTGCAATCCCTTGAGAGTGCGATTAAGTAGAATTGATTTCGTTATTAAAACAACCAATAAAGTTACTAAAAAATAATTTAAAACTATAATGAGGGGAGTCAATGTTTCAGTGCTGGCATGTATACTGCTACTAGAAACGATAGTCTGATTATAAAGATACGACCGATAGCACATGAAATATCAAGTGACGTTCGTCTAACACTGAATCTATAAGAATTCAAAAACCAGATGTATTTGCTGAATTAAATATTCATTCAAAGTATGACAGATACTATACTCAAAAAACTAGTGATTATCGGCGTCGGCTTGATTGGTGGTTCATTCGCACTAGCACTACGTAAGGCGGGACTGGTTAAACATATTGTTGGTTTAGGGCGAAGTAGGGAAAATCTACAGCGCGCGCTAGAACTAGGAATATTAGATGAAATCGCCGACGACTTTCCGTTGGCACTAAAGAATGCAGATCTTGTATTCCTTGCCATACCAGTAGGGCAGACTGCCAAAATTTTGGCTCAAATCACCTCCCACCTAGAATCCAAAACAATTATCACTGACGCAGGAAGCACTAAACAGGATGTAATTGCAGCGGCACGTTCTTTCTTACCTGGACATTTAAAGAATTTTGTACCTGGCCATCCTATTGCCGGAACGGAGCAGAGTGGGGCAAACGCAGCTAACGCAAATTTATTCCGAGATAAGAATCTGATACTCACACCGTTGGACGAAACCAATACCAACGCGCTAGAGTGTGTAAAAGAGCTGTGGCTTGGTTGTGGTGCACGAGTCTCACAAATGAAGGCCTATCAGCACGATGAAATTCTCGCCGCGATAAGTCACCTGCCCCATTTACTAGCATCCACGCTTATGAACCATACTTTTTCCTCAAGCACAAAAGATAGTTCAGATGACTTATTGCGCTTTGCCGGCAGTGGCTTTCGTGACTTTACCCGTATTGCAGGTAGTTCTCCAGAAATGTGGCGCGACATTTGCCTCGCTAATCGCGAATTGTTACTTCAACAAATTGATGCCTACCAAAACGAGCTAACACGCATGCACAAAATACTAGAAAATGGTGATGGATCAGCGCTGGAGAAAGCCTTTTGCGATGCACGTGTAACACGGCAAAGATGGTTGATAGAAAAACGTTGAATCATGGACTTAGGATAATTTACATCGCACTAAATTTTAATTAGCGCCAAAGAGAAGGTGCGATTCTTCGCATTATTGTAATTTCAGATATGCAGTGCTCGCTTGTCTACCCCTAACGCAGCTTCGTGTAATACTTCGGACAAAGAAGGGTGAGCGTGCACAATACGAGCAATGTCTTCGCTGCTAGCGGCAAATTCCATTGCCACCACAGCTTCAGAGATCATCTCTGAAACATAGGGGCCAATCATGTGAACACCGAGGATACGATCAGTATTGGCATCCGCAAGGATTTTGACAAAACCGCTTGTCTCACCCAATGCCCGCGCACGCCCATTAGCCATAAAAGGAAACTGACCCGCTTTATATCTAATTCCTGCAGTTTTCAATTCTTGCTCAGTCTTACCCACCCAAGCTATCTCTGGTGATGTGTAAATCACCCAAGGAATAGTGTCAAGATTTATCTTTATATGCTCTCTTGCTTGTCCTGCCTCATTTGCGATTATTGACTCTGCTACCGCTATGCCCTCCTCTGAAGCCTTGTGTGCCAACATTGGCCCGCGCACAACATCACCAACGGCATACACATTTGGCAAATTAGTACGACAATGGCTATCTACTTCTATACGACCACCATCATCTATTCTTAGTCCAACGTATTCTGCACCCAATTCAGCGGTATTTGGAATCCGGCCAACCGATACTATCAGCTTATCCACCTCTAGCTTTTGTGCTTTAGCTTGAGCGTCAAGGTATTTCACCATGAGGGTTTTCTTTTCAGTTTTAATTTCGGTAAGATTAATGCCGGTTAGTATCTCTAACCCTAATTCCCTAGTGAAAATTTTTTGTGCTTCTTTCGCTACTTGTTCATCGACAATCGTGAGAAACTCTGGCAACGCTTCAAGAATTGTGACCTCTGATCCGAGCCTTCGCCAAACGCTAGCCATTTCTAAACCGATCACTCCTGCGCCAATTATACCCAAACGCTTAGGCGCTTCGATCAATGTTAGTGCGCCCTCATTGTCCAGTATGCGTTCATTATCTACTGCCACAAACGATAACGGGCGTGGTGTCGAACCTGTGGCGATGATGATAAATGTTGCCTCAATAGTTTCTTCTTTGTCGCCGTTCTTTGTTTTAACTTTCCAAGACTTCTTGTCATTTCTATACTTAACTAAAGTTCCTCGCCCATGTATTGAAGTAACTTTATTTTTCTTAAACAACATGGAAATTCCACT
>Ga0114923_10002892_pt1 | contig 11580 bp, 7 predicted proteins | sample SumtaG_FD_89578 | JGI IMG/M metagenome (GOLD analysis project Ga0114923, IMG submission 89578) | Deep subsurface microbial communities from Indian Ocean to uncover new lineages of life (NeLLi) - Sumatra_00157 metaG | ecosystem: Environmental > Aquatic > Marine > Oceanic > Sediment | place: near...
CGGTCGTATGTCTTCTTCTCGAAATCCTTCATCTTCTCCATATAGTCCTCAAAACCCGACTTCACCTCCTTAAGATGTTCCGTTGTCTCCTCATCCTTCAGTTCAGGGTTCTTCTTCTCGTCAATATGCTCCTTCAAACGCCATATCCCATAAGCTATCCAGCCTAACGCCACTATCGCAAAACCTACTATCAGGTAAATATACATTCTATAACCCCTTCAATTTAAGCTCCCGCGCACCTCAAAATTCAAAATTTTACAAGCGACCAAAATAAACAATTTACAAAACCACGTCAAACCAAAAAAATCACCCGATGACAAAAATCTTGACTCCCAAAATGCTCCGGAAAACACCCATCAAAAAAAATCGGGAGAACTGACTCCAGCTCTCCCGGTTTGCTTATGTGGCCCTTTCCTTTAACGCCTTAGCCCATCACCTGACCACGCCCCGACTACGCTCTGACTTGTGTGCTCACTCGTGTCGGACAACCCAGGTTTCGAACTAATATGGCCTGTCGGTCATTTCCAAGAGCCACTCTTTTTTCACTTGTCTTTCCACACAATCGTCACAACCTCTTTTCTTACTTTAATCTTTCTCCAAACCCTTTACTGCTCCGAACCAAACCGAATTTTGGCTAATTTAACATCTCCAAAAATCCTAAAATTTCCATCTTAACCCACTACCCAAAACCCTCTTGTCTTCTGGCTTCCGACTCTCCTCTCCCTTTCCTCCCTCCCCCCTCTTAAACCCGATAACTAACATCCCCTCACTAAAAAAAAAATTCAAAATTTTCAAATTCTCAGGCCGGATTTCCAATATTAAAGCAGTGCAATAGATATTGATTTGATAACATAGGACCTGTGCAATGTTTTTAATTGAGTTTCGTCCATTAAAACTAAGGAGAACTCAGCCGGTGAATGAAAAAAGGATGATTTTTGCAGGTTTCCCCCCGGCTGAAAAACCTTCGAGAGCCCACCAAAAAGCTTGATTTTTTAACACCGATTTGATAATTTAATATAAATGAGGGCTGGTGGTGTCGTTAAGTGGCTGTAAACGGGGAAATCTCGGCGTATACTGAAAATTTTAATAATCACTTTAATGCATAAGAAAAATTATGGCAAAAGCTAATGTCGACCCCGAAGAACTAAGAAGATTCGCGAAAGAACTGAACCATTTCAACACCGAAATAGAATCTCTCGTTGGCAGGGTACGCACCAAACTGCACCAGCTTGAGCAAAAATGGGATGACCAGGAACAGAGAAAATTCACGGCGGAGTTTGATATCTCAATAAAAACTCTCAGCCGGTTTCTGGAACTGTCAAAGCAGTACGTCCCCTTCTTAAATAAAAAGGCCCGGCACATCGAAGATTATCTGGGCAGGCATTAGGTGACCCAATGAGCCGTTCTGCACGAATTGAATCTATCGAGGCATTAAAAGAACTGCGGACATTCCTTTGCAACCTCGCCCGGAAAATCTCCGTCGCCCTCGACGACGCCGATTTCGAAATCCTACATACTCTTGACTGGCTTAAAAATGACCGCCACCCCTTTTGGAAAAAGCAGCTCAGAATAAGAAAAGAACAACTCGCCAAGGCCAAGCTTGACTTGAAACGAAAACAGTTTCTCGAAAAGTCCCCCGTTGGTGGGCATTATTATATGGATGAATTAAAGGCCCTCACTGCCGCACAAAACCGGTATGATGAAGCTGAAGATAAATTGAAAAAGGTTCGAAGTTGGATGCCTAAACTCGAAAAGGAAAGCTATAATTGCCGGGGAGCACTACAGGGCCTGTCTAATTTTATTCATATAGACTTCCCGAATAAAACAGCACAGATCGACCAGATGATTTGCGACCTGGAATCTTATGTCGGTGTCTCAACCCCTTCAGCTGCTGAATCGGATGCATCTGTCAGCCTAAGTGCCGGCGAACAAATATCACCCCCGCCCGATGCGGCAGATAATATACAACCTCCAGCGACCGATATGCAACAACTCTGTAAGGACCTGCGACAAAAATATCCGCTCAAAAATTTAACACCCGACCTCCCCTCTGGAAAAGCCTCGATTAATCAATTTAAAAACCTAAAGCTCAGCAATGAGATACTGAAAATACTTAAAAACAACAGTTCTGATACACCTTCATCCTCCGGCAGTGACAAACTGCTCTTTGACCGCTCCATCGAAAATTCTGATTTTATTTATCTCGAACATTTGGCGCCTGCTTCTGATATCCAAATCAAATGGTATGCAGGCCCTGTTGAGCCCGATGCCTCTGCCGAATATTCGGTTTGCGGAATCTCCGACTTTGTAAAGAGCTGTCCGGCTGTGGAAAAGATTCTCTCCTTACCCCGGGCTTGGTTGGTTCTTATTAAAAATAATCTGGTGTTCGCTGTCTTTAATGCGGATAATAAGTTCCTCGGGCCTAAACCGCCGAGTAAATCAGTGTAGAAATTAACATGTTTAGCCGAAAGATATTACGGTGAGATAGAATATGGGCGTTTATGAAAGCTGTGCCAAAATAAAACTCTCTGCCAAAGATATGAATATCATTTGGCAACAAACCAAAACACTCTGGAAGGATGAGAAAAGCAGACAATTTGAAGAGGAATTCATGACGCGACTGTTCGCCGAAATCAAAAAAGTAGAAACCGCCCTCGATACCATAGGTGCCATGCTTAATCGCATCCGATTTGAACTTAGAGAATGAACTACCCGGCTTCTTCTGCATACCCTGCAGGTTAAGTCGGTGAGTTTTTTTAATATAAACAGTGTTTTTTGGAACGGACTTTTGAGAAAATGTCGACCGGACCAATGGATTCGTTGGAAAACTATCTCAAACAGCAGCCGCTAAGCCCCGACTATAACTATCCTGATTTGGAAGAGGCCGCTCTGCACGATGTAATCAAAATTTCTTCCCCCTGCGTTGAGCCGATAGTCAACCGGATTGAATCTGAGTACCACACAACAAAAAAAACGGTTGAGGCTTCATACCAAAAGGCAAAAGAGCAGCTTAATAACGATTATAAGTCTGAAATTAGTCGCCTTCAGCCGGACATCCGGGAAAAAATTGAAAAAATACAAAAAGACTATGACGAAGAAAAACTCGCCCTTATAACACGAACCAAGGCAGAAAAACAAAAGGCCGCAAGCAATGCAGAGACTCAACTCGATGAGTTTAAGGAAAATTATGAATATGAAATGATGGTCGCTGAGGTTGTGGAGGAGGGAAACTTAAAAAAATGTAAAAACAATCTGGCAGAAATTAAAAAGTCTGTCGCCTCTGCAAAATCAGAGCTTGATGAACTCAATAAAACTGCTGAACAAATTCTTTCGGATTACAACATCGCCTTTAATGACAGCCTCTCCATGCCCCCCGACTCGGACATCGAAACGAAACACGACCCAATGGAATTCTTTCAGCAGCAAAAGAAATTTGTCGAACTTCATTTACACGTATTGTCCAGGCTCTTTTTGCCAAAATTATTCCTTAATCCCAGCCGCTATATAATCGCCGCCCTAATTTGCATAATATTTACTATTACTATCTGGCTGATAAACAGGAACTTGGCATGGAAAACTTCGCATTTCGCCCTGATATTATCCGGCGGATTGGTCCTCTTAATTATACTTCTGATAATTTCCGAAAAGTTGTTGAGAAAAAAGGCATTGTCCCAGGTAAGGCAAAACTTCCATATTATCACCCGGGCTATCGACACAACTAATGCTGCTCTGGACAAACACCTTCAAAATTCGTTGGAACGAATCAAGCAAAATATTTTACACGCAAGACAAGACTGCCAAAATGAAAAACACGCCGCTACCGAAAAATATGAGAAGTCCAAAGCGGCGGAAAAACAAAAAAGCGAAAACTTAATTAAAAACGCAGAGGAAAAATACTCTCGGCAGCACGGCGATATCCAGGACCGCTTTAGTAAACAACTTGCTCAAATTGAACTGAAGAAAGACGAAAAACAAAAAGCTTGTAAAAAAGAATATGATGAAAAATTAAATGAGATTAACAAAAATTTCACGCAAAAAATAGACCAGATAGAAACTGAATATAATTCCGACTGCCAGAGGCTTAAAGAATACTGGCTTGACAGATTAAATACCGTCAAAAAAATGCTCGATGAAACTCAAAACCTTGACCAGGCCCTGTCTTATGATTGGCAAAATCCCGAATGGTCACACTGGAACCCAGAAAAAACTCAAAAACGCTTGATACGATTTGGAAAAATCGAACTGGATTTTAAACAAATTGCCGAGCCCGTAAGACAATTAATGGAAACCGGCCTTAAAGACCTTGATACCGTTACATTGCCGGCAACATTAGCTTTCCCGAATCGTTGTTCTTTATTAATACAAACTTCACAAAACGCCAGAGATTCCGCAATTAACCTTGTAAAGGCCGTTATGGCACGCCTGTTCACTTCTGTGCCGGCCGGACAGGTTCATTTTAACATCTTCGACCCTATCGGCCTGGGGAAAAACTTCGTTGGTTTCATGCATGCTGTCGACTATCACAAAGTCCTTGTCGGAGGACGAATATGGACCGACAGCGAACACATACAGAGATGTCTTACCGAACTTACAACCCATATGGAAAATGTTATTCAAAAGTATCTCCGTAATGAATTCGAAACTATAGAGGCTTATAACCAGCAGGCCGGGGAACTTGCTGAGCCGTATAGGTTTTTAGTAATTGCGGATTTCCCGACAAATTTTACTGATGAGTCTCTCCGGCGATTGACCAGCATTATCAACAGCGGGCCCAGATGCGGAGTTTATACACTCATTGTTTCTGACCAGGCCCAAAAATTACCTGAAGGTATCTCGGCGAGAGAGCTCGAATTAAACGGCGTTCACTTGGTACACCACAAAGGCCATCTCGTATGGCAAAACGAAATATTAAAAAACTTCCCGTTGGAACCGGACTCCCCGCCTTCCGAAGAGCTCTTGACGGATTTGGTGTGCAAGGTGGGTATGGCAAGTGTCGATTCCAGCAGGGTCGAGGTCCCGTTTGACTCTGTTACACCGTCTGAGAATGACCAATGGAACGCCGACAGCACCTTTGATATTAAGATACCAATCGGACGCGCTGGGGCAAAAAGACTCCAATATCTGCAGCTTGGAAAAGGTGTTAATCAGCATATGCTCATCGCGGGAAAAACCGGGTCCGGCAAATCGACCCTCTTCCATATCATCATTAGTAACCTGGCATTATGGTATTCGCCCGATGAAGTTGAGCTTTATCTGATCGATTTCAAGGAGGGTGTCGAATTCAAAAGTTATGCTGCTCATAAACTCCCTCACGCAAGGGTCGTAGCGATTGAAAGTGACCGTGAATTTGGTTTGAGTATTTTGCAGAGACTCGACGAGGAAATGAACATTCGCGGTGAAAAGTTCCGTCTCAAAAGAGTGCAGGACATCTCATCCTACCGGCAGGCTACCGGCGAAAAAATGCCACGTACCATCTTAATTATTGACGAATTTCATGTCCTCTTTACCGACGACGATAAAATTGCACAAGACTCCACAATACTTCTCGAAAAACTCGTTCGCCAGGGACGTGCTTTTGGAATTCACATAATACTCGGCTCACAAAGCCTCGCCGGAACCTCCGGCATACCACGGAGCATAATGGGGCAAATGGCGGTCAGAATTGCTCTGCAGTGCTCCGAAATGGATTCGCAAGTTATTCTAAACGAAGATAATGTTGTTGCAAGACTTTTGTCCCGCCCCGGTGAAGCTATATATAACGATGCGGGAGGAATGGTTGTTGGAAATAATCCTTTCCAGGTTGCCTGGCTCCCTAAAATAACACAGGACCAGTACCTCGAAAGTATTCACAAATTTCAAAAGCAATTAGTTCTCTCTCACGAACCCATGATTATATTTGAAGGAAATATTCCCGCAGACATTTCGAATAATTCCTTTTTGGCTAAAGCTATGCAAAACCCATTTAAAAACAATAATCCCGCTAAGCACCCTCCCTGTGCCTGGCTCGGAGAACCGGTTACTATAAAAGACCCTACCGCTGTTGTCTGGACTCGACAAAACGGCGCCAATCTTCTTATCGTCGGCCAGCAGGATTTTGCTATGACCGGCATCTTAAGCTCTGCTTTATTAAGTTTATTACTCCAGCTTTCGCCGGAGGCGGCTAAATTTACCATCTTGGACGGCAGTCCCCCGGACTCTTCCATTAACGCAAAACTAAAGACGATTGACTCCTTCTTCCCGCACAAATGCCGCTTCCCCAAGCCGAGTAAAATTAAAGATGTCATACCCGAAGTAGCACTCGAAGTACAAAAACGCCTCGACGACAGCAGTTACGACAGCACCCAAACACAATTCCTCTTCATCTCCGGCCTGCAGCGACTTCGTATGCTTTATAGAAATGAAGATGACTGGAGCGTTCGTCCGGACGAAAAGACCCTGAGCATCGACAGGCAGTTAGCTGATATCATCCGTGGAGGGCCTTCGGTTGGGATACACACTATCCTCGCTGCTGATACCTTCAATACAGTCGAAAGGGTCGTCGACCGCCAGACCTTGCGTGAATTTAATAACCGCGTCCTGCTTCAAATGAGTGCTTCTGATTCCAGCAACTTGATTGACAGCCCTGTTGCCAACCAGTTAGGCCCTCAGCGGGTGCTGTTTTATAACGATGAACTCGGTATCCTTGAAAAATTCCGCTTTTACGCCCCCCCTGATAAAACCTGGCTCAAAAAATTACCCACCACCTGAAACTCTCCCGCCATGAGAAAATAACCAATCCCTTTTTGTCATTCATTATTTAAATCTCAAACTTGACATTACAATTCAAACCTGTTAGCCTCTCCACCTTAATAATTTAATCTAAACAAAAACCTACAGGGAGATCGCAATGGATTACAAAAAGTTCATCGATGAGCAAATCGCACAAATCAAACAAACTGTCGGCTCAGAAATAGCCATAAACGCACTTTCCGGCGGCGTAGACAGCTCTCTCGTCACCGTCCTCGCCCACAAGGCAATCGGCGACCAGCTCAAAACCGTCTTCGTCGACAACGCACTCATGAGAAAAGGCGAACCTCAGTACGTCGTCGATATATTCGCAAAAATGGGAATATCTGTCGAACTCGTTGACTCCCGCGACGAATTCCTCTCCGCACTAAAAGGACTGACTGACCCCGAACAAAAAAGACAGGCCGTCACCGACACCTTCTACGCAAACGTCTTTTCAAAACTCGTCAAAGACTCCAAAGCGAAGTTCCTCTTCCACGGAACCATCCTCACAGACATCGAGGAAACCGTCGCTGGTATAAAAAGACAGCACAACATCCTCGAACAAATCGGAATCGACCCCCAAGCCGCCTACGGATACGCCGTCATAGAACCGCTCAAAACTCTCAGAAAAAATCACGTCCGCGAAGTCGCAAGACTGCTCGACATGCCCGACGAACTTTCCAACAGAATACCCTTCCCCGGCCCTGCCCTCGCTACCAGAATCGTCGGTGAAATTACAGAACAAAGACTCGAAACCGTCCGAACCGCAACTGCCATCGTCGAAGAAGAGCTCGGCGACTCCGGAGCGTTGCAGTACCTCGCCGTCCTGCTGAACGACCGCGCCACCGGAATCCGCGACAACCAGCGCGAGTTCGGCCAGATTATCGTCGTAAGATGCCTCGAAAGCACCGATGCACGCACCGCAACCGCGACCGAGCTGCCTTGGAAAAAGCTAAACAAAATCACCGAACGTATCATACAGATAAAGGACGTCAACCGCTGCCTCTTCGACTTGACCCCCAAGCCCCCCGCAACCATCGAGTATATCTAAGAGCTTTCTTATACCAAATACTATCGACTGACTTTATGCTGTCCACGGACGTTCACGATTATTCGATGCGGCAATCACCTTGCACGCAAGTTCCGCATCCTCCTTCACTTGAAAATCGAACATCCCCAGACAAATGAAATCTGCACCGCTCTCGAACGCATACTTCAGCCCTTCCTCCACACCGATGGCACCAGCCGCCAAAACCTTAAACGCTATCCACGGCACTTTCACCTCCCGCATAAACGCCGCCGTCTCCTCGTGATTGTCGCACCAAAGGTTATCGTGAAATTCCTCGTGCTTCTCCGAGTCTCCCTCCCACATCTCCATGTACCTTCTGTTGTTTTTCGGATGGGCCGACCAGTACCGGTCGTGATGAAACGTCTTAAAATAAAAGTCCGGCACAAGACCCTCCTTCTCACAAAACACAATCGGCTCTAATCGATGAGCCCCTATTCCCACCGGTATCTTGTATCTCTTCATTATCTCGAACGCCTTGACTATATTGCCACGCCTTTTGACGTCGTTATACCAAATGTCACTCGCCCCTCCCCACAAATATGCCGCCGACGCGCCCAACTCCAGATGTTTTACTAACAATTCCTCGTACTTATCGATGTCCTCCGTAATAACATCTGCTATCCACTGCATTTTGCCCCCCCACTCGTCCCAGTATTTCGACAATCTGAATTGCTCGAAATTATGGTCCTTCAGAACAATCGTATTGATTCCATACTCCTCGCATTTCTTCAGGGTCATAAAAATTCTTTCTTCCGTGTTATAACCAGCCGCGAGACTGCTTACATAATCCAGGTCCCGCGCGTGCATATTCAGACTAATCAGGTTACTCCCGCTTATCACACGCCCCATGTTGAGATTACCGATTCGCCCGGCGGGCATCTTCTTTTGCTTGGCAATTACTTCCGGCGAATTCAAGTTCAACGTCCTGAGCCTCGCATATTCCGTCTTATATGAATCGGGAACCGCAATCGCCGTCGCGCTCGATATTGCGTCCAATTTCTTTCGCACCCCGCCTTTCAAAAATGGATACGCAAATACCCCAAGCACCGGCAGCGTGCCGAAACTTCTCAGTATTTCTCTGCGGCTCAGCTTCTTTCTCGAATATCCCCCCCCTCCCGCCGCCCTCTTCCCGAACAGCTCCTGAATCCTGCCGAGCCCGAACACCGAACCCGTCGGAAACAAAAATATAATCGCAAACGCCCCCATCTCAATCAACTGCTTATTGACAATAAATGAGTACTCTCCCCCTGCTCCCGAACCCATAATATCAAATGGCGGATTTGCCAGGTAATACAGACCCAAAAGCAAAAAACCACAAACAGAAGCAAACCGCACAAATACCCCCAGAATCAACGCCATCCCTATTACTATCAAACCCCAGATATTGACCGTGTCCACAACCGCCAAAACTCCCTTCGTCTCCGCCATCCAGCGAAACGCTCCCGAAAAAATCCATTCCGAATTCATCAGGTACGAATAAGACGACCACGACCGGTCAACCAGCTTTATCATACCCTGATAGAAAAAGTGACTCCCGCAAACTAATCTAAGCAACACCAAAAACACCGACTGACTTCTTGTAACTTTCATCGAACTTCTCCCAATAGGGATTCACCATACATCTCTGGCTGGCTACAACACCAAACCTTAACTTCTATAGAATAACAGACAGACTCGAAAACTCAACCCCCTCATCTAAAAACTTAACTCTTGGAATGCTAAACCGAAATCTCCATCTACCAAACGTTCTTCAGCAACTGCGTTTTTTTGTCGAGATTGAAAATCCTTCTGGCGTTGCCGTGCATTATCGTCTCCGTAACCTCCAGCGCATCATCCAGACTCAGCCACCCTTCCTCTACCAGCTCAGACAGGGCCAATGCTATCCCACGCCTTGCCATTACCGCGTGTCCCAGAACCGGCTCCACCGGGCTGTAGTCGCCCCCGAATGTCAGTATCTTGTTCGTCGATGCCGTAACCAGATACTTCTTCAAAAAGTCCTTCGCACCCACCGGATTGATTATCCACGCCCAGCACATATCAACATAAGCGTTCGGATAGTGCTTCGCTATCGTTATCATCTCCTCGTAATACGGGTAACATATATGCATGAAAACAAATCTTGTTTCCGGCGACATCCTGCAAAGGTCTGTCGCAGAACCAGGATTCTTTCCCACACGAGACAGCGGCATCCTCGCCTTGTTGTCATCCCACATCGCGTAATAGCCCGTGTGCAGCTTCACCGGTAGATTCGATTCGGTCGCCTTGTTCACCGCGTACCAGAACAGGTGGTCTTCGACCGTCTTTTTCTCTTTCGGCGTTAGTGATTGCCCGTCGAGTTTTTTCTTGAATATGGGCTCCGCCTTTTCTGCCTCTACTTGTTCGTAATCGATGTTCCGGCTGTAAGCGTCTTGCGACTTCACCGCCACGGCGTATCGGGCGTATTTCTTGAACCACCAGTCAATCACTTTGTGCCAGTCCGACAAACTGTTCACCTTCACACCCGTCGGTTTCGCAAGCCCAAAGTTCGGCCCTGAAAGCATACCCACGATTCCGATGTCCTGCATCAAGAGTTCCGGCATATTCGATTCATGAAAACCGTCCCCGCTGTTTACCTGGCACGATTCTATCTTTCCCAAATCACACAGAATACGCCTGTAAAATCCCGGCTGACATGTCTTCTCATACCCCGTCTGGATCTGCCTCACCGTGCCCGCACAAAGCTCATCTACTCCGTACAATTCCTTCATCGCGATACGGACCGCCTGACCGTAGCCCGTGTTTTTTATATGGCCCCAATACGGCGCAAGCAAATCCCACTTCTTTACAGGGTCAACCTTGGCCGAAAAAAAAACACCGTAATCTTTCGGACTTATCCCCGCCGATCGCATATCAGAATCTATATAATTAGCGAAAATTATTGACCAGTCGTCGCCTCTGCCCCCTGCCCTGCAGTAGTTCCCGTTAAGCCGCTCGCCTTCGTCCGGAAGGTGTTCGTGAGTATCGACAAAACTCGTCGCGAAAACCTTCTCGAATATCCGCTTCCGAACATCACTCGTACCGACATCCGAATCTTTAGATCCGACCGACAATTCTTCTCCGCCCGCGCCACGCGCGCCTAAAAATGCCGCCGCACCAAGCGCTCCCATCCCCTTAAGCGTCGACCTTCGCGAAATCGCTCTTTTACCCTTCATTGTTCTACTCCTGCCTCTCAAATTTTTAAGAAACCCTAACCGCTCCACTTTACGTTCTTCAACGCCTGCGTTTTTTTCTCGAGATTGAAAAGCCTTCTCGCGTTGCCGTGCATTATCGGCCCCGTAAGTTCAAGTGCGTCATCCAGACTCAACCAACCCTCCTCTACCAGTTCAGACAAAGCCAGACCTATCCCCCGCCTGGCCAAAACCGCATGGCCCAGAACCGGCTCCACGACAACGTAATCTCCGCCGAAAGTCAGAACCTTGTTCGCAGGTGCTGTAACAAGATACTTCTTCAAAAAATCTTTCGCCGCAACAGGGTTCATCAGCCATGCCCAGCACATGTCCACATAAGCATTCGGGTAATGTTTCGCGATTGTAATCATCTCCTCATGATACGGGTAACAGATATGCATGAAAACAAATTTCGTCTCTGGTGACTTCCTGCAAAGGTCCGTCGCGGACCCCGGATTGTCCTGTATCCAGTCTAATACCATATAACTGTTCCCCGCGTGATACCCCGTGTGAAGTTTAACAGGAAGATTCGATTCA
>Ga0114923_10002893_pt1 | contig 11580 bp, 8 predicted proteins | sample SumtaG_FD_89578 | JGI IMG/M metagenome (GOLD analysis project Ga0114923, IMG submission 89578) | Deep subsurface microbial communities from Indian Ocean to uncover new lineages of life (NeLLi) - Sumatra_00157 metaG | ecosystem: Environmental > Aquatic > Marine > Oceanic > Sediment | place: near...
TACGTCTGGCGGACAAGCTGTTCGCTGTTTGCGTTGATAAGCCGCCCGCTGACCTCGAGACCATAAACCGATACTGAATCGGCTCGACTACCTCGCTAACTTGATGGCCTACTGTCGGTGTCAACGTCACGGTGACAATTTCGTTTTTCGAGAAACTCGACGACATCTCAAAGATGACAGTCCTGTCATCGGAGGCAATCTTGGTCTGGCCCCAGTGGCGTCCACTCCTGTCTCCTGTCACCTTAATGAACGTCCATAAGTTTGTAAGCTCGTGGGATGAAACGGTCTCAAAACGCACAAGAACAAACTTTGTCTGAGGCGATACATACTCAGCCTCGGGTACGGGCGACAGATACTGGTAGCCTTTCTCGCGATATCCCACCGCCAACGCATGGCTGGAAAACGCTATGACAACAGCAATGAAGATAGCTCTATTCTTTCTCATATCCTGATTGAATTCTCGGGGCCATCAGTCCGCAGTCCTAGGGACTCCTTTCGGAGGACGCCTGTCGGCGGGACAGAACTTTGATGTGGCCTGACTTTACCTCCTTCCTCCAAGAGTCCAGTGTCAGCTATCGATCGGGATGTAGAGGATCTTAGCCACATCCCAAAAACCAAGATCCACAGCTTCTACTTTATTTATATCAAATTATCCATCCCGCTTCAAGTACAAACTGGCCGGGCAAACAAAAGTAGTGCTATGGGATACGTATTTGAACAAAACTATCGTGTTTTGGTGCCCGAAAACAGCAGAGAGAAGGTGAGCGACGTTTGTCCTCGGGACTCCGCCGGAAGGCGTCCCCAAGCGGACTTACGGAGAACAAATAGTTTAGATGTCAGCTTTTCTAAGTTTTATAGAAATCGCCGGGCGGAATCATGGACAGTGGCCTGCAGGTCATTTCAAGCGATCGAGCATTCCAAGTAGGCTGCGGACTATTTTTGGGGCCGCCTGGATTTCGACACAATTAGTCCCCAACCAGGTCTCGTAACCTCCCAGCTCGTGCTGCCTGACCGTTGGCAAATACCCGTAACTTCCATTGGCATGTGAAATAGTAAAGGTTTGGTCAAATGGGCTTTTTTTCTTCAACTCCAACCCGATCTCAACGAAGACCTCGAACCCAATGGCGCACACACCAAGGTCACCTATGCCGAAAGTCTGTAGAAGCACCGAGACCTCATCGGGTGACTCATGCATCTGGAGGGTGCGCCTGGCGTACACCTTCTCATGTTTGTGATATGGCTTAGCATCGTCCGGCTTCTCCAGCACTCTGCGAGCGTAAACTAACTGTTGCTCAGTGGGCTTGCGAACTGCAAGAGTCAGTTCCTTTTGCATCGCACCCAGCTCGACCCAATCGTGAAACTCAATCTCTTTGTGCGCCTTGTGCACGGCCTTGGCCACGAGGTCGGCAACCTGACGCATCTTTTCGTAGGCGGGCGGGCGTTTCTGGGATTTCTTTAGCCAGTTGATATTGTTGATATCACCGCTTGCCCCGTTGGACATGATTCCAACAAAAGGAGGTTTGAGCCGGTCGGCACCAAGTAATTGCCCGATTCGTTCAGCGAAGACACCGAAATAGTCGGCAGAGATGACGCCTGGTGCACCCGGGCCTACATAGTGCAATGAATAGTTTGCCAGAAGCGCGATGGGCCGGCCGTCAACCGACTGCACGGACAGAAACGCGACTTCCGGATCGGTGGGACCCGCTGCCTTGAGAATGTTCGGATTGCCACGGCCTGGATTCATCACGACCTTGTCTTCGCCGCCGAAAGGATTTGGGGTCGGTGTGCCGGGCTTCATAAAACAGCGCCGGTTGAAGACCTGCGTGGGCTCCTGGCCGACGCCCCAGCCTATTCGAGCTGGTTGGAGGTTGTTTACAGCCCGGCGGACACCATCGGCAATCCGCATCACGAGAAACCGCTGGTAGTCGTTCAATTCTTTATATTGTATGAGACGATTCGGACCCCTTGCACTGATAGAAGAGTGCGTATGAACGGCCGAGGCCATTACATTCTCCGGCGGGATGCCCGTCTTCTCATGTATGATTTGCTTCGCTGCATCGTAGACCTGCCGCGCAATACCCAGGTTGTCGCACACTACGAATACCAGTCGGGTTTTGCCATCGTCAAGCACCAGACATTTGGCATACAATTCATCGTGCACGTGCTTACCCGGCGGTGAAGCCCAACCACCCACAACAGGTTTATCGAGAGGCGGCGTAATGTTGCTGGCGGCAGCACCGGCCCTGAAAGTGCGCAGGTGCCTGACAGGGCTTCTTGATTTTGGCTCGCCCATGGCCCCCAGAGTCACCGAGCTAACCATTACCAGCAAAAATACGAGGCTTCGAATCTTGACCCTTGAGCAGTTCATTATTTGACACCTCCTTTATTCTGTTTTCTTGCGGCTTATTCTAACTCTTGAAAGACTTTTACAGCAACAATATTTTTCTCTTTATAATTGTCCCAAAGATTCTCCCACAGTCTTCGAGACAATTCCTACGGAGTAATTGGTTCACGATGGGGGCCTGCTTTACTATAATATAATGTCGGGCCGGCAGCAAGCGCGCGGAACTAAAAGACTGATTTTTTATGGTCGCCACGACGCCCAGCCGGGTAATCGCGCGATATTATTCAGTTGACGGTGCAGAGTTTCTTTAGTAAAAAAGGCAGACTATCCCGAAGGACCTGCGTATGAGCCGAACGGGAACTGGCCTCTTGCTGAGCGAGCCTTCGCTGCCGGCCGACCACATTAGAAGCAGGGCGTAGACTTCTTATCGCCGTGGAGGCGGGCGATAAAAAGAAAATAAAGCTAATGAGGACAACAAAGTAGAGACCTTTAACGTATACTCTAACAAGAAGGTGAAGTGCTCATGAAGAAACCAGGCCGATTCCCTACAATTTTTGCCTGTTTTGAGGCTCGTGGCCGCAGTGTGGGCAAATGATCGGTACCTGGTTCACGGGGACTATCGCGACGAACGGTCGGCTGTGTCTTGTGAGCAACAACGGCAAAATTATCTGTTTTGGAGCGAACCAATAGTGGAGTACACAGATATGAAACGACACTACACTACAATAATGCTAATGGGCCTTCTCGTTTTGGCCGCCTGCCCGGCGTCTGCCTGTCTCGTGCCGGTTTTTCGCTACGCCATGGAAAGATGGCCCCCGGATTATTACGAAGCGGTCTTAATCCGCCGGGGCCAGGTGTCAGAGAACCAGAAGGGGCTTTTGGACCAGTTGCGGCAGGCAGCGGATTGGAAGGGACAGGCTCCCCTGAATCTGCGCCTTTCTGAATTTGACATCGCCGCACTCACGGACGATAAAGTTAAGAGTCTGTTGCGTGGAGAGCTCCCGGAGACTCTGCCGACTCTTGCTTTCTGGTATCCCGGGCGAAGGGGTTGGACACCACCCGTTTGGATGGACGAGCTCACGCCATCAACGGTGGCGGCGTTGGTTCAGTCCCCGGTGCGTCGCCAGTTGGCTCAGCATTTGATTGAAGGCCAGTCGGCAGTATGGGTTTTCGTTGAATCAGGTGACGCTGACAAGGACAAAGCAGCGAGGCAGCTGCTCGGCCGGGAGCTGGAAGCAGCGACTCAGGAGTTGAAGGAGATGGCTCCGCCACCGATTGATGAGTTCGCGGGGCCTGAACTGTCGTACGAATTTTCGATTTTGGCTCTATCGCGCGCTGACCCCAAGGAGCAGATGCTCCTGGTCATGTTGTTGAACAGCGAGCCGGATCTTCACGAATACGCAGATGAGCCCATGGCGTTCCCCGTGTTTGGGCGGGGTCGCGTCCTTTGCGCGCTCGTGGGGGCGGGTATTCGCGCCGATAACATTCGAGAAATCGTCGCTTTTTTGACCGGACCCTGCGGCTGCGAAATCAAAGCAATGAATCCGGGTATTGACTTGCTTATGGCCGCGAACTGGGACGCGGCGATGACGGAATTCTACGAGACGGACTACCCACTACCGGAACTCACCGGTGTGATGCCAGAGGCGCCGGTTAAACCCGCGGACACAAATGCTGTGACGCCCGAGGACACAAACGCTGTGACAACCGCGGACACAAACGCTGTGACGACCGCGGGCACAAATCCTGTGACACTCGGGGACACAAATCCTGTAAAAACCGGACCTCAAGAGCAAAATGTCCGTGGATTAGGTGTTATGGCAACAACGACTGTGATGCTTGTGGTCATCGGCCTGGTGGTTGTTTTGGGAACTCTGGCTGTGAGTTGGCGCCGGAGGGCACAGCTGTGACGATTTGGAAGTTGGTGATAAGCGAAATCCGGCATCGCAAGATGAACTTTGCGCTGGGTGTGCTATCCGTGATGGTGGCAAGCGCTTCGTTCATCGGCTCTGTCACACTCTTACGAATCCATGATTTGCGAACGGGCCGGATCCTTGGCCAAAAAGAGGCCGAGCTGGCTGAAAGAATGACTCAGCTTAAGGACGACACCCGCAAGGCCATGCTGAAACTCGGTTTTAATGTTGTCATTCTGCCCAAAGACCAGAATCTGGCTGACTGGTATTCGGACGATTACGCATCGAAGTACATGCCCGAAGATTACGTGCACCGGCTGGCGAATTCCGGAGTCGTCACGGTTCGTCATTTTCTTCCCAGCCTGCAGCAGAAGATCGACTGGCCTGAACGAAAGCGCAAGATTATCCTCGTAGGCACTCGTGGCGAAGTCCCAAATTTGCACAAGAACCCCGTCAAACCGCTGGTGCAGCCGGTACCGCCCGGAACCATCAGTCTGGGCCATGAGCTCCATCGAAGCCTGGGTCTGAAGGTTGGCGACAAGGTTGAGTTGATGGCCCGGCCGTTCGTCGTGCAGGCCTGCCACAAAGAGCGTGGGAACAAGGATGATATCACAGCCTGGATATACCTGGCCGAAGCTCAGGAACTGCTGGACAAAAAGGGGCTTATCAACGCCATCTTGGCGCTGGAATGCCTGTGTACGCTGGATGCATTGCCGCAAATACGCAAGGAGATCGGGGCCATTCTTCCGGGCACGCAGGTTATCGAACGCGGTTCCCGTGCTCTGGCGCGCGCCGAGGCCCGTACCAAAGTCGAGACCGAAGCCCGAATCGCCATCGAAAAGGAGAAACTGGGCCGCGAACGCCTAAGGGCGGCTCGGGAACGCCTTGCGTCCATACTGACACCCGTGGTTGTGGCCGCTTGTGCAGTGTGGGTTTCGCTGTTGGGCTTTACGAACGTCCGGGCACGGCGGGTAGAAATCGGAATTCTGCGGACACTCGGAGTCTCTGCGAGACATGTCCTGCTCATGTTCCTGTCCAAGCATGTTCTGGTTGGTGTGCTGGGTGGGGCGTTGGGCTTTGGCGCCGGGCTGCTGTCAGCTGTTTACTTCAGCGAAACGCTCGAAGGCACACGCCTCTGGATAACTGGTACGAACTTTTCAGGGCCTGGTTTGCTGCTGGCCTCTGTCGGAGGAGCTGCTGCTCTGTCGGTCATCGCAGGGTGGATTCCGACCGTGGTGGCAACTCGACAGGACCCGGCGGAAGTGTTGAGAGAAGAGTGAAGCGAGATACGAAATAATGCTCGAGTTCAAGAATATCAGCAAGTGGTTTGATGGCCCGCAAGGGGTGGTGACAGCCCTCGAGGATGTCTCATTATCTGTCTCGCCGGGCGAACTGTTGGCCGTGCACGGTCCCAGTGGTTGTGGAAAGACCACACTGTTGTTAACCGCCGGTGCTCTTCTAAGACCCAACGCCGGACAGGTCAGCCTGGATGGTCAGGACCCGTACGGGCAGAATCCCGAGGTGCGAAGCGAGCTGCGGGCCCGCATGATCGGGTTCGTATTTCAGCAGTTCCACCTGATTCCATACCTGACGGTACGGCAGAACATCCTGGCTCCTTCGCTGGCCATGCCGGCCAAAGAGGCCGACCAAAGAGCGCAGGAGCTCGTCAGTCGTTTCGGGCTGGATGATCGTGCCGGCCATGTGCCTGCCCAGCTTAGCACCGGCCAGAGGCAGCGTACGGCCCTGGCGCGTGCTCTCTTGAATAAGCCGAAAATTATTTTAGCCGACGAACCAACGGGAAATCTGGACGAAGGCAATGCTGATATTGTGTTTGGCTACCTCAGTCAATATGTCGCTGAGGGTGGATGTGTGCTGCTTGTTACTCACGATGTCAGGGCAGCCGCACACGCCAACCGAACCTTACAAATGGTTGACGGGCGACTAATTGAGTAAGACTAATGCCACATCACCAAACAAAGCAGCAACCGTAAGCACTATGTGGTTAATTGGTTATCCGGAAAGTGCCTAAAGTGAGCTAAAGTGAGCTAAAGTTAAAAAAACAAATAACTTTAGGCACTTCAAACTTTAGTTCACTTTTCTTATTCAGCGATAGCTGTCTCTTGGTCTTTTATAGACTCGGTCCACATGACCGTCCAGGAAGTTCACATTGACACCACCTTCTCTTTGTCCTGGCTTGCGGCCATGCGGGAAGATACCTTTCTTACGGAAAAAGTCGCATACCACCCAAATTTCCGCCGGACTTGCACTAATGCACTGACGATATCGCCCATCCTGGATATCAGTATTGCTTGTTGTCCCGAGCCAACCACGATGGGCCTCCATACCATGCAACGTTAATTGCCGCGGCAGGTAGTAGGTGGGATCGCGCCATGTACTTCCATCTAACTCCTGTTTGTTGGCGCGGAAACTCCAGTACAGGTATGTAATATTGCCGATGTCACGGTTCTGCGGTGTATCAATCACTGAATCCACACCTCCGGTAGGCACGCCCCCATTCGGGTCGTTCGCAAACTGCTCTAAGAATTTGGCTTGCGGGCAATAGAAAGCTTTTATCAGGCCGCCATCTCTATATGCATTGAGCTTCTCCAGCAACCCACGGTGGGGATTGTGCTCGGTCGGCTCCAGCGGATAACGGTTCTGGCGGTCATCGTTGGCGTACATGATTAAGGCAATATTTACCTGCCGTAGGTTACTGAGACAGGACGTTTCTTTGGCTCTAAATCGCACTTTATGCAAAGCAGGTAACAGTATCCCCATCAGTAAGGCGATAATCGCGATAACCACTAATAGCTCGATAAGGGTAAAACCAGTTTTTAACCGTTTGTTCTTTCTCATTCCGTTTATGTTGTCCTCCTACTTTTTTCCATCATTGTTTTTGGGCTTATGAAATTCGACCCAAATCCCGTAGTTGACTTTTTCACTGCCAGGTGGTTTAGGTCTGTCAATGTGGTAGTCTTTGATTCCCAGCTCATTCATTATATTATATAGCTCATTAGCTTTTTTGTCCACATCATATTTCATTTTTTTGCCCTGTTTCGCGCGTATCTTTTTTGCCTTTTGAACAGGCAGGTTTCTCGAAAACCCCCGTCCAATGTAAGCCACCGCGCCTGGTTTGAGAACGCGATATATCTCGCTGAACGCTTGTACCTTATCCCCCCAGAAATGGAAAGAACCCCTGGAGACGATTATGTCGGCATAATTATCGCGAAAAGGAAGAGAATGGGCATCGGCGAAGATGGCGCTCACTCGGTGCCCAAAACCGAGTTCCTCCGCCTGTCTGTAGAAATGTGGAAAGAAATGCGGATTGATGTCGGCGTTAATCCAATGAAGTCGTGTGTGCTTACACAATTCGACAATGAGAGTCCCTGGGCCGCTTCCTAAGTCAATGCCGATACCATCTTTTTTGCCTAAGTCGAAATCTGAAACAATCTGCTCAGCCAAAGGAGCATATACAGGCGCCAGTGTCTTACGGCTGGTTCTTATCATACCAAGCGCATTTTGCTCGGTATATTTCTCGTCCGAACGTAACGACAAGGCTTTATCGTTGAAGCAGCCTGCTCCACAAAAAAGCAACGTCAGGGCAAGCAAGTAAAATCGCTGTAACAGTTCCATCATCAAGCCAATCTCCACTTAAGACTTTGGCATCAGCTACATACTCCGAGCACCGGTCGTACATAACAATAAGGTTACCTTTCCACTCCACTTTTACCGGAGGCAAAGACTCTCTGACCAAAACACAGAATTTGTCCATCTTCAAGGGTTACTATTATACGGCCATCACGGTCAACGGCCAGTCCCCAGCTAACCGGAGCCGAAGGCACGTTTTCAGACCAGAGGACACTGCCATCCTTGAGATTTAAGGCTACAATCTCTGATTTTTTTGCAACCACCACGGCATTGCTGCAAGCTGCAAGGGCGAGACTGTTTTTGCAGTCATAACTCCATAACGGTTTATCGCTGATGCCAAATCTGTTCCAGTCAAGGTTAAAACGGTTACCGGGCTGTGCCATCTTTCTTTTTAATAACTCTCTGTCAATATGGTCAAAGCATAAAATCCTCTTGTTCTTTTGGCTGCTTACCCACACAATGTCTCGATCGCCGGTTGTTGCAAGAAAAACTTTATTAAAGACCGTGGCGTCGAAGACATCATACTTCGGGTGTGCGTAGAACGGCTTACCGCAGGCCGCGACCTGGTCGCCGAGCAGAGAAAGCTCCCGGCCGCGAGGGCTTTGCGATGTAAAAACATTATTTTGTGCAAGCTGTCGGAGAACGGCCGGGTCGTTAAGACATTTTCCATCTGAAATGTTATACACAGCCGGCGACATAGATGTACCACTGGCTAAGTAGAGCTTGCCATCGTGAAGTAGTTGATGGCCCTGGACGCTTGCTCCGGTATGGGCTTGCTTGTCCAGATGGCCTGATGTGTTGTTCTGCCATTTTATACGTCCGGTTGCAGCATCTAGCGCATAGACATAAGTGCCGTCATAATTAACAATACCGGCGGCAAAATAAGCAGTTCCATCTTCGATTAATACTCCGCTTGCGGCCGGCCAGGTGGAAAGCAGTGAGCCATATACCGGTATCTTACGTTCCTCAGGGGCTGCACGAAACCTCCAGAGCAGCCGACCTGTCTTTGCCTCGAAGGCATAAACCCAGCCGTCGCCGGAGCCGACCAGGGCACGACCCTTCCAGATGGTCGGAGGAAAGCGGACCGCACCATCGGTATATGCCTTCCATCTTAGCTGACCATTGGATGCATCCAGGGCTCTGACGATGCCGTCGGGGCCACTCGTAAATACCAAGCCGCCGGCCATAACTGGGGCTGTAGGAAGTGAAACTCCGGGGGCGGGTGTAATTTTAGGATTATATGCCCACAGTAGTCTGGCTTTCTCAGGAATTACAGCTTCTGTTGTTGCACTGCCGGTATTGTCTGCACGGAAGGTGGGCCAGTCAGACGAAGATTCAGGCAAGCTTGCTACTTTCGTCAAATCTCTAACGTTTTTCTCCAGACGCTGTGATTCAGTTGCATGTGGCTTAAAATCAAAATCACCCGCAGACCCAAGGCATGTGATGCCGTAGAGCGTAAGCTGACAATCACATACCGATGGCCACCAGTACAGCAGGCCGTTGGCAATAGTGACCCCATCGTGACATTGGGCACGCATAGGCGAAATCCAGTCCTGACGCTTGTCGGCTATGTCCAAACGTGTCGAACCTCCTCTGGCCCGGTAGAATATAGAGTCGAGAGAGCCTGTTGGCCGGGTACATGCCCGACGAGCTGTCTTCAAATCTGCCAATACCACGCCGGTTAGCGGGTCGAACTTCTTGCTGAGATTGCCTTCGTCATTTTGACCGCTGAGACCGTACAGACCGTCATCTCGAAGAACTAACTGAAAATTGCTGTAAGGATGTTCCCAGAGAACGTTTCCGTTTTCGGCCGAAACTGCAAGGAGCTTATCAATCTGAGTCCCGGCAAAGTACAAAGCCTTATCACTGCACTTAGTATAACTTGTAGTTCGCCAGTTGGTACGGTAATCCTGTCGATTCAGATATTTCCCAAGTGATTCGAACAACTCTGGTGCATTTTTCGGTGTCTTTCGCCAGATTACTTCGCCGTTTTTCGCATTCAGACAAGCCAGATACGTTCCAAATCGAAATACATATATTCGTCCGTTTTTCATGCACATTGCCCGGCTGTCCACTGGTTCGTCTTCTCGGTAGCTCCACAGGACCTTTTTTGTTTTCGAGTCAATAGCCAACACGTTTCTACCGAATCCCCACGGATTCTCCGGCTGGTTGAACCCTTTTGATATCGGGTTCCATGGCCAACCGTGCAATTCACGGTTCCATCGTTTTGTTGGGTCTCTTTGCTCCTGCTGTCCCATAAGGGCATACAGTACGCCGTCTTCCAGGGCCATCCACTTCCAGAACGTCCCGCCGGCCTGTTTCACTGGCGGGATAATTTCTTCTTTCAATCGGCCTGTTACCGTATCGATGAGCTTGCATGACTTATCGTCACCGACATACAACGTCGTCGGTGTCGCAATCATTGTATTGCGGTGAATCATTACACCCTCAGCCAGGTCCCGCTACCAGAGTATCGTGCCGTTGTAGCCGTTGAACGCCACGAGCTTATTAAGGAACGGTTCTTCCCGGCTCTTGAAGGCCACGTGCCCGAACGCCTTAAACACACGACCCGCTGAAGCAACAGCCACCTGAGGTAACGGTGCATAGCGCGGCTCGGCCAGAAATTGTGTCAGATAGGGGGCGCGAATAATCGTGTCTTCTGATTGCGGATTATTGTCCGGGCCATGATAAGGATGACTCCAGTCATCTACTCCTTCGTCAAACCCCTTGGCCAGGATTTTATTAGGTCCCATTATGGCTTTACCCTCGGGACGCAGAACACGAAGTACCTCTGTTTCAACTTCTTTGGGCAACTTAAACAGCACAACAGCGGCATCGGCTGAATTGTCAGCCAAATGTATCCTGGTTAGCGGCCCTTTTTCCACGAAGATGCGTGTCCCGTAAAAACCCGCTTCGTCAACTATACTACATGCCCTCTCCACATCCATTGCACTGCGCAACTGCACATATATCAGCAGTTCAGTGCTTTGTGCCAGCTCCAAGGCAAGTTTGCACCTCCTATCACCAAGCACTAAGCAGATTCCACGATTAACGCCGATTTTTTCAGGGAATGGCTTATACCATTGGGCTAAACAGGTAAGGGGTGAGCAGAAAAGAATGCCGGCAATTGTCATTAACAGGCCTGATTTTATCTTACTCATTTTTTCCCTTTCAAGAATTGCAGATAATACTATTCATGCACCGTACAGGTTTGTACAGCAATGAAATGTTAATATGAAGACAGACCATACCCTGAACACCATTAATCAGATGAATCAGAGCAGATAACGCTATCTGCCAGACTGCTCTGATAAATTTTGTTAAGACGTTAAGAGATAACCTAATCCCTTTGCTCTTTACAATGCCAAGTCTGTATGTCACATCTTACAAAGCAATAGAATCTTTTTTATATCTTGACGATGTTTTGTCTGACTGTGCCAGCTTGTCTCTGTTCTCATAGGTCTTCAATATGGCGTCCGCTATATCATCTATATCCTTTTTGCTGCCAAGAAGCATATTTTGACCGAACCAGACCGCCTCTTTACAAAGCTGGTCGTTATCGGGATAGTGGTTTTCTCTGCGGTATTGATTCAGTCTTGCTTTTGAAAAACTTCTCGTGAAGTTCTTGGAATTTAATGCATCTTCAATCAGACCGTCATTGTACTGTGGGCCATA
>Ga0114923_10002894_pt1 | contig 11575 bp, 11 predicted proteins | sample SumtaG_FD_89578 | JGI IMG/M metagenome (GOLD analysis project Ga0114923, IMG submission 89578) | Deep subsurface microbial communities from Indian Ocean to uncover new lineages of life (NeLLi) - Sumatra_00157 metaG | ecosystem: Environmental > Aquatic > Marine > Oceanic > Sediment | place: near...
ACTTCTAAAGATACAAGTTGATTTGTACATGACCCATATTTTGCACATCCTCCAGCTCCAACAGAATGATGGGAAATTCCACCACCTACTGATGCAGTCATCCCAGATCCAGGCCCTAAACAACCAGTATAAAGTCCAAATTGAGATAAATAACTATTTAGTGTCCCCCACGCAATTCCTGCTTCTACGGTCACGACAAGGTTATCTTGGTCTAAATTTACTACATTATTCATTCTTTTCATATCTAGTATAATTCCAGTATCATTTTCAACTATGCTACCTCCCCATTCACAACATCCACCACCACGAGGGACTATAGGTATATTCTCTTCATTTGCGATCTTAAGAATCTCTGAGATTTCCTTTGCATCCTTTGGACGAATAACAATATCAGGAACTCCTTGTAAAACCGGATTCACATTTCTCGAATAAGCGTGGCGAACATATATATCATTTGAGATATACTTTTCTTTAACAATATTTTCTAATTTTTGAAATAATTCTGTCATTTTTAATACTCAACTTTTTAATGATATTTAGTAAAAAATTAATCAAATTGAATTTATAAATTCAGTATTAATTAGATTTTAAGATAGTTATATTTTTCTTACTATCTTTTTATAGTTTTAATTTTTAATTAAAAATAACAAGAAATAACGAAATTAACTTAATTAATATCATAATCCAATAAGTATTAATATGCAAAATATAAAGAAGTACCTCACAATAATAATAGTCGTTATTATCTTGATAATTCCTATAGTGTTTGGATTTTATAATGAATACTTTACTTGTAATGTGTTAAACTATTATGTAATTCTAAAAATAATAGTTGGATTTCTTATTCTTTTAATATTTGGTAAATTTATAGAAATTTATGCATATGATGAGAAAAGCATTCAAATAATGAAACAACACGATGTCATAGATTCTCTAATTGAGAATAAGAACAAATCAGTCTTGTTAATCTTTTTTCTATTAACTATGGTTATGGAGGAATTAATTTTCAGGTATTATGTTATAGGTTTTTTATTATTCCAATTACGGTTAGAAGTATTTTGGGCATTGCTTATCTCAAGTGTAATTTTTTCGCTCTATCATATTCATACTTGGTTTTCTTACAAAAATATACGGATTTCAATTATATATATTGGATATTCGTTTTTTATGGGATTATTTCTCGGTTATATACTATTGACCGCAGGTCTTTTTCCATGTATTTTAATTCATAGTAGTTTGGCTTTTATGATGTATTTTAGCATCTATAAAAAACATTTTAAACAAAAATAAAGAGAAAATAAAAAAAATTCATAGTTTTTTATTTATATATTTCTTAAAACTTTTTTGTCAACCTTCCCGATGGTAGTTAGGGGTAGTTCATTAACAATTTCTATTATTTTGGGAATTTTATACTTCGCTAGGTTTTCTTGCGAAAATTTCAATATATCTGCTTTCATATCATCTGATGATTCGTGTCCTTCTTTCAATTGCACATACAACTTGACTATTTCAGAACCAGGGCGATCTGGATCTGGTAGTCCAATGCTAGCACAGAGTTCAATTGCAGGATGTTTATTCATTTTATCATCCACTTCTACACTAAAAACTTTAAAACCTGAAACAATTATCATATCTTTAGTGCGATCGACTAATTTTATATAACCATCGGCGTCCATAACTCCGACATCTCCAGAATAGAAATACCCATCTCTCAGAGCATTTTCAGTTTCTTTTGGTTTATTCCAATAACCTTGGAAAATTTGAGGGCCTCTTATCGCGATTTCGCCTGGTTCTCCAAGCGGAACTTCTTTATCTCTATCTGTAATATCTACTAATTTAACTTCTGTATTGGGTATTGGAACTCCCACATAACCAATTTTTTTTGTTCCAAAAAGAGGAGCCATTGTTACAGCAGGAGATGCCTCAGTCATTCCATAACCCTCTAAGACCTTCTCTTTTCCTATAACCGCCTCAAATTCCTTGATACTTTCTGTAGGAAAAGGAGCCGCTCCCGAAAGGCAACCCATAAGAGAACTAAAATCAATTTTTTTTTTAAATTTCCTATTTTTTAAAAGCATCATATAGAGAGTAGGAACATTATACATCAATTTGATTCTTCCTTGATACTCTAACATCTTATTTGCCATGTAGGAAACATCTCTTGGATCAGGTACTAAAATTTGTGCTGCTGCGTTATAAAATGTTTGTAAGCAAAATTGTAACCCTGCTACATGGAAGAATGGGAATCCAGAGATATAAACATCCGATCCTGGATTAGCACTTGGTTCAAACCAATGAAATATTATTTGTAGCATTGATACTAAATTCCTATGAGTCAATATTGCTCCTTTAGAGGGACCTGTTGTTCCACCTGTATATTGAAGTAGTAATAGATCGTCAGGTTCTATTTGAACATCAGGGAACTTATCACTTGGATATTTTTCTATTATTTCTTTGTATGTAAAATAGTTGATCCCTTCAATTGGTTCGACTTTTCCAAATGGAAGTTTTCCTATCTTAATTAACTGTTCTTTCATAGCCTCATCTATATCAAGAGTATCAGCACTATTAGTAGTAAGTACCACTTTAACATCAGTATCACCTTGGAGAGCTTCTCGAACCTTCTCTTCATAAAATGAATCAAGAGTTACAATTGCTACCGCACCACAATCCTTTAATTGATAAGTTATTTCCTTCGGAGATAAAAGAAAGTTTATCCCTGATGCAGCACATCCTGCACAGAAAGTTCCAAATAGCGCTATAATAAATTGTGGAAGATTTGGTAAACTAATTGCGACTCTATCACCTTTTTTTATACCATTTTCAACAAGAAAATTTGAAAAACTATTAATTAATTTTCCTGCTTCTTGAAAAGTTGCACAATTTCCTTGAAAATCATAACAAAGACTATCTGGATACTTTTCAATAGTTCTTCTCAGCATATCCGCTAAAGTATAAACTTCTAATTCGATTTCTGGTTTTACATGATCATCATATGATTTTAACCAAATTTTTGAAGAATACGGATTGCCATCTGCTTGCTTTTGTACCATTTTTAACCATTGTTTTAAGTTTTTTATATTGAATTCGATTAATTAGTAATAAAAAAAATAAGATAATTCGATATTTAATTTTAAGCTTATTTTAAGCTAATAAGAATTTTCATATTGAGTTTTACATTTAAAAAAATTAATCATCAATATTTTATTAGCATTAAAAAAAAGTTGTCTATAAACAGATGTCTCACAAAGAAAAGATTGTTTTGATAGGAGCAGGTTCGCTACAATTTGGTTTGGGGTCTGTAGGGTCCATTTTGGAAAGCAATATCTTAAAAGGATCTACAGTTTGCCTTCATGACATTAATCCAGAATCGCTCAATTTAGTTGATCAAGCTTGTCGGTTAGCAGTTGATAAAAAAAAGTTAGATTTCACTATAGAATCTACAACTAATCGACCAGATGCCTTAAAAGGTGCTTCTTTTATTATTAATTCTATAGAAGTACCTCCACGATTCGAATTATGGGATCAAGACTATGACATTCCCCGGAAATTTGGAAATAAGCAGGTTATGGGTGAGAATGGTGGACCAGGAGGTTTTTTTCATAGTTTAAGAGTTATCCCGCCAATTCTGGAAATTTGTGAAGATGTTAAGAAGATCTGTCCTAATGCATATTTTCTGAATTTCTCCAATCCTATGAGCAGAATTTGTTTAGCCATCAAAAGAAAGTTTCCTTCGCTTAAAACTGTTGGTCTTTGTCATGAATATTATCATCATGTACCAATAATTAGTAGAATTATCAATACTCCGGTCTCAAACTTAGAGATTAAGGCAGGAGGCTTGAATCACTTTGGTGTAATTTTAGATATAAATTATAAGGATACTGGTGAGGATGCTTATCCAGATATTCGGAAAAAAGGTCCGGAGTATCTTCGGTCAATTACGACTATTGATGGTCATAATATTATGGTATATATATTGGAAAAATATGGATACGTACCATATACAACAGACAGTCATTATGGAGAATACATACATTGGGCATGGGAGATTGCAGATATGGATGGTATACATAATTTCAAAACAATGTATAAGCAAAGTATTGAATATGTAAATAAAAATATAACAAGATTAATCCAGAGAAGGAAGGGTCATAGGTTAGTTATACATGATGAAGAGAAGGCAATTCCTATCATTGAAGGAATTTTAACGGATTCTAATTATATAGAAGACTCAGTTAACTTACCAAATGATGGTGTTATTTCAAATCTTCCAACAGATCTTGTGGTGGAATGTCCAGCAATTGTAAACAAAGATGGATTACATGCAGTAAAATTAGGAGAATATCCGAAAGGGCTCGCAGCTCTTTTAAGGAATCAAGCATCGGTACAAGATCTTGTCGTTGAAGCGATACTTACTAAATCTAAGGAAGTGGCACTTCAAGCGTTGCTTGCGGATCCTGTTGTGGATAGCTATTCTCAAGCAGAGAAAATGCTAAACGAGATGTTAAGTGTCCAATCAAGTTATATTCAGTTAGAATAAAGAAAAACTTTTTTTTATCTTTAAAATTTAACTAAAGGACTGATCATCGAATAAAATAATAAAAATATAAATATTATTAATCTTTATTCTTCTTATAACATTAAAATGTGAATAACTACATGGCAACTGTAAAATTAATTTCTTTCCGTTGGCAGTGGTCTTGGCGTGCTTAGGACGCGCTTTTCAGAGGTTAGATCATATTTTAATTACTTCGTTCTCTATTACTTCTTTATAATTATCAGAATGTATTAAAACTATTTTCTAAATGTGCATTACTATATTGATCTCCAATATAATAAAGTTACACATCTATAACGTGTTGTTAAAATATAATAATAATATAAAAGATAATGTGAATTTAATGGAAGAAAAATTAGTATATAAAAATTTGGAATATCAACATAATTTTCATAGAAGATCAATTTTATATGATAGAGATAATGAAGAAAAGGTTAATGAATTGATCTTCAATAAAATGATAGAATTAATTAACAGTAGCAGATCATATATGCTTGGTCCTGAAAAAACTGCTACTGCTAAATTCATTACAAAAAATATGATAGATGTGTACATGACACTTAAAGAAATAATTAAAAATGAAATTGAATGAGGTTTGAGTAATATGTCTGAAATGATTATTATAGAAGCTTTAAAGAAAGTAATTAAGAAGGATAATTTCACAGAAAAGGAAGCAGAAGAAATCATGAGAGAGATCATGAGCGGTAATGTCACAAATGCTCAATTAGGTGCTTTTTTGACCGCTTTATCAATGAAAGGAGAGACTTTTGAGGAAATTGTTGGTTTTGCACGAACAATGAGGGATTTTGCAAACAGAATTCAACCTCAAGTTAAAGGAGATCTACTTGATACATGTGGAACTGGTGGTGATTTAATAAAAACTTTTAATATAAGTACAATATCAGCAATAATTGTTGCAGGATCAGGAGTACCAGTTGCCAAACATGGTAATAGGGCAGTCACAAGTAAATGTGGAAGTGCGGATTTATTAGAAGGTCTGGGCGTAAATATTAGTTTAGATCCTGAGGGAGTAAAAAATTGTATTGAAAAAGTTGGAATAGGGTTCATGTTTGCTCCCCTTTTTCATCCTGCTATGAAACATGCAATGCCAACAAGAAGAGAATTAAAAATTCGCACAGTTTTTAACATTCTTGGACCACTTACTAACCCAGCAAATGCAAAATGTCATGTCCTAGGGGTATTTAAAAAGGAATTAGCTCCAGTAATGGCAAAAGTTCTTAAAAGTCTCGATGCTAATCATGTATTTGCAGTTCACAATTCATGTGGTATAGATGAGGTTGCACCTGTAGGGATTAATTATATTACGGAATATAGTAATGGAAATCTTGAAACATATGCGATTACAAATGAAGAGTTCAATCTTCCAGATTGTTCTATTACTGATATCCTTGCAGGCAATTCTGAGGAGAATTTAAAAATCGCTGTTGATATCTTAAAAAATCGAACAAATGGAGCAAGACTTAATACCGTATTAATGAATGCCTCATTAGCTCTTAAGAGTGCAAACATTACAAACGATTTTCAAGAAGGGGTATCAATAGCAAAAAACATTTTAGAGTCTGGAAAAGCATTTGAAACGCTTGAGCGTTTAATTGAAGTATCTGGAGGAACTCTTAACAAATTAAATAGTTTATAATACAAGGTTAGTTAGAAAAATGATGCCAAATATTCTTTCAGAAATTATTAAAAGCCGTAAAAAATCACTCATTGATCAAATTCATCTAATTTCCGCTGTAAATCCTGATGAATCCAACCATAAAAGAAAAAAGATAAGTGACGCTATTAATATTCATGAAGGAATTTCTATAATTTCTGAGATCAAACCAGCTTCTCCATCTCAAGGTGATATACGGAGAGATATAGATATTAGAGAAGTCGCAAGTATTATGGAAAAATCAGGAGTTATTGGCCTTAGTGTTCTTACCGAGCCAGTCTACTTTAATGGTTCATTTCAAAATCTATATTTAGCCTTAAAAAGTACTTCGCTTCCTTGTTTGATGAAAGATTTTGTATTTAGTAGAGAACAATTTAAAATTGCTAGAGATTTTGGTGCAACAAATATTTTACTAATAAATTTACTTGGAAATCTCGAAGAAATGTACGATTTAGCTTTAGAATTCGATTTAGAACCATTAATCGAAATTCATAATGTTGCAGAAATCGAAGATTTGAAACATTTAAATGAAATAGGCATAATACCATCCTTGATAGGAGTAAATAATAGAAACTTAAAAACTTTAGAAATAGATTTAGACACTTCTAAAGAACTTATACCAGAAATTAAGAAGATATTTAATAATGAAGTAAAAGTAATCAGTGAAAGCGGAATAAATACTTTGGATGATATTAAATATCTTGAATCATTTGATGCGGATGGTTTTTTAATTGGCTCATCAATTATGCAGTCGAATGATATTGAACAAAAAATTCTTCAACTAAGGGGGATTAATTAATGGAATATGTCAAGGTTTGTGGATTAAAAATCTATAATGATATACAATTATCTATTAATCACGGGGCAACAGCAGTTGGTTTTATATATGATGTACTGGAGTCTCCCAGAAATCTAGGAGAATCAAAAATAAATATGCTCATTAAAAATATACCGAAAGATATTAAGACAGTTTTGGTATTCAAACCTAAAAATATAATTAAAATCAGAAAAGTGGTTAATAAAATCAATACAAATCTCTATCAGATTCATGGGAATTTTGATAATAAAGAATTAGAAAAAATACCAGAAAACCTTAAGAAAAGAATTATTGTTGCAACAAAATTAAATCGCAGAAATATAAACTCTGTATTTAATCTTATTAATCAGTTTCAAGATAGATTTTTTGCATTTTTAATCGATAATAGCGAGGGTCATGGTAAGGTTTTAGATTTCGATATAGTGCAAGAAATTTTAAAAAATAGAGGTAAAGCAAGAATTATTCTTGCTGGTGGAATTAATATCGAGAATGTTACTGATATTGTTAAAAAATTAAACCCTTATGGGATAGATGTTTCAAGTTCCTTAGAGATTGAGAAGGGTGTAAAAGATCCTTATAAAATTACACAATTTTTAGATAAGGTGAATTATTTAAAACAAAAATTAATAATGTGAAAAAATATGGATTACATGGGAAAATATCCAAATAATCTTGGGAAGTTTGGTGAATTTGGAGGCATGTTTGCTCCAGAAATCTTAATGCCAGCATTGAATGAACTTACCGATGCATTTGAAAAATATATTCTAGATCCGGCATTTCAAAAAGAATTGGAAAAAATTCTGACAAATTATAGTGGTAGACCGACTCCATTGTATTATGCTGCTAGATTAAGCAAAGATATTGGATGTAAAGTTTATTTAAAAAGAGAAGACCTAAATCACGGCGGAGCACATAAAATAAACAATGTTATGGGACAAGCGCTTCTTGCAAAAAGAATGGGAAAGACAAAATTGGTTGCGGAAACTGGAGCAGGGCAACATGGATTTGCAACCGCTATAGCTGGGGCATATTTTGGGATGGAGACCAAGGTTTTTATGGGAGAAATTGATATTAAACGACAGGCATATAATGTATATCGTATGCAATTACTCGGAGCTGAAGTAGTACCCGTAAAATCCGGTTCGAAAACTTTGAAAGATGCTGTAAATGAGGGTCTTAGATATTGGATATCACATTTGCATGATACATACTATTTAATGGGAAGTGTTGTAGGACCACATCCCTATCCTCTATTAGTTAGGGAATTCCAGAGGGTGATTGGAAAAGAATTGAAGCAACAGATCCTTAAGATAGAAGGAAGACTCCCAAATGCAATTATAGCGTGTATAGGTGGAGGTAGTAACGCAATTGGCGCCTTTTATGATTTTACTAATGATGATGGAGTCCAATTAATAGGTGTTGAAGCTGCAGGTCAAGGAAAGGATACTAATAAACATTCAATCGCCTTAGGTCTTGGTAGAAAAGGAGTTTTACACGGATCTTTAATGTACTTACTTCAAAATGAGTATGGCAATATACTTGAAACTCATTCCATAAGCGCAGGGTTAGATTATCCGGGTGTAGGACCGGAACACTGCTTTTTAAAAGAAATTAATCGATTACGAGTTGGAGAAGCAACTGATAATGAAACTCTGGAGGCATTTAAGAAACTATCTCTCTTAGAGGGAATTATTCCAGCTCTTGAGAGCTCTCATGCGTTAGCATATTTAGAAAAAATCAAAGATGAATTTAATAATGAGGATATTGTTGTTATTAATTTATCCGGTTCAGGCTCTAAGGATTTAGATATTATAAAAGAACATGTGGAGTTTAAAATAAAATGATTCAGACAAATCGAATTATGAAAATGTTCAATGGCAAACAAAACCCGAATGAAAAATTTTTCATGCCCTTTTTGGTTGCTGGCGATCCTAACATTGAGCAATTTAAGAGATTAATTTTAGCAATTGAACCTTATGTAGATATTCTTGAAATTGGGATTCCCTTCTCTGATCCTATAGCTGATGGCCCTACTATCCAAGAGGCCAATGTAAGAGCGTTCAATGCCGGAATTAATACAAAATTAGCTTTAGATGCAATAAGGGAAATAAGGACAAAAACAGAAAAACCTATAGTTATTCTGACATATTATAATATTCTTATTCAAGGAGCAGACACAATTGAAGCCTCATTAGATAAAACGTTTAAAAATTTAAAAGAGAGTGGAGTTGACGGTATCGTCATTGGAGATCTTCCTATTGAAGAAGCGGGTTTAGCATTAAAAGCTTGTCAAAAATATAATATCAATCTGATATTTCTGATTGCGCCCTCAACCACCGAAGAAAGATTAAATAAAATATTAAAGGAAGCTAAAGGATTTATTTATTTGATATCTGTCATGGGCGTTACTGGCGCAAGAGATTCAGTAGCTCAAATTACAAAGGATACTATTAAACGAATAAAACTAAAAACAAATGACCTTCTGCCTGTATTAGTTGGATTTGGGATTTCACAACCAGAACATGCTAAGACAATTGTTAAAGCAGGAGCTGATGGAGTTATAATCGGTTCGGCTATTGTGAATATAATTAAGAAAAATTTAAACGATTTTGAAAAATTAGAAGTAGAATTGGTTGATTACGTTTCAAATATAAAAAATGCAATAAAGGAGATGGATTGAAGATGATTGAGTATGGTCATATATGTTTGTTAATTTTTGCTCAAGGTACATGGAAAGAAAATTTTAAAATGAAACTATTAAAAGATGTTAAAAATGAATTCCTTGCTAATATGGATATTGATAAGGTTGATGAATGGAGCGAGATAGAGCAAATTCCCTTATTCAATCCAAAAAATCCTGGAAAACATGATCAGCCATGTGATTTATGTAATTCTCTATATGAGATTTATGAAGAGAGGAGGGGAAATAATGATGGGCTCGTTCTATTTTCTCATAATATATTAGGTTGGTTAGGAATGGAGAAATTTCTTCTCTTTGTTTTAGGTGAAGTTAAGGTTAAGAAGATTTTGTATTTAGAATTAGGGGCAGACTCGTACCTAGTAAGCACTAGCAAAAAGATTCCTCAAATTATCAAGAAAATTAGCCATTTAAAGGTCAATAGATCTGAATTTTCTAAATTATTTGAAGTTAAAAAAATTGAATTTAGTATCATATATGAGGTTGGGAAGTATTAGGAGTTGAATAAAATGGAATTTGACATTCACATAGAAAAGAACTTGAGAAACTGGTAGAAAGAAAACCATTTAGTAGTGAAAATCCACGTACTTGCAAAATTGACCCATTAAAAAGAAGAAATATCCCTGAACTTTCAAACGAAGAGCGAAAAAATTACAGAAATTTTAAGATTAAGAAGAAAGAAGTAGTGGATTCTATTGAATCTTACATACATAACTACTTGTATCTTGAGACTGAAGGGGAAAAGAAGTGGAAAGAAGTCTTAAGAGTAGTGGTCTATTAAAAAAGCTTTAATTTTAAACATGGCGGTTATCGTGAATCTGATAGACCTCCTTTAATGCATGAAATGTATGTAGATATCGAAGATTTAGTTTATTATATCGAAGATGATTATGATGCGCTTTTTTGCTCTTTAGATATGCATTATTGGTATAGACATAATGAAATTCCTGAATAACGACCATATTATAAAAGGATTGATAAATTAAGAAGGTTCAAGATCCCTTATTCAGAAGAGTATATCTCCGATGAAAAAAGAATAAAAAAAAAACAAAAATAAAAAAAATATGAATTAGGTTGTTAAGATTATAAGTCAAAAAATAACCTAAAACTGAGCCCATATTATTTAGTTTTTTATTTTAATTGCTGAAGTCGAATTTCATTTATGAAATAAATTGGGTGTATGTGTTTTTATTTAAATATAAAGAATTTATAAGAATTTAAAATAGAAAATTATAAAATTTCATTGGTAAGAAAAATGAACTTCGATTATAATAATCTTTATATAGAATATGAATCGGATGAGAGCCCTTATAACTGGTATGAAATCAATGGTGTAAGAAAGATAAAGGAACTTTCACGACAACTTCGGACCTTCCTGAACTATAAAACTGCTACCATTTTGTATCGATTTCGTTCTAATTCTATTACATCAACAAATATACAAAATAAAAGATTCATAGAAACTAAGAAGAATCTTATCAATTTAGCATCTGAATTATTGAAATTGATCCAAATAATTAAAGGAAAAGGGATCTCTTTTGATGTTGGAATTAAAAAATTACTAGATAGTGTTGTCATCATGGAGGATAAGGCTAATAAAAGTCTTCTTGTAAAACTAAAAGATATTACCCAAAAATACTTCACAATTGTTCATATATTATCAGAACAAGAGATCAATTTACACCCTAGACTCATTAAATTTGTTGTAAAACTCACGCAAGAAGCTTGTACTGTATTTAAAATTATTAATAATAAGGCTTCAGAGTTTTATGAAGAGCTGAGAGTGAACTATCATCAATTACACAATGAACTTACCCTATTAATTCC
>Ga0114923_10002895_pt1 | contig 11570 bp, 12 predicted proteins | sample SumtaG_FD_89578 | JGI IMG/M metagenome (GOLD analysis project Ga0114923, IMG submission 89578) | Deep subsurface microbial communities from Indian Ocean to uncover new lineages of life (NeLLi) - Sumatra_00157 metaG | ecosystem: Environmental > Aquatic > Marine > Oceanic > Sediment | place: near...
AGCGGCCGCGGGGCGTTGCGTCGCGAGTGGGGATAGGCCAGGGGCTTCGACCGGGTCTCGAGGCGGGCCCGGGTGGACCGAAACGGGTCGGGGCGGGCAAACATCGGGAGAGTTGGGCGGCATGTCTCTCGCTCGTGTGGTCCTGAATCAGTGATAGCCGCATTTTGGGAGATTGGTCTAGTCCTTTTGTTATTTGAACTTAGAGGCGAATCTTTCGATGAATCCTGAACCTTTGGCAGAGCCCGAAGCTGCCGTTGGAGTCGCCGCCGGCAGCCAGCGCGGGACCTTAAGCCCTGGATCGGCCCTGGATCGGCCCTGGATCGGTGGGGGGCGCCGAGCCACCCGGCCAGACCTGGTAAATCGAATTGGGAGGTTTCATGAAAATCACGTTTTCCACTTTGCGTCTGCCGAATCGCGGGGCCTTGGCCGTCCTGGTAACCGCGGACCGCAAGCTTCTGAGTAGCGGCAAGGCTCTGGACAAGGCCGCCGACGGGGCGCTGGCGCGGGCCATGAAAGCCAACGACTTTCAAGGCAAGAAAAACGAGCTCTTGGATCTGTTGGTGCCGTCGGGGCTGGGCAACAGCCGCCTGCTTCTGGTCGGTATCGGTGAGCCGAAGAAGCTTAAAAGCCTCGATTTGCAGGCTATCGGCAGTGCCATCGTCAGCCATATGAACGGCGTCGGCGAGACCCAGGCGAGCGTGGCGGTCGATTCGCTCGGCCGCAACAAGGCGGCCTCGGCCGCCTCGGCCGGCCATCTCGCCTATGGCGCGCGCCTGCAGTCCTACCGCTTCGACCGCTATAAGACGAAAAAGAAGCCCGGCCGCAAGAAACCCTTGGAAAAGCTGAGCGTCTTGGCCGACGACGCGGCCGAGGCGCGGCGCGTCTTCGCGCCCTTGGACAAGGTGGCGGCGGGGGTTCATTTCACCCGCGACCTGGTGTCCGAACCGGCCAACGTGATCTTCCCGAAAAGCCTGGTCGGGCGGGCCAAGAAGCTTCAGGCGCTCGGCGTGAAGGTGCGCGCCCTGGGCGTCGCGGAGATGAAGAAGCTCGGTATGGGCGCCCTGCTCGGCGTCGGCCAAGGCTCCGCCAAGGAGTCCCAGCTTTTGGTCCTGGAGTGGAACGGCACGACCGGGGGGCGTGGCCAGGACCGGAAGCCAATCGCCTTCGTTGGCAAGGGCGTCACCTTCGATACCGGCGGCATCTCCATCAAACCGGCGGCCGGCATGGAGGACATGAAATGGGACATGGGCGGCGCCGGGGTGGTGATCGGCCTGTTCCACGCCCTGGCGGGGCGCAAGGCCAAGGTTCGTGCCGTCGGCGTGTGCGGGTTGGTCGAGAACATGCCCTCGGGCATGGCCCAGCGGCCGGGCGATATCGTCACCTCCATGTCGGGACAGACCATCGAGGTGCTCAATACCGACGCCGAAGGGCGCCTGGTGCTGGCCGATGCCCTCTGGTACGTCCAGGAGAAGTACCGGCCCAAAGCCATCGTCGACCTGGCCACCCTGACCGGGGCCATCATCGTAGCCCTCGGCCATGAGCATGCGGGCCTGTTCAGCAACGACGACGAATTGTCCGAGCGCTTGACGGACGCCGGAAAAAGCGTCGGCGAGCCGGTCTGGCGGCTGCCGCTCGGCGAGGGTTACGACAAGGCCATCGATTCGGGCGCCGCCGACATGAAGAACATCGGCAATCGCGCCGGCGGGTCCATCACGGCGGCGCAGTTCCTCCAACGCTTTATCAAGGACGACACCCCCTGGGCCCACCTCGACATCGCGGGGGTGACCTGGTCGAGCAAGGCAAAACCCACGGTGCCCAAGGGCGGCACCGGGTTCGGTGTTCGCCTGTTGGACCGCCTGGTGAAGGATCACTACGAGTCCTAACGCGCCATGACCGACGTGCGGTTCTATCATTTGACACGGTCCCGGATGGAGGCGGTCCTGCCGGTCATGCTCGAGAAGACCCTCGAGCGCGGCCAGCGGGCGGTGGTGATGGCCGGCTCGGACGAACGGGTCGAGGCGATCAACGGTCATCTCTGGACCTGGAACGACCGCGGCTTTCTCCCGCACGGCTCGGAAAAGGACGGCTTCGCCGAGGGCCAGCCGGTCTGGTTGACCACCCGTGACGAGAACCCGAACTCGGCCCAAGTCCTTTTCCTAACCGACGGCGCCACCACCGAGCGTGTCGGCGAGTTCGAAATCTGCGCCGTCCTGTTCGACGGATCCGATGACGCCGCCGTCGCCTCCGCGCGCGGCCTGTGGCGCGCCTACAAGGACGCAGGCCACGAGGTCACCTATTGGCAGCAAGGCGAGAGCGGCGGCTGGGACCAGCAGACCTGACCGCAGCCGGGCGTCAACAAGCCTTCTACAAGGTCCCGTCGCATGTGTTACAATCGTGACATGGGTTTGGGGGGATATCCATGCAACAACCGCAAGAACGGCTCATGTTGGGTCGGTGGCCGGGTCCGTGGTCGCTGTGCCGCCGCCGGGCCCTGGCGGGCATGGCCATGGCGGTCGGGTTTTTCACGGTGATGATGCTTGGAACGCCGGCGGCGCTGGCCCAAGCGGGCGGACTCTCCATCGAGCTCAACAAGGCCGAGGACGTCGACGGCGGCTGCGTGGCCTCTTTCGTGTTCCAGAACAACCTCGGCGCGACGCTCGACCGCTTCAATCTCGACCTGTTCCTGTTCGACCCGCAGGGCGTGATCGTCCGGCGCGTGACCATCGATATGGCGCCCCTGCTCGACGGGAAAACGCGGGTCGCTCAGTTTCACCTTCACAACGGCGGCTGCGCCGAGGTGAGCCGGATCCTGGTCAACGACATTCCCCAATGCCGGGCCGAGACCGGCGAACCCGCCAATTGCCTTACCGGGCTGGCGGTTTCCAGCCGCAGCGCCATCGCGCTGACGAAATAGGGCACTCAGGGCCCCTCAAGGGCTTGCTGGGCGCTCAGCCAGCGGGTCTCCGCTTCCGACAGGGTCCGGCGCAGCGTGCCGTAACGCATCTGCAGATCTTCCAGGCGCTGTACATCGCCGTCGTAAGCCGCCGGATCGGCGAGCTGCGCTTCCAGTTCGCGGCATGCCTTGGTGAGTTCCTCGACCCGGGTCTCCGCATCGCGCGCGGCGCGCCTGAGGGACGCTTGGGCATCGCGTGCCGCCGCCGCCGCCCGCCGCCGATCCTTGGGTTTGAGGCCGTTCCGCGCGGTCTCTTGCGCCCCGTCGTGCCCACTGCCGGGGCGGCGGCGGGCCGCCGCGCGCTCCTCCCGGCGCTGTTCGAGCAGTAGCCGGCGGTAGTCGTCGAGGTCGCCGTCGAACGGTGTAATCGTGCCCTCGGCGACCAGCCACAAGCGGTCGGCGATAAGCTCGATCAGATGGGAATCGTGGCTCACCAGGACCACTGCGCCCGGGAAGTCGTTGATCGCCTGGACCAGGGCCTGGCGGGTGTCGACGTCCAGGTGGTTGGTTGGCTCGTCCATCAACAGCAGGTGCGGGCTGGTGCAACTGTTGAGCGCGAACACCAAGCGCGCCTTTTCGCCGCCGGACAGCCGCCCAACCTCAATCAGCGCCCGGTCGCCGGTCAGCCCGAAGCTGCCGAGGTGCGCCCGCTGTTGGGATTCCCGAGCCTTGGGCAACAGGCCCGCAACCAGGTTCAACGCGGTGGTGCAGGGGTCGAGCTGTTCGGCCTGATCTTGGGCGAAATAGCCGACCCGCAGCTTGCTTGAACGCACGATCCCTCCGCCCTGCGGCGCCAGCGCGCCCGACAGGAGGCGCAAAAAGGTGGTCTTGCCGTTTCCGTTCGCCCCGAGCAGCGCCACCCGTTCGTCCGGGTAGAGGCGCAGATCGAGCCCGCTGAGGACCGGCGATGCGCTCTGATATCCCGCCGACACGCCCTCCAGGGTCATGAGGGGCGGGGCGAGGACCCCGGGTTCGGGAAAGGCGAGATCGACGGTGCGTTGCTCGATCACCGTTGCGATCGGCTCCATGCGGGCCAGCGCCTTGAGGCGCGACTGGGCCTGGCGCGCCTTGCTCGCCTTGTAGCGGAACCGGTCTACGAAGGCCTGAATGTGGCGGCGCTGAGCCATTTGGCGCTTCTGCAGAGCCGCATGGCGCTCCAGGCGTTCGCGCCGGGTGCGCTCGAAGCGATCGTAGTTGCCGCTATAGGAGACAAGCTTGAGGTCCTCCAGGTGCACGATCCGCTTGGCGACCCGGTTCAGCAGGTTGCGGTCGTGGGAGACCAGCAGCAGGGTGCCGGGATAGGACCTGAGGAAGCCCTCGAGCCAAAGCGTCGCCTCCAGGTCGAGATGGTTGGTCGGCTCGTCCAGCAGCAGGAGATCGGGCTGGGGAAACAGCAGCGCGGCCAAGGCGACCCGCATTCGCCAGCCGCCCGAAAGCTCGCGGCAGCTTCCTTGCTGCCCCGCCTCGTCGAAACCAAGGCCGGCCAGGATCCGCGCTGCCCGGGCCGGCGCGCTGGCGGCGCCGATGTCGGCCAGGCGCTCGTGGACCTCGGCGATCCGCCCGGGGTCGTGGGCCGTTTCGGCCTCCTCGAGCAAGGCCGTGCGCTCCGGGTCTGCGGCGAGAACCGTGTCGAGCAGGCTCTCGGGGCCGGAAGGCGCGTCCTGGGCGACCAGGCCGAGGCGCACGCCGCGCTGCAGGGAGAGGCTGCCCTCGTCGGGCTGCAGGCTGCCCGAGATCAGATTGAGCAGGCTGGTCTTGCCGCTGCCGTTGGGCCCGACCAGCCCGGTGCGCTCGCCCTTGTTGACGGCGAGCGTGGCGCGCTCGAAGAGGGCGCGGCCGGCCACCCGGTAGGTCATCTCGTTTACATGCAGCATGGCGGGCCGGGTGATAGCACGCTCCGGCCGCGGATTACAGTGAGCGGAAGCCTGCATGCCGATCTCCGTGGGCGGACGCCCGCAAGCCGATGGACGATTGCAGCCAAAGCGGCTATAAGGCCGCGGCATTGAAGGGGCGTCACAAAGGGGGCAGCAGATATGGCCGTCGAACAAACCTTGTCGATCATCAAACCGGATGCGACCCGCCGCAACCTGACCGGAGCCATCTCTGCGCGCCTGGAAGAGGCCGGCCTGCGCATCGTGGGGCAGAAGCGGATCCGGCTCAGCCGCGAGCAGGCCGAGGCGTTTTACGACGTCCACAAGGAACGGCCGTTTTACGATTCCCTATGCGACTTCATGACGTCCGGCCCGGTGGTGGTGCAGGTTCTCGAGGCGGAGAACGCGGTGGCCCTCAACCGCGAGGTGATGGGCGCGACCAACCCGGCCGATGCCGCGCCGCGCACCATCCGTGCCGATTTCGCGGAATCGCTCGAGGCCAACTCGGTGCACGGCTCGGACTCGCCGGACAATGCCGCGATAGAAGTGGCGTTCTTTTTCTCCGATGGGGAAATCGTCGGTTAGTAGGTTATCGCTTCGCTGAGATTCGTTGCCAACCCACTCCCCCTTCCGGTGCGCGCGGGCTGGTTCCGAAGGAGCACAAAATCGCTTTAGCGATCCGGCGCCGCGCGCCCGCTACAGCAGAATCACCGCCAGAAAGACCAGCGTCGCCGCCACTGCGGCGGAGGACACGACGCACAGGCGCACGAAGTTGCCGTAGGTCGCCCTGCGCTCCTGCAGCATGGACTCTTCGCTCATGGCCTTTCCCCCCTGATCCGCCTTTGCCATTCTACTTACCGGGCCGTGCCGTCGCCCGCAAGTGCTTGTCTAGGAGGGCGGCTGCATGAGCGAGTCGCCGCCGCTGGGCGTCACGACAAGCTCTACCCGTTCGCCGACGACCTTGGCGCGGCCCTCGGCGACCAGGCGCAAGCAGGCGGGATAGAGGCGGTGCTCCATGGCGAGCACGCGCGCCGCCAGGCTCTCCGGCGTGTCCGCCGCCAGGACCGGCACCGCGGCCTGGCCGATGATCGGGCCGCTGTCCACCTCTTCGCGCACGAAATGGGTCGTGCAGCCGTGCAGCTTCACACCGGCGGCGAGCGCCCGGGCATGGGTGTCGAGCCCGGGAAATGCGGGCAGCAGTGAGGGGTGAATGTTAATCAGGCGATCGCGCCAGCGGGTCACGAAATCGCCCGTCAGAACCCGCATGAATCCGGCGAGGCAAACCAGCTCGATCCCGGCGGCTTCCAGGGCCTTGGAGAGCGCCGCGTCGAAAGCTGCCCGCGCGGCGGCCCGGTCCGGCCCCGCATAGGCGCTTTGGTCGACGACCTGGCTGGCGATTCCGGCTTCTGTCGCATGGCCGAGACCCGCGGCGCCCGGCCGGTTCGAAAGGACCAAGGCGATCTCGGCGGGATGTTCGGCCGGTCGCGCGGCGGCGATCAGCGCCTGAAGGTTGCTGCCGCGCCCGGAGATCAGGACGGCCGTCCTCATGCGGTCCTCACCCGGGCCACGCCGCCTCCAGTTCGCCGAGGTCGAGCGGCCCGGCTTCCTTGTCCCGTGCGACGATGCGGCCGATCCGGTGGGCGCGCTCGCCGGCCTTGCCGAGCCCGGCCGCGATCCGGTCCGCCTGGTCGGGGTCGACGATCACGGCCATGCCGATGCCGCAGTTGAAGGTGCGCAGCATCTCGCTCGCCGTTATGCCGCCCGCCGCGGCCAGCCATTCGAAAACCGGCGGAACCGGCCAAGACAAGCCCGTAAGGCGTACCGCCATGCCGTCCGGGAGGACGCGCGGCAGGTTTTCCACCAGACCGCCGCCGGTGATATGGGCGAGCGCCCGGACCCCGCCCGCCGCGATCGCGGCCAGGCAGGGCTTCACGTAAATCCGCGTCGGCGCCAGCAGGACCTCGTCAAGGCGGCGCGTTTGGTCGAACGGGGCCGGGCCGGCCGGATCCGAGCCCTCGACCTCGACGATGCGGCGCACCAGGGAAAAGCCATTGGCGTGCAGGCCGTCGGATTCGAGCCCGAGGATCACGTCTCCCTCTCCGACGGCATCGCCGGTCAGCACGCCGTCACGTTCGACCGCGCCGACGGCGAAACCGGCCAGGTCGTAATCCCCGGCCCCATAGAGGCCCGGCATTTCCGCCGTCTCGCCGCCGATCAAAGCGCAGCCGGCGATCTCGCAGCCCCTGGCAATCCCGCGCACGATGTCCTCGGCCTGGGCCACGTCCAACTTGCCCGTGGCAAAGTAGTCGAGGAAGAACAGAGGCTCCGCCCCCTGCACCACCAAGTCGTTCACGCACATGGCGACCAGGTCGATGCCGACGCTGTCGTGGCGGCCGGCGGCGATCGCCACCTTCAGCTTGGTGCCGACTCCGTCGGTGGCGGCGACCAGCAGCGGGTCGCGGTATCCGGCCGCCTTGAGATCGAAGAGCCCGCCGAATCCGCCCAGCGCGGCCCCGGCGCCCGGCCGGGCCGTGGCCTTGGCCAAGGGCTTGATGGCCTCGACCAGGGCATTGCCGGCATCGATGTCGACACCGGCGTCCTTGTAGCTCATGCGATTGGGGCGGCGGCTGACTATGGCGTCCTCCGGTAACTTGGAGTAGAAAGGCGGCGCTCGGACCCCATGGCGCCGGTCGCTTGCGTCGTCCTCACGGGTGATCCTGAATCGCCGCCATCGCAGGTGCCGCGAAGATACTGAAATCAGGCTGCTTTGCAATGCGCATTAACCCTCCAGTCCGAACGTTCCCAGTCCGAACAATCCTAGTGGGAATTTGCCTTTTGGCCGCCGGCCTAGCCGGCACTGCCGGATGGGGCCAGGCGGCGAAGGCCGACGTTGAAGTCTACAAAGTGAGCGGGATCCAGGTCGACGTCACGGCGGATACCGCGACAACCGCCCGCGAGGCCGCTTTGGCCCAAGGCCACCGCGAGGCCTACCAGCGCCTGATGGCGCGCCTGGTGCTCGATGAAGACAGGGCCTACGTGCCGAAACTCGGCCAGAGCGACGTCGCACAGTTGATCCAGGACTTTTCGGTCGTCAACGAGAAGGCGTCGGCGGTCCGCTATCTGGCGGAACTGACCTTCCGCTTCAAACCCGAGGCGGTGCGCGACCTGTTTCGCGCCTACCGCCTACGCTTCACCGAGACCCGCAGCAAGCCGCTCTTGGTGCTGCCGATCTTCCTGAGCGAGACCGGCGAGGTGCTGTTGTGGGAGGAGACGAACCTCTGGGCCTTTGCCTGGGCCGAGCGCGATTTGACCGATGAGCTGGTTCCGATTCTGATTCCCCTGGGCGACCTGGGCGACGTGGCGGCGATCGACGTACAGCGGGCGATAACGGGCGACAGCGGCGCTCTAAGCGACATCGCGCTGCGCTACGGCGCCGAAGGCGTGCTCGTGGCCCAAGCCGGGCTGGTGGGCGATCCGGTGGACGGCGGCGCCCGATTGGACGTGGTCGCCGACCGCTATGACGACTCCGCCTGGCGCATCTACGCCGACAGCATCGTGCAGTCCCAGCCGGGCGGCGCGGAGGTCCTGTTCGCTCCGGCGATCGACGCGGTGGTCGCCAGCGCGCAGGCCGACTGGAAGGCGGCCAATCACCTCAGCTTCGATGATCAACGCATGCTTTCGGCCATCGTCCCGGTCGCCGAGTTGGGCGATTGGCTCGAGGTCAAGAAGCGCCTGACGGATATCGCCTCCATCGTGCGCATGGACCTGGTCTACCTGACCCGTCGGTACGCCCAGGTCGATATCGGCTTCATTGGCGACGAAGAGCGGCTGTCGCGCGCCTTGGCGCAAAGCGACCTAGCGCTGTCGCGCAGCGCCCTGGCGGGCTGGGAACTGCGCCTCAGCGGCGCCACCGGCGGAGCCGCCGTTCCCTTGCAGGATTTCGTGCCCCTGACGGAACAAGGCTCGCAACCCCTTTCGGAGACCCAGCCGGAGCCCCTATCGGAGCCGGGGAGCGGTGGGCTCCAGGAGGCGCCGGCCGAGAGCCTTTCGACCGTGGAGTGAGCGGGGACCGTTTCATCGCCTGGGTTCCGAACCTAATTTCCCTGGCCCGCTTGCTGTCGGTGCCGGTGGCGGTCTACCTTATCCTGCTCGGCTACTATGCTGCGGCTTTCTGGATCTTTCTCGCCGCCGGTATCTCCGACGCGGTGGATGGCCTGATCGCCAAGCATTACGGAGTCACCAGCCTAGTCGGATCCTTTCTCGACCCCTTGGCGGACAAGACCCTTCTGATCGGCGTGTTCTTGACGCTCGGCAGCCTGGGTCACATCGCGCTCTGGCTGGTCATCCTGATCGCGTTCCGCGATCTCTTGATCATTGGCGGTGCGCTGTTGTTTCAGACCTTGACCCATTCGCTCAAGATGGAGCCGCTGTTCGTCAGCAAGGTGAATACGGTGGCGCAGATCACCCTGGCCGGGTTCGTGCTGGCGCGCCTCGGGCTCGAGGCCCCCGTCGGATGGCTCGAAACCTTGCTTGTCTATACGGTGGCGGCCACCACCCTGGCCTCCGGCGGCGCCTATGTCGTCAAGTGGGGCTTGCGCGCGGTCAACTACGAGGGTGAACCGTGAGCGCGGAGCTGAAAAGGCAGGCGATTTTCTGGCTTATCGTGATCGCCGCATTCTTCGCTGGACTCTATCTGTTCCACGCGATCCTGCTGCCCTTCGTGGCCGGCATGGCCGTGGCCTATCTGTTCGACCCCGTGTGCGACAGGCTCGAGCGGGCGGGCCTCTCGCGCACCCTGGCGACCAGCGTGGTGACCCTGGCCTTCGTCGCCATTCTGGTGCTTGCCCTCTTGTTGCTGCTGCCCGTCGTCATCGGCCAGCTCACCAGCCTGATCGAGCGCCTGCCGGTTTACATCGAGGGCTTGCGCGGACAATTGGCCAGCGTGATTTCGGCGCTCGAATCGCGGCTGTCGCCGGAAATCATGGCGCGCATCCGCGAGGCCCTGGCGGACTCCGGCGGCAAGATCGGCGGCTGGATCACCGACCTTCTGACCGGCCTGGTGACCGGCGGCGTGGCGCTGGCCAACCTCCTGTCGCTGATCTTCATCACGCCGGTCGTCAGCTTCTATCTGCTGCGCGACTGGGACCGCATCGTCTCTCGGGTGGACGACTGCCTGCCGCGCGGCTCGGTCGGCGTGGTGCGCGAGCAGAGCGCCCTGATCGACCAGACGCTGGCTGGATGGGTGCGGGGCCAGTTCAGCGTCTGCCTGGTCCTCGGGACTTTCTATGCGGCGGCCCTGACCATCGCCGGACTGGATTTCGGCCTGGTGATAGGCCTGCTGGCCGGCGCCTTGTCCTTTGTGCCATTCGTTGGCGCCGCCGTCGGCTTGATCGGCTCGGTCGGCCTGGCCTTCGTGCAATTCGACGACTGGCTGCGCATCGCCATCGTTGCCGGCGTCTTCCTGGTCGGCCAGGTGGCCGAGGGCAACTTTCTCACCCCGCGGCTGGTCGGCGACCGGGTCGGGCTGCATCCCGTGTGGGTGATTTTCGCGCTGCTCGCGGGCGGCGCCTTGTTCGGCTTCCTCGGCGTCCTCCTGGCCGTGCCCGTCGCCGCGACCTTCGGTGTCCTGGTCCGTTTCCTGCTGCAGCGATATATGGAAAGCGATGTCTACGGCAAGCAGGACGAGCCGGCACAGGCGGCGGACACGACGGACCGTGGCGCGGGGCGCTAGCCCTTTGACGAACGAATGACCGGGCCACAGCTCATATTGGATCTCGGGCACCGCCCGGCGCTCGGGCGCGAGGACTATCTGGTCGCGCCCGGCAATCGGGTGGCGGTGGATTGGATCGACCGTTGGCCCGATTGGCCGCAGCCTGGCCTGGCGCTCTATGGCGACCCCGGCGCCGGCAAGACCCATCTCACCCAGGTCTGGCGGAGCCGGAGCGGGGCGGTGGCGCTGGAACCCCACGCGCTGTTCGAGAAAGAGCCGCCCGAGCTGCTCGGCGACGCCGAGGCCTGCGTCCTCGACCACGCGGAAGCCCTGTGGGACGCCCTGCGGGACGGGACCGCGGCGCCGCAAGCGGGGGCGGACCCGGAAGCTTTGCGGCAAGAGGGCGAGCGCCGCCTGCTGCACGTCTTCAACATAATGACCCAGCGCGGTGGCCACATTCTGTTCGCCGGCCGCGCCGCGCCGGCGCGCTGGCCGATCGCGCTGGCGGACTTGCGATCGCGCTTGGCGGCCCTGCCGGCGGTCGCGCTGGGACCGCCCGACGAAGCCTTGATCGAGGCGGTCCTGGTCAAGCTCTTCGCCGACCGGCAGCTCGCGGTCGAGCCGGCGGTGGTGCGATACCTGCTGCGCCGCATGGAGCGCTCCTTCGCGGCGGCGCGCGGGGTGGTGGCGGCGATCGACCGGGAATCCTTGCGTTCGGGCCGCCCGGTCACCGTGCCCTTCGTTGGCGAGGTTCTGGCCCGGGGCGGGTTCGATACCGGCGATGGCGGGCCAGGCGACGACTGAGGAGGTCTGGGGATGGATCTGGGACTAGCGGGCAAGACGGCCATCGTTTGCGCCGCGAGCCGGGGATTGGGCCGGGCCTGCGCCCGCTCGTTGGCGGCCAACGGCGTCCAGGTCGCCATCGCGGCGCGGACCCCCGGTCCCTTGGAAGAGACCGCCGGCGAGCTTCGCCGAGACTTCGGGGTCGCGGCGACCGCCGTCGCCGCCGACATCACCACCCCCGAAGGGCGAAGGC
>Ga0114923_10002896_pt1 | contig 11569 bp, 8 predicted proteins | sample SumtaG_FD_89578 | JGI IMG/M metagenome (GOLD analysis project Ga0114923, IMG submission 89578) | Deep subsurface microbial communities from Indian Ocean to uncover new lineages of life (NeLLi) - Sumatra_00157 metaG | ecosystem: Environmental > Aquatic > Marine > Oceanic > Sediment | place: near...
ATCCAATTTCTTCTTAATGAAAGGCCATTGTTCTACCGAAAGTTTACTATGTTTTGCTTCTCCTTCCATGAATCCGAATTTAATTTTGAACGGTCCGTAAGGGGTGTCGCCAGGGACACGTCTCGGGCGATAGGTGTGTTCGAGGATGGTATTAAAAACCTGCAATTCCCCGGTAAAGAATCCCGTCGAATCGAATTCGCCGTCCAGCCAATGATCGGCTTTGCGAATTTCATCTTCGGCAAAGAAGTTTTCACGGGCAATCAAGTCGTATTTTCCTTTATTTTCATGAAGCCAGAAATGGATTCCGATATCTTTGCTCTCCCTGAAGCCGTCGTAAAGTCCGCTCAGTGAAGAGCGCAGATACCTGGTGGCGGAATCGTCGGATTTCTCGATCCTGTCTTCGCCGGAAAGAAGTAACAGTTGTTCGTGAGGGTCGAATATAATAAAATACGTACCGTGAGAATCAGGCAATAAAAGAGTTTCAAGGATATCAGTCTTTGTAAAATCCGAGAGAGCGATTTGATCGATTTCATTTTCTATTTTTCCGGCCAGATTTCGATACTCCTGCCAGTTACCTTTTTCAAGATTTACTTTAAAGATATTCAGAAGTTCTTCGAAAGCATACTCGAATTCGTTGATATCTTGGAACTCTTTGATGGGAATATTCAAATCATCCAGGTAAAGGTTGAAATTTTCCAATATTTCCCAATGCATGAAAACAGCCGCGCAGGGTTCATTTTGTTTTTTTGTGAGTATCAACATTTGATTGCCCAGGTAGGCCACCGAAAGTCTGCCGATTCCTTTTTCACCCATGGGTATTCGTTTCGGTTTCCCGAACAACGGCGGATTGTCCCCTCTTTTTTTGGAATCGGTTCCCAGGACGAGCCATTTTTCTTTTACATCTTCTTCATTCATGCCTAAACCGTCATCGGAAAGAACAAATAGTGGGGTTTTGATCCCTTTGTAACCTTTCAGATAGAGATGGCAATCCAGGTTATCGGCATAAGCGTCGTAACCGTTTTTCCATAATTCGCAGATGGCAGTTGGCAGGTCTGCTATTTGACTTTTTCCAAGTAGGTCGACAGCTCTCGCCCTGGCTCTAAATGTCGGCATTTCCGAAGTCCTTTACCAAAGCCTCTCCGATGCGCCTGGCCAATTCCGGCGGGACGGCATTCCCGATCTGTTTTGCTATGGAATCCATATTAGACCCTCTGAAAACATAACTCTCCGGGAATGTCTGGAGAACAGCGCCTTCTCGCAGGGAAAGTCCCCTGTTTTCTTCAGGGTGAGAAAACCTACCGCTGGATGTCCGAATGAATTTCGTAGTAATAGTTGGTGCTGGTTTATCCCAGAACATTCGGCCGTAAACATCCCGGAAAATATAATCCTTTCCTTTGTATGCATTTATTTGTAAATAAGAATCGTCTTTCCATGCCCACCGGTTCCCACCGTCGAGAAGTGTTTTTTTTAATCGCAAAATATTTTTTTCCGAAAGTTTCGCGGTGGTATGCTGAAAATCCGAATCATCCGTATGTCCTGCTTCTATTTTAGGAAACCCGTTTTTAACTCCGATAAAATTCTTTAACACAAGTGTGAGGTCCTTTTTGGGCTCGGGGATTTTTATACTTTCCAGGACTCTCGAGGCAATAAGTATAAACCGTTTCCTCTTTTGAGGGACTCCATAGTGATTGGCATTTATGATGCTGTATGAATAAGCATAACCATTGGTTTCCAGGTATCCGAGGAAATCGGCAAGGTTACTTTCTTCTTTTCTTTTTGAGAGTCCCGGAACGTTTTCAATAACAACAAAACCCGGTTTGAAATATTCGACATATCGCCGGAATTCTTTAAGTAAATTCTTTGTTTCCGTCGCTTTTGTTTTTTGCGTATTTATCCGGGTCCAGTACTGGCAAGGGCTGCACCCGATAAAAACCATCGATTTATCGTTTCTTCCAATACCGGTTCTCTCTTGAAAATCAGGCTCCGGCAATTTATTAATATCGGCATGAATGAATCCCGAGTGCGGATTATTCAATTCATAGGTTTCTTTACATTCCTCATCGATATCAATTCCGGCAAGCACTTTTATACCTGCAAGATTAAGACCATAAGTCATACCTCCGGCACCACAAAAAAAATCGACAGCCTTTAAACTTTTCGGTAATTTCTCTTTTTTTTTCATTCCAATATAAATTTAACACCACGGATGAATTTTTGTCAATAGGAAAAATAAAATCAGGGTATTTTTTTCCCATTTCCGGGAAACATCAGGGATATTTTACATGAGAAAATCTTTTACTACTTCCACTACATAGGCGATCTGTTGCTCTTTAAGATTGTTGAAAAAATAAAAAAGGAAAAAAGGGGCCAGGCGAGAATATCGTTAATTTGGTTGTGGACAGACTTGGTAGCCTATGGTGGTTGGAATTAATTTTTTTTTATCGTTTTATCGTTCTCCTTTTTTTTTGATAATATGAAAACCGAATTGGGTGCCGACAAGTCCGCTGATCTGACCGTTTCTTAGTTTTTTAACGGCCTCTTCAAATTTGGGGACCATTTTACCGGGGCCGAACCATCCCAGGTCTCCGCCTTTGGATTTACTGCCGCAGACAGAAAACTCCTTTGCCAGGGCGCTGAAGTTTTCGCCTCTTTTCACCCGTTTTAAAATTTCATTGGCCAGGCTGCGATCTTTTATCAATATATGGCTGGCTTTCCATTCCATGATACACCTCCGGGTATGGATTTTTCATTAAAAGACATGCAAGAACCCTATTTTATTAAAAAGAGGGAAGGATTTCAAGTATGGCAATAATAAACCTATAAAATCCCACAACTTTGAAACATTCGCACGCACCGTGCACTTTTTACAAAGGTGCGGTCGCCGACCGCTCATTATCCCACAGGTGGGAGTACTTGTGGCCACTGCCGGTGTTGAACAACACCACTGTTTCATCATCGTTAATCCAACCCTGCTTGCGCAGTTTAATAAAACCCGCCAGCGTTGCCCCGCCTTCGGGAGCGGCAAATATCCCCTGGGTTCGGCCCATCAGGTTGGTGTTTTCCATGATCTCACTGTCCGGTACTGCCACGGCAGTGCCGTTACTTTCCCGTAAAGCCCGCAGTATCAGAAAATCCCCCACGGCTGCCGGAACCCTTAAACCATCTGCAATGGTTTTTGCCCCCTGCCAGGCTTCTGCAAACTCTTTTCCTTCTTTAAAAGCTTTGACCATGGGTGCACATCCTTCGGATTGGACCGTTACCATGCGGGGGCGTTTCGAACCGATCCAGCCTAATTTCCCCATTTCAGCAAAGGCTTTCCACATGCCTACCAAGCCGGTGCCGCCGCCGGTGGGATAGATGATAACATCCGGCAGTGTCCAGTTCATTTGTTCTGCCAGCTCGTATCCCATGGTTTTTTTCCCCTCGATGCGATAAGGTTCTTTAAGGGTAGAAACATCAAACCTGCCGTATTTTTTTACTTCCTCTGCCGCGGCTTTGCCACAGTCGGTGATGAGGCCGTCGATCAGGGTTACCGAAGCCCCCAACGCTTTGCATTCGTTGACAAACGGTTTGGGAACATCTAAGGGCATAAACACATGCGCCTCCATCCCGGCCAGGGCCGCATACGCGCTCATGGCACCGCCGGCGTTTCCGGCAGTGGGGATCGAAACGGATTTTATACCCAGCTCTTTTGCCCGGGATATCGCCACACACAACCCCCTGGCTTTAAAAGAACCCGTTGGGTTTAATCCTTCATCTTTAATGTAAAGGTTGGCAAAACCCAATCCCTCCCCCAATCGACGGGCATGATGCAGCGGGGTAAAGCCTTCCCCCAGGGTCAGGATATTGGCGGGATTTTTAACCGGCAAGAGTTCACGGTAACGCCACATATTCGGGGGTCTCTTCTTGAATATATCCCGGTTTATAAATTGTTTAGCTGCTTCCAGGTCGTATCTTACCAGTAACGGTTTGTTACATTCGGGGCACAAATTCCAAATTTTGTCGGCTTTAAGAATTTCACCGCACATACCGCATTCAAGATGGGTTAAAAAGCTCATTTTTTCTCCTGGGTATTAAAAATCCGGGAGGGCTTTGCGTACCCAACTGCGGCAAACAGCCCGGTATTGGTCCTCCAGCGTCGGGTCAATTACTTTCATTGAACGGGCTCGTTCCTCATTGCCTTTACCCATTTTTGCCAATAGGAAAACCACACCGTTGAACAATAGAAAAACCACGAACTCCTTTGTAGTGAGCCTGTGGGTTACAATCCCATAGCCGCCTAAAAAACCCATGGGAAGCAGGAAGGCCACCTGGACCAGGGCCTGGATCATCTGCCTCCTGACCAATTGTTTGAAGGTTTCAAAGGTGCGGGGGCTGTCAATCATGGTGTGACTTGCCAGGAAATTTTTTATCGCACTGAAGGCAATTGCCGTGTTGATCAGCGCCAGGACAAAAAGAAGTAAAATCAAACCGAAGTAACTCATTTTGTGCCTCCGTTTAAAGGATTATAATTGAAAAATGAAAATATTTCAATTGAAAAAAACCAGGCAAAAAATTAAATGGGAACGAATAGTTGAAGCGTGTTCCAATAGAGCCTCGCTATTTCGCATAAAGGGCGGTCGCGCCGCGGCCTAATTTCCGAAACATTTGGGAATTAGACGGTGGATTTAGAGGATATCCAACTTTTTACCAGGCCCAGCGTTGAAACAATGGATATGACAGTAGTAACCGCAGCAGCAGTGTAATTGGAATAAATCCAGGAACCAATGGAAAATAGCGCGCTGTATACCAATATGCACCCCAGGAATACCTTTAACAAACTAGCGGGTACATCCCATTTATCCTTACTTGACAATAAATCCTTGATCTCAGGACCTTTTCCCTCTCTCTCGAGAGTCTCAAGAAATTTCTTCCATCCCGGGCCCCCGGGTTTTATCAAACGGTAGAAATGAAGCAGTGTCTTCTTGTCCGTGGGTTTTGTAATTAAAGTAACACTCAGCCAGGCTGTGGTGGTGATTCCTGCGCCGATGACAAATTTTTTCCAATCTTCGAGGGATGAAAATCCAATCCTTGTATGAATAAATTCAAAATAAACCGCCGCCAGGAACGATACCGCCATGGCGGTAATTTCACTGACGGCATTAATTCGCCACCAGAACCAGCGCAGTAGGAACAACAGACCTGTACCCGCCCCCACCTGGAGTAATATCTTAAACGCCTGGAATGCGTTTTGAAGCAGCAGCGCAAATAAACCTGAAATGATCATCAGGCAGAGGGTTGATATTCTACCCACCAGGACCAATTCTTTTTCCGGGGCATCTTTTTTGACAAAGCGTTTGTAAAAATCGTTAACCAGGTAAGAGGAACCCCAATTCAAATGAGTCGAGATGGTAGACATATAGGCCGCGGTAAGTGAAGCCACCACGAGTCCTAGCAGGCCATGGGGGAGAAAGGATATCATGGCCGGGTAGGCCAGGTCATGGCCCAGTTTATCTACAGGGACATGGGGAAAGGCTTTTTGCAAAGAAGCAATATCCGGGAATACCACTATAGACGCTAAGGCAACAATGATCCAGGGCCAGGGTCTGAGGGCATAGTGAGTGATATTAAACAGCAGCGTGGCGCCGACAGCGTTTTTTTCATCTTTGGCAGCGAACATTCTCTGGGCAACGTAACCGCCGCCACCCGGTTCTGATCCCGGGTACCAGGCCGCCCACCACTGGACAGCAAGGGGAATAATAAAAACGGCCATCAATAAATTTACATCGGAGAAATCCGGTAGTATCGATAATTTTTTGCTGACCGCTTCATTGGCCAGGAGTTTTGACAACCCGCCCACTTCCGGTAATCCCACGGCTACCACAGCAACAGCCACCGCCCCGAACATGGCCATAAGAAACTGGAACAGATCGGTAATTAAAACCCCCCGCAGTCCACCCAGCATGCTGTAAATGACAACGATGGTACCGGAAACGATAATTGTTGCGGTTGGCGAAATCCCCAATAAAACACTGCCGATTTTTATGGCTGCCAGGGAAACTGTTCCCATTACCATAACGTTAAAAAATATGCCCAGGTATAACGCCCGGAATCCCCGGAGAAAAGCAGCGGTTTTCCCGCTGTACCGCAGTTCATAAAATTCAACATCCGTCAAAACATTGGAGCGTTTCCACAATTTTGCATAAATAAAAACCGTTACCATGCCGGTAATTAAAAAAGCAAACCAGACCCAGTTACCCGATACACCGTCGGTACGGACAATATCGGTGACCAGGTTCGGGGTATCGGTGGAAAAGGTGGTGGCTACCATGGAAATCCCTAACAGCCACCAGGGCATGGATTTGCCGCCGGCAAAGTATTCCTCTGAACTGGCCCCCGCCCGTTTCATCACCACTAAGCCAACAACTAAGGATATGAAAAAAAATCCGATAATAAATATCCAATCGCTGGGATTCAAAAGCATATGGCCTCCTGTAGTTAAACAATTATACATTAAAACCTTGTAAGATAAAATTGCCATGCTAGACAAAAGTTTTTTGGGGGGTCCAGGGGGGCGATTTTTCAAAAAAGCCCCCCTGGCCGCCGGAGGCTAACAAAATATAATGATTTTATAATAAAAAAAACTATTCCCAAACACATCAAAATTTGTTAAGATATAAATTAAATCAAAAAGATAAACAAACAACCACCCGGAGGTTATGAAATGAAGCTATTAAAAAAACTGTTTTTTCTTTCATTTACTTTATGTATCTTGGTTTTGTCTTCTCCCGCACTTTTTTCGCAAGAAGCTAAAAAGGCAGCAGAACACGCCCAGCGAAAAGCGCCCACTTTTTTCGATTTTTTATTCAGTCCCCGATTTTTCATTAAAATCCTGGTAATGCTGCTCATCGGTCTTGTTGTCTTCGTACTGCTAAAAACAAAAAAGATGAACAAAGGTTTGAAGACAACATTTCTGCTGCTGGCCACTTTCCTTTTCGGTATCTTAGGAAATTTCTTTTCTTATTTTGCCATGCATCCCTCCCCAATGTGTGCAGCCACCAAATCCTTGCTTTACGGATTCCGGATACCCTTTATCATTACATTGGCAGTGATATTCCTGCTGACCCTGATTGGCCCGAAGCTTTTTTGCGGCTGGGTCTGCCCGGTGGGAGCCGTGCAAGAGCTGGTTGCCATGCTGGCCGATAAGCTGAAAATCAAACGCAATAAAACCTCTTTTACAATTGCCCAAACCGTACGGCTGCTCATATTTATACTATTTATTTTTATCAGTGCCACAGCCATTATGCATGTGGTTTTTAAGGGAAAAGTATATGCATCATCGCTTTATGATTATCTCAATCCTTTTCACGGCATGGAGTTTGGCCTTGAGGAAAACCTGTGGGGATATCTCACTCATTATTTACCTTTCTTGTTGACGGTTGTTCTGGCATTTAAATATTACCGGCCCTTTTGTCATTTTGTGTGTCCCATCGGGCTTTTTACTCATTGGTTGGAGCAAATCGCCTTGTTCAGGATTACCTTTAAGAAGAAAACCTGCACCGACTGCGGTATCTGTCTTAAAAAAACCCCTTGTACGGCGATACCGGAAATTTTAAATGAATCCACCCTCAGACCCGATTGTTATACCTGCAATGATTGTATTGAGAAGTGTCCTGAAGACTCATTCGAAATAGGAATCAAACGAACTGTTTAAAAAAATTTATAAAGAATTTTTTTGTTGAAATTTTCTTTTTTTTATACTATATAATCACTGTCAAGTTGTGACAGGGATGAAGGATAAAATGAGATAAAAGTATATGAGAGGGTGCTTTTATTTTTTAGAATCCCTGTTCATCAGTGACTAAAAATTTAAGGAGGAGATGGCCATGAAAATTTCAATGGTACGATTCAAATTTATTTTAGGGGTAATCCTTTTAATTTTGTTTTTACTGCTCCATCCGGCTGGTAATCTTTACGCCCGGGAACCTATTACATTGCTTGAGGCGTACGAAGGCGTGGAGTATTCTTACCAATTTAAGACGTCAAAGTGTTATTTAAACCCGGTATGGGAAGAAATCGACAAACTACCGGCTGGGCTGTCGTTAAATAAATCAGGATTGCTTTTTGGTAAACCGGAAACAGGAGAAGAGAAAGAGTTCTATTTCAAAGTAAAGTTAAAGGTTGAGGCGTGCGACCCTTGTAAGAATGGTCTCGAGTCCAAAGAATTCATATATATTGTAACGCTTAAGGTTAAGAAATTTCCTCGCTGGAATGTACATGAAAATTATCGTACAATCTTCGGTTTTGAGTATTCCGGCGCCAGCAGTGCAGCCAATCAGCAAAAGCTTTTTTTTGACATATATCTCAGCAACCCTTTCCCAATAAAGCTTGGAAAGTCTAAAAAAAAGGGGAAAAGTATAAAAAAACCTGTCCCAGGTTGGGGAACCCTTTGAAAATTTGGGGGAATATTAAATTCACCAGTCTTCCTCAACAGATTAATGCCTCATTGGTAAAAGTTCCCAACGAAGTTTTAAGTGTTATGAAAAGACTGGAGATAAATGAAATTGCCAGGGGTATTGAATTTTCAGGCGGATTTGACTGTCGTATTTGCAAAATTCCCTTAAACAGCTACCAACTGTTAACCTTGAGTTTTATCGGGGCTTACGGCGGCAGTACCCCAGATAAGCCCGACGACACGGTCCGAATATATAAACTTCCCAATCGTAATACTGCTGAGACCGAATATCAAGAGGTAACAGGGGAATTAAAAAAGATATTCGGTGTAGACTTAGCGGAAAAAGAAAAAGAATATGTCGCCTTTGTTAATGCGGATAGAAAGAGGTTTTTCCGCCAGATTTTTTTTGGATTCCGGGTTAAAACTTACACGAAACCAAAAGTGATACCAAAACCAGGTTCAAATAAAATCGTAGAAAGGTTCGAATTTCTATTCCCTTCGGTTTTTGAGGTGACCCTGGGACGCAACGATTTCATTGCAAATAATGATTTATACAAAATCACCGGGCTTCGCAAAGATAAAAAAAATCTGATGGTTCTCAGCCTTGGAGGGATTTTGCCGGTCAGAGTTGCGAGGGGGATGATCGTTTACCTTTTCGGAACCGCTATGCTGCATTTTAATAAACGAATCGATCAATATAGCCCGGTTATATTGGAACCTGCACAAGATGATATTAAGTACATGGACGCAAAGGTCGGACGAATAACATTTTTTGATGAGAGCCGCGACTATTACCGTTTCGGCATTGGCATTGAACTTTCCAGTGCTCTGACAGGGGTCGTTAAAAATATTGTCCGCCTATTTTCAATTTCAAAGTAAAGAAAAAAAAGGCACTCTAAATAATTTCTACCGGATTAAGGGTTCCAGCTTTTCGACTTTTTTACGACCTTCCGCCAAAGGAGATTCAAGGATGTCCAGGAATAAAAGCAGCGACAATTTTTGATTTATGGGCAATGGCTGGTCGCTAATAAGTCTTCTTGCAAAGTTGTAATTCCAGGAATTTTCGTAATCTTCGGTAAGTGATTTATAGTAGACTATGAATTCTTTAAATTGCTCTTTGGCTTGCTGCTGCTTCCCCTGGAACTGCAGCGAAGCTATGGAGATACCCATAGTGACCAATCTCCTTTCCACCGCAGTTTCTTCTTCCAGCACCTCTTTTGCCAGCTTACCGGCTTTTTCAAAATCATTCCTGATTAAATACACTGCCGCCAGATTCACTTTGGGGACGTTATATTTGGGATTGATTTCGATCGCTTTTTTAAAGGCTTCAATGGCATCATCTGTTTTTCCAAGGGCTAAATGAGCATTTCCTTTAATATTCCAAACGAAGTGTTCACTTTCTTTGAGTTTTCGCTGGCCTTCCTCCAGGGGAGAATCAAGAATATCAATGAATTTGAATAACAGCGATTTTCGCTCTTCAGACAGCGGAAATGTACTTATAAGCTCTTTTGGAAGGAGGTAATCCAAATTTTTCTCGTAGTCTTTGGAAAGTTTCGTATAGTAGACGATGAATTTGTCCAATTGCTCGATGAGTTCCCGGTGTTTCTCCTGGTAAAGGAGTGAGGATATTGAAACAAGCCTCATGGTCAAAATATATTGGGGTGGGATACTTTTTTCTTTCAGTACCTCGCTTGCCAGCTTATCGGCCTTTTTAAAATCTTTTTTAATCAAATAAACTGCCGCAAGATTAATTTTTGGGAGTATAAATCCGGGGTCGATATCGATGGCTTTTTTATATGCATCAATGGCATCATCGTATTTCTTTCGTTTATGGTGTACGTATCCCAATTCAAAGTACACATTGGCATTATTTTTGTCGATTTTAAGGAGGGCATTGTATGTTTCTTCGGCCTCCGAATATTTCTCGAAGGCTTTTTCTGTTTCAGCCTTTGTATGGAGTTTATTAACCCTTTTTCTACCGATTTGATTTTCTATCTGGATAATAATAAAAGAACTGATTAGGAGTAAAATAAATATTCCAATCATAATGCCTTTTTTAAAATTACGCTTTTTCTGGGATTCCCGGATAGGGACCACCAGCGTATCATGACTCAGCTCATAATAAATGCTGCCGACATGGGGTTCGGAACGCAGCAGCCGCCTGTCCACCAAATCCGAAAGGAGGCTTTCCGATACGTTGTATTTTAATTCTATCTCCCTCTCTTCAAGGCTCAGGCGGCGGCCTTCCACGCTGATTAAACCCTTTTCACACAGCTTGCGAGTCCTATAACGTTTTAAAGCGGAATCCAACTGCTTAACCTGGTCGTCGTAGAACCGCTGCAGCACCAACGTCATACCTTTTTCACCACCCAGGTCACCTTTCTCCACTACAGGCCCGTCTTTGCCTTTAGCCGGCTTTTTTTGGACTTTATCCTCTATATGGCGACACAGCAGTTGCAGTTGGAACGACTCCACCTCATCGGTCATCCGGTCACCTCCCTTCTCTTTTCGTTTGCAAAGAAAATTCACCATCATGTCCACAGCGTCCTGTGAGTATTTGAAAGAATCGGCGCGAATGACTTCTTCCTCCACCCGGGAAGGTTCGACAATGGCCTGCCTGGCCTGCTTGCAGCTCAGGGGCAGCAGACGAACCCGGTGGTGAAGAATATCCGCTATATCGCCGGACATCTCTTCCAACTGCCCCAGGTAATCCTCCCGTATAGAAATAAGAATTTTGACATTGGGTGGTTTATCACTGTAAGGAAAGGGCTCTCCCGCGAGAATCGATCTCCTTAATTCAAAAGGCACCGTGTTATTTACCAGGTCTGCCAGGTGCAGGGTAAATTTTCCCCTTGCTGCCGGGGAATGTAAGGCAAAAAACTCCTCGAACTGGTCCAATATCAAAACCGGGGTCATGAGAGAATCCCCGCCGGACCAGAAAGCAGCGGTTTTAAAATATTCCCACAGCGTTTTCTCTTCACCGGCTTCCCAATCCAGGCCAGGCTGCTCCCCCCTGTCCTTTATGCTGTTAAAAACCGTTTGAACCGGGTTTGTTCCGGCATGGTTGAATCGCACGTTTAAGGGCACACAGCCTTTTTCCCTTAACAACTCACTCACCCCGGCATTGATGAGCGA
>Ga0114923_10002897_pt1 | contig 11568 bp, 13 predicted proteins | sample SumtaG_FD_89578 | JGI IMG/M metagenome (GOLD analysis project Ga0114923, IMG submission 89578) | Deep subsurface microbial communities from Indian Ocean to uncover new lineages of life (NeLLi) - Sumatra_00157 metaG | ecosystem: Environmental > Aquatic > Marine > Oceanic > Sediment | place: near...
ACCCACGGTAACACCCGACACAGATACCATTAATGGTGCTGGCGTAGGTGTAACTCCTTCCGCACAGTGGAAAGGTATACACCTGGTACAGTATTCAGCCACTAATTGGTTTGGAACCTTCTGATGCATTTAGCCCTACCACAACAAGCCATATTAGGTAGCGCCAGTGGCATTTGGCTTGATGAGTTTGTGGGCGTTGGAGCATTAAGTGCCCACACTCCCGATATTTCTGGTGGTGGTTATATTGCAGTGCCTGCCATAGGTTCACCTATAGATAAGTTCAACATTATTGCTGGCGATAAGTTACATTATGCTGATCCTCCTGAACCCTCAGATTCCAGTGTTATCTGTCCCGCACACACATATACTGGTGGGTCGTATACAGCTGTCTTAAAAGTACTAAATAAATTTCCCACTACATCACTGACTGCAAATAGCCGAATGGGTGTACTTTTTAACAGCAACGTAGGATTAACAGAATGGTATGCAGCTGGATATAGAGGAGATGCTGGTGTCCCCATAATACATATATGGAAAAATGGGGTAAGTCTTGGACAAACTGTGTTTGGTGCACCCGATCTCGTTTCACACGATTACACCTTTACTGTCACAGTTGATGGAGGTGATATAGCAATGAACTTATATAACGATACTCTTGGTGCAAATGTAGGTACATTAACACGCACTGAAAGTGCATATGTTAATGCTAGCCATTCGTATTTTGGAATATACAGCGGTTCCAAAAGTTTTGGTGGTAATGCATCTAATCGTGGTTTTTGGGTGGAACGAGCCGAAGTAACAGACCTATGAGATTAGGCGAAAAACAAGAACTGTTCATGGAGCTATTGCCCCGACTAATTGACCAGGCACATTTCCTGGGTTTCCGGATTAGAGGCGGAGATCTTTTCCGCAGTCCAAGAGCTTTTGGTGCGGTGGGAGAACCAGGTCCTTATGGACACAGGAAGAGCGGTCACAAATTGAAGCTCGCCATTGACCTTAATCTCATGTTTAATGGTAGACTGATACGGTCAACGGAAGGTCATCGAGTACTTGGTGAGTGGTGGGAGCAACAACACCACCTTTGCCGCTGGGGCGGTAGATTTAAAGATGGCAACCACTACTCACTAGAACATAATGGTATGATGTAATGGAACACGAATACGATCCAGGCCCACGGCAATATAGAATGCCCGGCTCGAGCACGACATTTGGTGCCTTGGCTGGAGCTATTGGCACAATAGTAATAGGGCTAATCGGTATTATATTTCCGGTTTTTGCAGAGCGAATCCCGGTTGGTTTTGAAACTGCCGTAGCTACAGTTGTTATAGGAACAGTTGCCTACCTCAAACGAGAGAAGCGACTGCGTAAACGATTTGAACAAGAACAGAGAGAGCACGATGAATGCGTGGAAGAGGATCACTACCTGGGTTAAATCGATCGGTTGGGTCACGACTCTTGGAACGATTGGAGTTGCTGTTCTTTTTGCCCTGGCTGCTACGAGATCTACTAATAGTAGGCGTAAAGGCCACCGTCAAGAAGGTCAGGTTGTGGACCTACTCAACAAAAACAGAAGCCAGTACAGAGACAAGGCTAAGAGACTTTCGGAATCCGCCGCCAGGCATAAGCAAAAGGCGTTGGATGCGAGACTCGAAGCAGAGATAAGACTCGAAGAACTAGGAAGCAGAGATGAAGACATTGATGATATTACTGATCGCTACAACTCTCATAGGGTGCGTGTCGACTGGTGAAACCCAGGATCCACCGGATTGGAGCGACGTACGTCGGCCTGTAGTAGTAGTAACTACGCCAATGCCGTTGCCCAAGTTGTGCCGGCTTAAGACACTGACTGATCCTAACACGGGCGAAGCATTCGATATGTGGCCTGCAGACTGCACCAAGACACTCCTTGGTTATGAGGCCGTTGCCGAAACGAATACCATAATTGCAGCTGAAAATGCAGCTGCATTGGACTTAACAGAGGCTGCATACGATGGCCTCATTCAAGCTGGCGAGATGCAAGAGGAGATCACCAGGTTCTATGCTACCGAACTCAAGTATGAGAAACGTGAACATTTCATAGACAATCTGATCAACAAACTGCTGCTAGTATTAGGACTAGGAGTAGCATTATGAATAACGATAGAGTACTGCCAAGAACCGCAGTAGGATGGGCGACACTAACTGTTAGCATTGGGATTGTACTGGGTAGCGCAGGCACACTTTACTTGGGTCTACAGACAACTGCACAAGCAGCTGAAGATCATGCAACGATGCAAATCGTAAATCAAGAAGCTCGAGCCGAGCTTCGATCAGAGTTTCAACAGCATGTGATTGATGATGACATCAAAGATGACCGTGCTGCCCTCAATGTGATTGCGAAAGAAATTACAGAAATTGAATATAAAATATTGTATGAGGGCTTATCTGAGGCCCAAGTAGTATTTTGGAATAGTCGCCTGGAAACATTAAGAGGCGATAAAGCTTGCGTACGATTGGGAGAGTGCGAACAATGAGTTACAGAAGTATTACAGGGTTACTGGTAGCACAGTCCAATGGCGATTACCACTTTCAATTTGAATATACAAAAGAGTTTGTTGAAGTAAAGTTCCGTAGTGAGGAGCAAGCTGCAGCCACACCTACCCTTGAACGTATATCCATCTCAATAACGAATGCTTTGATAGATGGCGAGTATTATCTCGTATCTGAGGTAAAACCCTGGTTTACTCGTTTGCACGGACAAGCTGCAGCTCCTATAACCACACCACTTCGCATTGCCCTGTTCTATATTCAGACTCTTAATTATGTAGATGAGGATGGCAAACGCTTTGAAAAATACAAAAAAGAAACATATGAGCGCGGTCGTTGGCTGGAAAATTATTACAAGCATCACTACGGGGATGTCCGGGAGGTCGAAGTACGATCATTTGCTTTCCACGCTGATGTTAATTATCACCCGCCTGCATACGCGTATAAAGACATGCGAAATTGGGCCTTTACGCATCCGGAAGAGATGGATGGCTTTGAACCCACACACTGGCATGTTTACGGTGGTTACAGTCAGGCTTATTGCGGTGTAGCAACTATACGGGGAAACCGTGGAGTTACGTACACAGGTTGTGGGTTTGGTACCACAGGCCATGAGATAGGTCATAACTTAGGCATGTACCATGCTTCAACCAAGGATGAAGATGGCGGTATTGCTACTTATGGTGATAACACCGATATCCAAGGTAAGTCAAGAAATAAACCCGGGTTTGCGGCCGTGCATAGAGAGCACTTGGGTATTCAACCAACCGAGGGAGTTTTGGAAATTTCTGAGGAAGACGGATCCAGGGAAGTATTTCTAGCCCCACAAGATTTGAATCATCATTCCCTGCATGATAACGAATGGCATGTCTTAAGGTTTCCAGGTAGGGAACCTATATTTGCAGCCTTACAAAAAGGCAAAGGAATGCCCTACATACCCCTAGCAAATCAAGCTAGCTGGTTGTACATACATTCCCATGTCCGTAACGGACATTCAATGAGATTGCTACAACACATGGAGCCTGGTGAAGTACGTGAGATACAACCAGGTGTTTCACTCCATTACATTGAATATGATGCGGACATGGAGATTGCCCGCGTACACGTACTGAAAGCATCTGATGGTGTTGTTCCCAGTTCGGGAACAATGCCCACAGGGTTCTCACGAGTACCTCTTGGTGCTCGCGTAAGTCCGGAACGCTCAGGAATTTATCACAGATACTTCCAGTATGGACAAGGATTGGTCATTCATATCACGGGTGGTCGATGTATCATGTACTGGTTTACGAATAACCATAATGCCACGGATCAATACGATTACTCAGGTAACAGCACTACGGCGCCACGTTTCTACTACGGTGTAGGCGATGTTGTAGGTTCTGCAAATACCGTACAGTTTTCCAACTTCGAGATATTCACCACGGGTGAAGATGGGGATGTATATCCCACCCTGGAAGATGCAACTGTTGCAGACGTACGTTCCGTAGGGCAGGGACAGATATACTTTTTAGGTGGCACCTGCATCTTCTCCTTCAACATGCCAGAGTTTGGCAGAAACAGTCTGGAACTCGAGCCTATAGGATTATCAGACAACGATAATACCGGTGCTTACTACGAGCCTGTTATTGTTGATGGTGAGGACGTACAGAAACAAGGATTCACCTTTCAATTTTTTGATTACTTGGGTAGATACGGTAAGGCAATTGGTTACTGGTTCACCTATGGGCCGCCTTTAGACAATAACTATAAACGACCAATGGCTAATACATGTCAACGGTGGTATATGCTGGAGTGTACGCAGACAGGTGAAGACTCTGGTGTGTACCAGGCGGATATCTTTGAGGTACATAATGGTCGCTTCATGCGCGTTGCGAGCGAACAGGATATTGACGTAGCTTCAGCAGGTTCGGCTATCCTAACCGTGCTTAATAATGATAGAATGCGGCTCAACTACGACTTAACTGCTCCAGATAACCTAGATAACGGTGAGCTGGAATTACGGAGACTAAGCTAATGACCACACCAATTTTTAACTTAACAATGGAACAGGGCGCCTATTGGTCACACACGTTCAACTGGTACGGTGGTGGTAAGCAGATGGCTCCTATTGAAAATATTCAAGTAGGCTACCCCACCATTATACGCGTAACTGGACACGGCTTACCCACTGTCTCAGAAACACCAGTTATAGTCTCTGGCGTTGAGGGTGCTAACGAGTTAAACAGTACAGATACGGGAATAGAGTTAGCAACACGTATCGATGCCAATACATTCAGCATGCCAGTTAGTACAGTTGGCGAAACTATGGTGCAAGGGCAATTAGGCGAGATTACCTGGTTTGCTCCTACAGTTATCACTGGCTACACCGGTCGCTGCAAGATACGCAAAAACTGGCATACTTCAGATGTTATTGTTGAGTTGACCACTGCTAATGGCGGTTTAGTAGTGGTAGAGGCTGATGCAAGCTTCCAGCTTATTGTCAGCGCAGCAGCAACTACAGCCTTTGATTTCGTGGATGCAGTGTATGATGTGGAAGCAGTTCCACCCAATGGTGACATCGTTCGCCTGTTCAAGGGTGCTATTCACCTGGATAGGGAGATAACCAAGTGACTATTTTCCTACGCCCACACCCTAAGAATAAGCCGGTAAAATACCTGGAAAGTATCGAGCTGAGTGGGTTGGTTGTACATCCACAGAACAGCATTGCCATGTATACGTCTAGGAGTGGGTCTAATATTGGCCCAACTGGTGCAACTGGCCCGGCTGGTACAGATCAGAATAGTTTGTATGATACGATTATCGCCTCATGTTCTGATGAAGATTCGCAGATTACTGTAAGTGCTCTAGCCAAGACTACATTCCGTGCTCCTTACGCAATGGATCTGAATGTCTCAGGTAACGAGGGTTACATACGAGCAAGTCTGACTAATGCGCCCACTGGTTCACAGATGACAATACAAATTACTATGAATGGTTCAATGATGTTCTCAACAGATTTAACCATTGATGCTAATGAGAAAACATCTGTTACAGCTGCTGTACCAGCTGTATTGGATATTACAGATATTCCAGATGATGCAGAATTTAAAGTGTACATAGCTCAAATCGGTAGTATTAGTTCAGGTACTGGTCTCAAAGTAGCTTTAACCGGTATCAAGGTAGCACCATAATGGCTGCGATCTACCAGTGGTTCCATGATGAAGCTGCTTTACCACCTGAAGTAACTGACGACTTCCTAAATTATGAGTTCGTTCTCATGGCTACAGATCAGGATTGGTTGTGCCGATATATTGGGTTGAATTATGACACAGGTATCACGACTGATTTCGGTCAGTTCTATACAGATGGAAACTGTTCCGTCGTATCTGACGGTAAAAATGTTATAGCAGACATAGATGGTGTGGGCAACAATCCTCACCAATTAGTTTGGCGTGGTCACACTTTTTCGGATGTACTCAGCGACTCTCATGGTGGTATAAACGTTAGCTCTGGTATGATATCTGCTACCGTACCGTATGCAATAGTTAATGGCATAGAAGCATTCGGGCATAGTTGTAGACTCATAGATTACGCTCAAAGCGCTCCTTACAATATTTCTGATGTTGAGATAATCACCTTTGGTCCCCACTCTGAAAGATGGGACGGCTTCTTCGATATAAACTATGGTTTAGCCGGTGAGCGTGGATATGGTGATGCATTCGTATCAATACCGTATCCAGGTAATGATATGTCTGTCTTTACTGTAAATGGTTTGGAGCTTGTTGAAGAGATGAGATTAGTCGGTGTTTCAGAGTATCCAGCAACAGGTAGTATTGCAGAGTGGGGGCATGATACAAACTCAGGTTATCTTGCACATTGTAATGGTCTCTCGGGCATTGGAGCACAAATTTGGTTTTATGATGTAGATCCAGTAACACTCATACCTACATATTATGGTACGGATAACGCAAATGGTTTCGTGCTAGCAGTTGGTTTTGCTCCTCATGGTACACACGTAGTAACGTTAGAAAATGGTGGTGCGTTTGCACACAGACTACGGTGTTACACATATAATCATAGTGGTGGAAATCCTGTTATTACCCTTACTGATACTCTGGATATTGAGGGAGTCACCAGTACAAACTGCCATTTCCAGGTCAGTCGTGTCTCCGGCAGGATATGGATGACAGGTACAATTGGTGCTGGTGGACCTGGTGGAGTTGGTACAAAAGTATTTCACATTGATGGTAGTGACAATATAGTTGAAGATATCGATCTGACATACAGTACAGGCAGTAGTGGTTATTTAGGCAATCCATTATCATTCTTGGAATCGCCACTAACAATTACATCCAATGGATTTTCAGGTATCAAGGGTAAATTGTTTGAAGCTTGGGAGTTGAATGAAACAAGCGGCCACCGTATTGGTTCCATGAATAATCAACATTTGTATTTACACACTGGTTCGGTTGGTGCACGTTCAGGTAGAATTGGTTTAGCGGCCGATTTCCCCGGCACTGGTGCCTTAAGTACCACACTTATCGAACAGGAAGTTCGCACAGTCGATAATTTCTCAAACGTTATGGATCTTATAGTAGACGTTAAAGGTGCCAGTGACCAATACATTATACAACGTGGTAGGCAAGATTACACAGCAGCTTCTCCATCTCAAAAAGATTGGGGATTGCGCTGGGATGCTGGGCTTGATCGCTTTGTCTTTTTCGTACGTACAGGTGGTACTGAATACACAGTGGCTGCAGATAACGAAGGAGCAATAACAGCTGGTGTCGCCTACCATATTTATTACGAGTACAATAAAACAGCCGATACAATATCAATAAGGGTAAATAACGGTACAGTTGATACTACAGCATTACCACCCGGTATGACCCTTAATGCTTTCTTTGGCGCCACTCAATCAATAACATTGGGTCGAGAATCTAGTGCTTCAGGTGGTAGTGGTTGGTGGGACGGTGCTATAGACTGTCTATTCTGGTTCTATGACGTTTTAACTCCCGCAGAGCAGTCCTGGATGTACAATGGTGGCTTTAGCCGGGCATTCGCAGAATTATAAGGATGGTATCTTATGCTTAATCTGTTTATAATCATCAAAATGAATAAAGGTGCACAATAATGGCTGGCGTTGAAGAACTCGGTGTCGTTGACACAGTACCTGCTAAACCACTCACAGACTGGGCTAATGAGCCTACAGTAGCGAAGCTTAAGGAAGACTTACTTGAAGCTACTGGAGATCATGATACACATACCAGTAAAGTCAGTGCTTGGCTGGACAATCTGAATGTAACTGGCGGAGCTTTAATCACTAAGGTTAAAGGCCGGTCAACCATCGTACCAAAATTGATACGTAAACAAGCAGAGTGGCGCTATGCTTCCTTATCCGAACCATTCCTGGATACATCAGACATCTATGTAACCTCTCCGGAATCCTGGGAAGACAAGGATGCGGCTGTACAAAACGGTCAGGTTCTCAACTACCAGTGGAATAACAAGATCGATAAGGTTGCATTCATTGACGAGTACGTGCGTACCGCAGTGGATGAGGGTACGGTAATTGTCCGTACAGGTTGGGACTTCCAGGAGAAGGAAGTTGAAGTACCCAATCTGGTTCCACAGCTTGTACAGGATCCACAGCAAGTACAAATGATATTCCAAGCCCTGGAAATGTTGCAGCAAGATCCGCAGGCAGCCCAGGCAGAGTTACCTCCAGAATTGTTGGAAGATGCCCAGCTCACAGCTCAAGCGGGTGTCCCTACCGAGATGGTTCAGGACGGTATGAAGCTGGAAATGAAAACGGTCAAGAATAAGCCGACCGTAGAAGTTTGCGATTACACCTCGCTCATCATGGATCCGACTGCCAAGGGCGACATGGAGAAGGCAACCTTTGTCATATTCAAATTCGAGACCAGTCTTTCCGAACTGAAGAAGAAGGGTTTGTACAGCAACCTGGATGCGATTAATGTTGAAAAGAATGCAATTGAGAACGATGACTATGCCGGCAATAAAGAAGTCACCTCGTTCAACTTCAAAGATTCACCCAGGAAGAAATTCGTAGCCTATGAGTATTGGGGCTTCTGGGATAAAAATGATAATGGCGTTACGGAACCCATAGTGGGTACTTGGGTGGGAGACACCCTTATCCGGATGGATGACTCCCCGTTCCCGGATGAGGGTCTCCCTTTTATATTGGTACAGTACCTGCCCAAACGAAAAGCAAACTTTGGCGAGCCAGATGGCGAGCTGTTGCTTGATAACCAGAAGATCTCTGGCGCCGTTACACGCGGCATGATGGATATGATGGGTCGAGCTGCTGCTGGGCAGATGGGTATGCGTAAGGATGCCCTGGACATTACCAACCAGCGTAAATACGATAACGGGCAGGACTATATGTTCAATGCCCATATCCCGGATGCACGGGTCGCTTTTCACACACACACGTATCCGGAAATTCCCGGGTCCGCACAGTTCATGTTACAGCTGCAACAGAATGAAGCCGAAGCATTGACCGGTATTAAAGCCTTCCACGAGGGGATATCCGGCGATAACCTTGGTAAATCAGCTACTGCAGCCCGGAGTGCGCTTGATGCAGCCTCTAAACGAGAACTGGGTATCTTACGTCGGCTAGCCCAGGGCGTTACTGATATTGGGCGTAAGATGATGGCAATGAATGCTGTCTTCCTGGAAGAAGAAGAGATTATACGCCTTACTAACGAAGAGATTGTACGCATTAAACGTGATGACCTGGCAGGCAGAATTGATATCAAGTTAAACATCTCTACAGCAGAGACTGACAACGCTAAAGCAGAGGAGTTGTCCTTCATGTTGCAGACTATGGGTAACACCATGCCACAGGAGATGTCGCAAATAATACTTGAAGACATCGCCAGATTGCGTAAAATGCCAGAGTTAGCTAAGAAAATTAAAGATTACGTACCACAACCTGATCCAATGCAACAACGGATTCAGGAGCTAGAAATAGCAAAACTTGAGGCGGAGATTCGGAAGATCGATTCAGAAGCCTTAGAAAACACAGCTGAGGCTGGTCTTGATGATGCGAAAGCAGAGCAGGCCAGGTCGGACACAGATCTGAAAGATCTGGAGTTCGTAGAAACCGAGTCCGGGGTTACACAAGAACGTAACCTCGAACAAGACGGTGCCCAAGCTAGAGCAAATCTCGAAAGAGATATAGTGAAAGAGGCTCTAAAAGGCGGCAATGAGAGTTCGAGTGAAAGCTCGAGCGCAACCCCCTAATCCAAGAGTAGAGGAAATATTATGAACGACCAGATCAGAGAAATTGAAATACATATCGAACAGGCCAAGAAAGATGTCGAGTATGGTAATACGCTGGACAGGCTTCGCAAAAATAAAGATTTCATTGAAATCGTTGAAGAAGGCTTTTTTCGGAATGAAGCAGAGCGTGTTTGTGCACTGAAAGCCAGCCCACATATCCAGGGTGATGGTGAGCAAGCACAGATCGATAACATCATTATATCCATCGGTGGATTCAGAGAGTACTTGCGTACCATTAACCAATTGCGTAGTATGGCACTACAAGCTATAGCCGATGACGAACAAGCACGGGATGAGATCCTTCTTGAAGAACTCGGCGTAACGGAGGTCTGACATGACGACAAAGACCACCGAACAGACTAGCGAAGAGCAGTCTAACGAACAAATGGTTGATCTGGCAGAGATGACAGATGAACAGATTTTAGAACTGGATCCGGCTACATTAGCGGCTCCAGAAGAAAATGCATCAACCGAAGAGAACCAGGAGTCTGGATCTACCGAGGAAGATGCCCAGTCTGCAGGCGCAGATGAGGATGAAGAGAACAACTCAGAAGCAACGGATGGTGCCGGCTCTGAGGAAAGTACTTCTGAAGCATCCGGCGAGGCTGCGGGTTCTACCTCTGACGAGGAATCTTCGGATCACGGCGATGATGACGAATCAGAAGAAGCGCAGCGACTAGCTGCTGAGGCCGACCAAGCCTCAGAAAGTGAGGGAACTGACTCTTCTGAAGACGATTCAACCGGCGAAAGAGATTACAAGTCAGAGCTTGCTGAGGTCATGGCGCCCTTTAAAGCAGCTAAGCGAGAGATCACTGTCAAAACGGCAGAAGATGCTCGCAGGTTGATGCAAATGGGGGTTGATTACTCTCGAAAGATGGCAGATATGAAGCCATACCAGAAAGTACTCAAGACCTTGGAAAAACACGATCTCCTCGATATGGGTGAGATCAACTTCGTGATTGACCTGGTGAAGAAGAAAGATCCAGAGGCTCTCAAGAAGTTCCTTCGCGACAATGAAATCGATCCAATGGATTTGTCGATGACGGACGATACCGAATATAAGCCCAATGACTATTCGGTTGGGGATAGAGAAATGATGTTGGACGATGTGTTGACTGATATTAGCGATACAGACACATTCGACCAAACGGTGGACGTAATCTCCAAGCAATGGGACATGGCTAGTAGGAAGGTATTGATGGACAACCCGGGAATTATCAAGGTTCTCAACGATCATATGGACAGCGGTGTCTACGGACAAATCGCAGACCGAATGCTCACAGAGAAGACCTTGGGTAAATTAACGGGCCTGTCTGACCTGGAAGCGTACAAGGCAGTAGGCGAGGCAATAGAATCTGAAAACGGGTGGATCAACCCACCCAAAGGTTCCAACCCGGCTACTGACAGTAACTCTCAGGACTCAGCACAGGGTCAGAGCGCTGCTGCTGCGAAAGCAGAGAAGAAGCGCAAGGATCAAAAACGTGCTGCAAGTCCCACAAAGGGAACTGCTGGCGCAGGGAAGAAATCTCCTGACTTTGGTTCGATGACTGATGAAGAAATCGAAAAGTTTGATGTTTCTACCCTGTAACCTTTTAATGCAACAGGAGAAATACCATGCCTTTTGAAAATCCACATGGTTATAATGATCCCGCAGGCGGAACAGCCTCGGACGTTGGTAGCCAGATCCGGACAGACTTTTTCTTCCGGAAAGCATTGGTAGAAGCAAGCCGGGAATCTTTTTTCGGTCAGCTCGCC
>Ga0114923_10002898_pt1 | contig 11566 bp, 17 predicted proteins | sample SumtaG_FD_89578 | JGI IMG/M metagenome (GOLD analysis project Ga0114923, IMG submission 89578) | Deep subsurface microbial communities from Indian Ocean to uncover new lineages of life (NeLLi) - Sumatra_00157 metaG | ecosystem: Environmental > Aquatic > Marine > Oceanic > Sediment | place: near...
AGTACTTTTTTACCGTGTTCGTCAATTTGTATCTCTTGATAACTCCGCAACTCACACTCTAAAGCTTCAAACGTACCTTTTTTTGGCGCTGGTTTAGTCATTGGTTTTTCTACTGGATATGGAAGCCTACTCATCATTCGTTTCCTTTCTTTGCATACTTGGCTAAGAATTCTCTGACGTTTAGTTCCTTTAGACGAATGCGTTCATTGGTCGCCCAATGGAGCGCTTTTCTAAGTCTCAAGATAATTTCAGTAACTGAGATGAGTTGACCACGGGTATCTTTCGTTCGGACTGTCAGAGTGCTCATATCGAGTAGGGTAATGATGCATTTTGGACAGTCAACACCTGTTGTACTGTAGTCGTTTGATGTTGGGTCAATACATACTTCACATTGATTTGGTCGTTTGGGCGTTACTGCTTTGTCAGACATATTACCTCCATATTATGAATCAAGAATATCACGGAGAAGATAAAGTATAAACTTGGCAATAACTAGTCCTCCTAACAACAAGGCGAAAAATACAATCCAATCAACTAACAGAGTAGTAGGCATTTGGCACCCTCCTTTCCTATACGATGCTTATCCTAACGTAAATGGTTCAATCGTTCCATCACTCGCCACTCGACCAGAGATAATGGTTGGTTGAAGAGTCTTCGTTTGATGGTAGTTAAAATATACTTCTTCTCCTGACTTGAGTATCGTATTGAGACCCGGCCATATCTCTTGACGATACGTGTTTTCCGAAAGTTTAACCGCATCTTTCCTAACTCCCTTCACAGTCCAATGGTTGTCGAATAGATAGTGCTTTGGTGCAACGATGTTAATTATTTCTGACGTTCCTTCTACCTTTATAAACCCCAACCGGGTATCGTCAAGTAAAGACTCCACTTGTTCCAAGCCATTTTTATCAACGATAATACTATCCGTATCGCAGTAATAGCTGTATCGCCTATCAATAGCCAATATAAGAGAGTAGAGGTATATGCGAGCGTTTGCCGTGACATGACTAGCAATTGCACAGAAACTGTTATACCCTTCTCCCATACGTTCAGAGTATAAAACGTCTTTCCCCATTTGACGGATAGTAAAACGTCGCCCTGATTGTATGTTATATCCGTGTGAGACTCGGATAGTGTTTTCACTATCTTGACCAATGACATAATCAACGTAACCTTTTTGCCCAAACTTACCATATAGTGAGTTAAGGTACAGTTTTGCAAAACTCCGCAATAACGTCTTACCCTTTGCGCTAGCATCTGTTTTAACTCCATAGAAAAAGTCAACATACTCACGAAATATTCTCCTTTTTCGATATACAGCACACTCGTGTACTGTTTGAATCCAACCGTTATCAAATGCTAGTATCAACTCTTCTGTGCTTAAAGTGGTTCGGAACGTCCCAATTGGGTAGACGTTTCTTTCATCTTTGCGGTAACAGAAGTATGGAAATGGAGTATTAACCGTGACGTCAGCAATGATGCAGTAATTTTCAAGCGTTTTTCTTACCTTGTCCATATTGGGGTTAGTAAAACTACCCTCGTAACAAGTTGGATAACTTTCTTTTCCCATAACATAGGGATACATACTATTGACATCTAGTTTGTAGTATGGCCCTTGGTTGTATGTACCTACCTTAAAGCATTCTGTTCGTCCGCCGTGGTATGAGTCTCGGGCAATGTCGTTTTCCTCACAAGTTCCCGGTATGTATATAGGGTGTTTCATAAAACGGTGTCTATAGGACGTGAAAGCGCTACTAGCTATGGTATACTTCCACGACCCAAGATTGTTATCTTTTAGGAAAGCGATGTACCATCGTGACAATTCGTAAAGAATCTCACAATCCCTCTCACAATACGTAAACCACTTCTCTCTACTATCTACTCCGATGGGCATAGTGAGCTTGGGTAAGTCCAGTTCTCTACCCCATCGTGCCAACTTGCCAGCAAACCAATTAGAGTTATCTAGAATCATAATGGTATGGTTGTCTTTTCTCCACTTTCCTATGTATCTCATACCACCCTCATACACGAATTGACAATTATACCCTTCTGCTGTCAGTATTGTGATGTGTTTCAGGATAGTGAAGTCAAAAACAGCATTATGTGATATGACATAGAGAATAGTTTTCTTTAGCTGTTTACTGAATACCCACGACCAGAAGTCTTCGGGCGTTTCAAATCGATAGGTTTCTTTGTATGTGGAGTGTCTGTCTGTTCTATGTCTACAATAGATACCTACTCCTAACATTATTTTGTGATATGTCTTTCCATTACTCCTTGTTTCCTGTGTTGTTTCCGTATCGACAAAAATCATATTACGTGGAATGATTGACCGTGATAGTGGTTTTAGCTCGTGCCCTGGTATTGTCTTTTGGGTCACTATCGCATCCTAACGAATGTTTGCCATTCAGTTATTCTATCGATAGTAAAATCAGGAGAACCTAACCCCGCATCGATGGCTTGCTGTGCCCCGTATCGCCATTCTCCTTTAGTGACCAATTCGTCAGATTCTACAGTAACCCATTTGGTTATTCGTTGACCTAGTTCGTCAGAATACCCACTTACTTTCATTTGAGCGACATACTTTGACCTAAAATCAAAGTCAGTCTCTTGAAACATACTCTCGGGTATTGTGTATGTTTCTGGGATTCTAAGGATATTTTCTCTTACCCCTACTTGTGCGAACGTTTCTCTAAACAAGCCATACCAAGAACTATCACGAATTGCCCCACCACCCGAACGATATTCTGACAGACTCGCCGTAGCGGTCATACCCCGCTCTACGGCGGATTGTATGTAAGAAAAGGCTTGCTTCTGTGATGATGTCCAATTGATGGATTCTTGACTCATTTCACTTTAACCACTTATGTATATCGTCAGGAAAGTAACCCCAAGCGTGGATTGCTATGTCTTTAATGAATTTCATTACAGTCATAGACATTTGAGAAATAGCAAGAAACTGTTCATAGTAGTCGATATGGAATTCTCCAAAGATGTCGCTTAATTCGACTAGAAGCTCAATCGATCTCATTTGGTGTTGATACGCTTGGGCTAGTTTGCGTCTCATCATCTTTTTCTTTTGAGCTGACATTATAGAATGCCTTTCTATTCCCCGTGGGAATCAATATAGCACCATTTACACGGATAAAGTTGTTTGATATGGCCCATTTAATAAGTCTTTGTACTACATATGCTGATAGATAAACCTCACAATCATAGTATGTGGGAACGATAATTAAACCTGACGTACATCGAGATATATCAGTAATATCAGCAATTTCAAGGTATTTGGGACATGTGGGGATAAGCTTTGATTTAAACCTGCGCAGGGTTTCCATAGGTCGCCTTTTCGGTCGACGGTTTGGGTGGGCCATCTCATTATACCACGCTTGGCGGCTCGAGCGCAATAGGTTGTTGACATAAATAACCTTAAATCGTCCCAGTTTTACCGCTTTTTGGGGCCGGAATCCTTGCTATTCTCAACTACTCGTGATATAATGGGTATGCGTTACTGGGTAGGCAAACGAAAGGAAAGCAAAGTGGATAAGGCTAACTTCCAATTATGTAGAGATTGTCGATACTCCAAGCTGACCGTCAAAGCTGATAACATCGCTTTCCGATGTGTAAAGCATTCGTGGCCTTGTCACGACGAATGGATGCAATGCGATAGTTTTCGAGATTACTTTTCGGCTAACGGTCACGAAATTATCAAGTATGCTTGGCTCGTGACCGGAAAGACAAGGTAAAATATGTCCAAAAGATGTGTAGTTGAAACCCTAATTTGTGCTAATTGCGAATATTTTAGAAAAGGGCATATGTTCGGCCCAAGCCTTGAATACTGCACTTTTCACGAATACGTCACTAACGGACATCTAGTCTTTTGCTCTGACTTTGACGGCCAACCTCTACTTGAGGTAGGTAGAACACCTAAAAGAGTTGTCGATACGGGTCCATCTTATTGTGTCTTTTAGTCCCAAAGTGGGACTTCTTATAATTGACTTTTCTACCCAGTAGAAAGTCAGAAAGGTAGTTTAAAGTGACTAAAGCACAGGAAACACCTAGAGCGGCTGCAGTACAGGATTTGTTTGCAAAGGCTACAACTGACCCGAGTAGTCTTCCAAGCGTTAGCAAACACATCAAAGTTGGGAGAAGGTGGGACTTGACTCACAAGGAGACGCTCGACAAGTTGATGGTCATCCATCGCGGAAAAGACATCACAACCAAGTATGGGGACGCAGTCTTGGCTGACGTCGACATTGAAGGTGTCCAGAAGAGCGTCTTGTTTGGCGGTCAAGTGCTCATTGACCAGTTTCACGAGTTAGAACCACACTTGCCAGTGGTAGCGGTTGTTCGTCGTCCGGGTCGGTCATACACCTTTACTGACCCAACAGACGCGGAAATAGCCAACTATTCATCGGAGTATGTTGAAAAGTAAGTAGTTGGTAGGGAAAAGGTCAAGGCTTTACAGTCTTGGCCTTTTCCTTTTTCTCCCTTTCTTCACGCGATACTTGTGCTATTGCTTCTTTGATTGCTTTCCAGCGGTCAACGCTTCTTTTGAGTGATACTTTCGTTTTCATTTTAGTCCTCTTCAAACCATAGCAGTTCATACCATCGGATATACTTGTCGTTGTAACGTTTATTCTCAAGTTCCGTCCTGAATTCTTGTCGTGTTATGACGTCGGCTAAAGCCATATCCCTTAATTGGGTTAAGCTTGGAGTGACAATTTTACGTTTCTTCTCCAAATCCCAAACTTGCAAACTATCCTCAATAAAATGACCGGGGGTGTCTAGCTTGCCCAGTTCTGTAAATACATCTGTTCGGCCTATAATCCCTCTGACGAATAGTTCCTGTACAATTTCGATTATACGGCCTTCGTATTCTTGCTCTCGTTTCAAGTCCTGATGTGCAAGTAATAGGGTTATGTCATAGTCGCGATACTCCAAAGCTTCGAGATATGTTGTTGCTTCTTCTTCAAAGATGATACCGTCTTTGTACATCGTGAGAATGTCCGTCTTGGTCAATTCCCTTTCATCGTTCATATACTCCGCTGATGTCCATTGCGTCATCAACTCCGCATCATCCTCAGAATAACCCAATTTACGATATCGGGTATAAACATCCCCAATCCCAATTACATTTAGGTTATAGAGTCTTCTAACATCAACACGGGTAATTTCCGCAGACATCCATTTTTGAATAGCGTCGCGCCAAAAAATGGGCAAGTCAGCTGCAAGCAGATAGGCTTCGACGTCTTCGGGTTCAATGATACCGCGTCGCCACATTTCCCTGACTTGTGTTACTCCGGGTAGTTGCCAGTGAGCGCGCCAATATCGTCGGAACCATTCTTGTCCTAGTCCTTGCTTTTCAGCCCATTCAGCGGCTTCTGCCGGGTAATTTTCATCATAACCAAACTGTTGAGCGGTACTATCGCTGAAAGCTTCTCTTACAGCCATCGATACCAAGTCAGACGGTGAGGGTATTACTTTACGAGCTTGATACCATTGAAAGATTTGACTGTCAGTATATCCCTGTTTCTCTAATTCTTCGTTTATTTGAGCTACTCCCATAGTACCCCGCCAGTGAGCTTGGGTTAGTAGCAGTTCGTCAAATGGTCGTTTAGTACCTAACATTAGTGCTTCGATGGTTGGCTTTGTAAGTCCCAATACCGCCAGTGTGGTACGCATTTGTGGCTCAGTTATGATATTTCTCTGCCATAGAGTTAGAATGGTTCCCCAATCTAATTTCTGAGAACGTAATATACTGTCTATTCTCCCCTCTACTATTCTACTCAAAGGGTTTCCTATACCCGCTCTCATTACACTAACAAGGATAGGTATCATCGATAGCAGTATAAAAGCACCTATCTGACTTTCTTTAGCTAGCGCGCGCCGCAAGGGTGATTTGATATATTCCGGTATATTGGGTGTTGCTAATATTTCGTTAAAAATAGGTTCTGCATAGCTAACCAGGTCATTCTCCCAAGCTTCCAGTACGTCACTCACTGAAAAAGAGATGATTTGTCGGATTTGTTTATTCGTATCATTGATGATGCGTTTAACGCTACGAATGACGCTATTCTCTAACCACCAAGCTATCTTTCTGTTTTGTGGTGTTTCTTCGGGTATGGGTATTGGGTCAACGTTGTCACGCATTTTCTTATCCTTAGATAAATTTTAGAACGATGGCACAAAATGCAGATTCAAGCTCATCTAACAAACTTCCCCGACTTGCCACAATCAGGGTAATTAGTTTCCTGAATAGAGTTAAAGGTAAGTCTCGTAATTCGTGGGGATAAACTCCTATAGCTGACGCTACTTGGTCTCTCAGCCATTGTACCGGGTTTGTCAGCAACTCGTTTAATTCCCAAGAAGCGTATTTAAGTCTTTGTAGAATGAATCCGCTGGGATTATTCAGAAAATCCCTAAACCACCATGTGCCCCATGACAACCACGTAACAAGGGTATTACTTCGGTCTCTATCAAGTTCATCTAACCACCGCCACGTGTTGCATACCCATTCTCTTACTCTAGAAAGGGGATACCTAAAGAACTCACGCATATAGGGATATGCTGAGAAAAGACTATCACTGATATAGCCAAAGGCATTATATGCAAGGGTATACAAGATGGGAAAACGACCAAAAAGCCTATCACTGACGAATGTTGTAGGGTTGTCGACTAATTGACGCAATTCCCAACGAATAGCTTTAAACCATCTAGCTACCCAACTTATAGGATCTGTCCGTATCTGTTGGTAGTGCCACGACAGAGAGTCAAGTAACTCACCAAAGGTTGAGCCCTCTACAAGACCCATAACCCAAGTTGTAACCCAACCAAGAGAACGGTCAGCGTCCCAACATAACCCCTTTGCTTCACTGAATGACCAGTAAATCAAATAAAAGGGCCAAGACAACCATTTACCCAATAACCATATATCTGCGATATCGTAATACAGGGACTCGAAATAACGACCAATAGACTCCAATCTAAACCCTAATCCCCATAATGGTGTTGGTGGTGTACTGGGTGGTGTTGGAGCGTTTGCCATTATACTACCCTTTCGTATGGGGTTACTTGCGAGTTACAATGCTTTCGTCTTGAATCTGCATCGTAATGCGCTTGTTATCATAGTCTTGAAATACGTGGTCAAGACTCTCTTGAATAACGCTTAACTCCTCTAACTCCACATCGTCGACCATAATTGTGATAATGATTGTCTTTTTCATTTGCTCAATCCTTTCTTAATAGTAATTGCGCTTTTGGCACCAAAGAAGAAACCCAAGATAACCATACCATACTGTGTAAGAATGTCGGGTATGGGCCTATCAGTTATTACACAATACGTCAGTGAACCAAACACAGCTAACACGAGTATCGATTGTGTAATGACCGATTCCGAAAACATCTCTAGTACCTTGTCTACAATCGTTTTCCACATTGCTTTCTCCTTTAAATAGGTTCGTTAATCGTGATTATGATATTATCGATAAAGACCGTTTCTACATCTCCGCTCGTCGGTATAAGCATAATCAAACCATACAATTGGGGCCTGGATGACGGAGACGTCTTGCGTATAGCAAATGTCGGTATACTATAATCCATCTCATCTATCATCAATCGGTGGTAGTATCCCGTCAATGGGTCTGCTACGATTTTTAAGACGTGAAAAGGTGAGCCAACTCCAAAGTACAAGTCATCTTCTGAGACGCTTGTATAACCGCCAGGCCATTTGTACACCTTTATGTTATCGTCGTCCCCATTAATAGCACAATCAATTCTATGCTGAGATGTTCCATCGTGTAAAATGAACTGCATAATGAGTTGCTTGAATTGGGTATATCCCTTAAAATGTACTTCAATACCCATTGGAGCCATAAACGGAAATGGCAGACAACACGATACACCACAGTATGACCCAACATCGGTAGTAGATTGCAACCGTAGAGAATATGGTCGAGTTGAAAAGTATTCCCCGTTTAGTGTTGCAAACGCCCCCGCTGGATAACTGTTTTCAAACCAGTTACCTCTACCGTAGTCAAATGCTTCTTGGAACAAGACTGTGCCTGTTCTATCGAATCGGTTGATAGAGCCTTGTCTTACAGCAAGTTCACTCAAATCAGTGATAATCATTGAACTGGCATTTAGTGCACTTACCCCAAAGTCAGGATAGTCCCGACCACCGAATCCTGTGGGTTTTGCCATTATAACCCCGCTTTTACCATTCGTTCCATAAGTTCACGGGATGTAGCTTTTTCCGATACATCTAAGTCAAACTGTACAGTATGTGGAAAGCGCGCTTCTGGAGAACAAATTTCGATAGTCATAGCATACACCCCTTTCCAATCCGAGAACTCGGGATAGAAGTACAATGCTTCTCTCTCGAGCGGTATCCATTCGTCGTTGTCGTCAGGAATGATGGCATTTTCAAAGTGTAGAATACGTGTATAAACTTCCCAGTTTGGCCCTGGCGCGGGTCGTATACCTACTTTCGTCAATACCCCTTTAGCAACGTTTAACACATATCTGTCAGGGTTTGCTGCTTGTACTTGCGGTTGTACGGTTACTTCTAGTTGAGTTATCATAGGTGCCTAACTTATCTGCATCTTGTAACCCCAAACAGTTGTGATGACTGTTTCGCCTATTGTAGCAGATACGTAAACTACTCGAATATTCTGATTCATCTTAAGGATAAGCTCACGACTATTATTGATAAGCATTCCTGCCGTGGTTATGGGTATATCTTCAACACTCGTTGCGCCACCGCCTGATGCTACCTGTACACGTGCAAAGGATGTGGTTGTGACAGTTCTGTAAACTGCCATACCCATAACGTGATAAATTTGTCCAGCAGGTACTGAGGGTAAATTGATGGTAAAGCTCGCTGCTACATCTGATATGTCTGATCGTTCTACCAAGTATGTATCTGTGTATCCAAAGATAAGCGGCTGATCTCGCCACGCGCCACCCCAATAACCCCACTGTTTAGAGTACAGACTTTCAAGGGGACTGCTTTCAGTAACACCTAGAGTGATGTCAGAAGCTTTAAGAGTGACATCTAACTTTGAAATTGGGTCAGATTCCGTAACACCTAGAGTGATGTCAGAAGCTTTGAGAGTGACATCTAACTCTGAAATTGGGTCAGATTCCGTAACGGGTAGAAACCCGGTATCCAGTGTTACGGGTTTAATAACCCCATCGTCAGACCAAACCAAAACGCGCAATTTCCCATGTGCTTTACTAGCCATGAGGGATATGTTCCATAATAGACGGTTCAATGTACCCAAAGATATTGAATGTAAAAGCATCCCCCGCTGTGGGTGTGACAATACGGAACACAATCTGATAGTCAGAAGGTATTTTCACTTGAAACCTTGTAAAGTACCAAATTCCAGCGGTTGTCAGGGTTACAGACTTCATATAGAAAACTTTGTTACCGCGTATAACACCCATATCGACAACCTTGCTTGAGCTGTTAGCATTACACGCGCCAATACCACATAATTCTATTGTCTCGCCGGGATTCAGTCTTTGGGTTTTGGCTGTGAAGGTGTCAGTGGATGTAGCTTCTCTTTTTACGGGTATAATCAAGGGGATATTACAAGTAACCATTTTCAATTCCTTTCAATCTGTATTATGAGGGGAAAAGGGCGGATGAAAACCCTTCTCCCCAAAAGACACACAACCGCCACTATAAGGACTAGTAGCGGTATAACTGCTGGACGGCGACTTCAATCTCGCCGGTTGTCGCGCCATTGGTCAAGAAAAGGTCAATCTGCTTGTATTCGTTGGCACGAAACCAATCTTCGGGAACATCCAGACGACCAAAGGGATAGATTTGAGTGTTGTGGAAAGCAAGACCTTCAACAGCATATGTGATATTAACGTCGGCAGGGTCAGAACCGTCGTGGTCTTCAAGGTAGAATATCAACTTACCACCACTATGGCCCGGAGCGCCTATAATTATCCCTGAAGTCATAGAACGGATATAAGCGGTAAAACAGTCCCCAATCCAAGATTCAATAGCTTCTCCAGTACCCAATACAGTCTTACCCGGAATAGTAAGGGGTTTGAAGTATCCCCCCATCTTGTCACGCATATTACGTGAAAACAAGTCAAAGGGGATAAACTTACCTCCATCACAAGACATACGATATCGACTGATAGAGGTACTGTGATGGACTCCAGAGTCATAAACACGAACCATCAACGCTCGAATATCCTTGTCGGTAGGGAGTTCGTGCTTGCTTTCGCCAGAACCCACTGTAGCAATAGCGTCAACCAACCGATTAGCCAAGAAACCCACAGGAGCGGGGGCATCCTCCATCAACTTGACGAGAATCGACAGATTGAAGGTATCACTTGAATAACCCCCAGCGCCAGCAGCTCTAATATGTGCTTCGTCGAAAGTAACCCTCAGTTGTGGATTCCTGTGGGCCATCGGGTTAAAAGCAAACAATGGGTCATATAGGTGACGACCAAACCGAATGTCAATTGGTTGCCAGGGTGTACCCCCTGACGCGGCATCACGCCAACAGTGTGCTAATCCCTGGTTGAGATGACTCCAGTAAGAAAGGGCCATTTCTCCGGGCAAGTCCCACAAAACTTGTCCACCGTCTACAAGCTCAATTCGAGTGATGTTACGCTCGATAGGGTTATTATCGTTGGTTCCCGACCCGTTTGTTGCTTCGAACAAAAGACCAATTTCTGAGATTGGGTCAGTGAAGTCGAGATTGTAAACCTTGGTACCGCTAGTCCCCATATCATCGCGGTTTTCGAGCAAGTAATCTCTAGTGCGCATTTCTTTTCTTCCTTTCCTCACTACTCACAATACTGTGAGTTAGCGATAGAGTGTGTTGAACTAGACGGAAAGCTTTGCCATTCCACGAATCCAAGTGGTAGCACGTGCAATGGAGTCTTCCAGAGTGACGTCGGGCATCTTGTCCAACTGTGCTAATAGAGTGTTCTGGTGCGCAATAAGCTGCTCGCCGTAAGCCTGCATTTTGGGCTGTGCTTCGTCAACACCGGTTGCGATGCGATTAACGCCCTTCTGAATCATAGAGCGCTGCCAATCCTCGAGAGTGACTTCACCAACACGACGCGCCCACTTTTCCTTAGTAGTCTGACTCGACATAGCAGCAGACCATTTGTCCGCTTTTGCCGCAGCAGAACGACCAGGAGCGACAGTAACCTTCTCGACACCGACCCGAATACGCTCCACAGAACCCTTCAAGCCCTGCCCCCATCGGGATGCAAATTCCTCTGGAGTCACACGAACTTGCTTTACCATAGTAACCTTCCTTTCTCGGTTGAAATGAGAATGAGACACGAATAGTTAGAAATAGTATACCACGAAAAAAGTATAGAGCAAGCAGTTAAAAGAAAGCTAATCGATGGATTGTAAACCCCGCTCGCAGGAAAAGCCATTAGAGACGATAGAGGGGAATAGTAAGAGTGGTGGTCGATTGTGAGACAAGCGACAAAAGAAAATTCAAGCGATGCAAGTACACTACCCCATAACGTCCGATGCATTGCTTAAGATTCATAGATGAGCATTCTAGTACAGCGG
>Ga0114923_10002899_pt1 | contig 11565 bp, 34 predicted proteins | sample SumtaG_FD_89578 | JGI IMG/M metagenome (GOLD analysis project Ga0114923, IMG submission 89578) | Deep subsurface microbial communities from Indian Ocean to uncover new lineages of life (NeLLi) - Sumatra_00157 metaG | ecosystem: Environmental > Aquatic > Marine > Oceanic > Sediment | place: near...
ATGACAGATTTCACGAAATGACTTTGAGTGGTTGAATGCCAGTATCACTAAGTAGATGGGAAGCCTCTGCAGAACGTAATGAGAAGGTGAGGCTAGAGAAGTTGAAGCATCAGTCGATGTTTGATGCGTGTGTCAAGATTGCTGAACATATGTTAATGATGGAAGGAAAAGGGGAAATCGTTGTGCGGGTTAAGGATGTGTCTGCAACTCATGCGAGGTCTCACGAGAGTAAAGCACCCCATGTTCAGTTTGGAATGTCAATGATGATGCAGGCATGGGATGATAATAATATGAGATGGAATTATGATGGTCCTAATAACTACATTTGGTGTCAAGAGGGACATACATTTATAGTTAAGGGAGAGAGGGCGGTTAAGATGGGGCTAACCAAACAGGAGAGGGTTGCCTCGATTATTATTGAAGAGGTTGCTCATGCCCTATGTGCGAAGAGAGTGAGGCATGGGTACGCCTGGAGAGATAAGTGCAGGGAATTATTTAAGAAGTATCTGGATTATATAGTTAGGGAATTGCCCATTGATAAGGATTCATTTTGTAATGGTTGTGAGAAGGAAGCAGGGGCATTAAGATCTGGGTGTCTATGTATACCGGTTCATTGTAGTAGGAGGAAATGAATATGGTTGAAGTAAATATGAAAGAGATAAGGGATAAGTTCGCTGAAGAAAATCCCGAACTATATGATTTACTGGTTAATTCTATTGAGGAAGATCAGGAAAAGGAATTACTGTACACTGTTATATATGAGATGACACTACAGGAAGCACATAAGGCAGAAGATGTTAAGGTTCACCTTTCAAGTGAAGGTTTGTAGACAGTGTAAAGAGTATGTATACTGTCCAGATGCTAAACCTGATGGTAAAGGGATTTGCGATAAGTTTAAAGACTTTGGCGGAATACACTATTAAAAGTGATTTACGTAGTAAATTACTGGATTAGTGAGGTTTGAAATGTCATTAGCAGAGACATATAAGGATGAAATTGATGCGTTCTTTAGAGGGACGCTTGAGAAGAAGTTGTTAGATCTGGATCTCTCACATGGAAAGAGGGGTCACATTTGGATCTGTTCACATGGTACATTTGATACGTTGACTGTGGAACCGCCGAGGAAGCCTGGGGTAGAAGGTGCTGGTGGACAGTATGAGATCGCCGTTAGGTTTGCACATGGGCCTCATAACAAGGAGAAAGATAACCTTTACAGGTACTCGGGTTATTATGCTCAAGAGGGATGGTTAGTTGGAAAAGATACAGGGGGTCATTAACTTTGATGGACGTTAACTATTACAAGAGACTGGTTCACGCCAGAGATGTTGAGATCAAAATGTTGAGAAAGAAGATCAAGAAGTTGGAAGAGGAGTTAGAGTCATGTCAGGCCCTAAAGTGATTGATAAGATTGTAGAGAAGATTAAGGCCTTACCTGAAGTTGAGACAGCATACATAGAGGAAGATCACTGTGATGGTAACTTCTGGATTAACATTAAGGTTACTAAGAAAATATACGATGAATATGAGGAGTATTATAAGGATAAAGAAGCTAAACAGTGGGAGTAATAATTATGATGACAAGAGATGAACATCTTGAGGATTGTAAGAAAAGGGCTTTAATGGTTTTAGATGAAGGACAAGGTGATGAAGAAGTATGGGCTGCATTTTGTACCACTATGAAGCAACATCCTGAGACTATTAATCATCCTGCTTTGGTACTTGGTATGCGATTAATGATGACTGATACCATGAGAGATATGCGTAAGTTTATTGAGGATTTTATTTGAAACAGGAGGAAAAATGAATGACATTATGGGTAGACAAATTAGCTACAATGTTAGATGAAAATGAAGTTAAGGAAGAGGTTGCTACTATTATTATGAATGCTGCGTTTGTAGCAGATGGACATAGTGATGAAGAGACACTTCAAAAGTTGTATGATACAGTGTTGATTCTAATTATTAATTGTGGGTTTGACGTTGACTGTGGGAAGATAGTAACACCAGCGGATTGATTTATATGTATACGAATGTTAACTTTTTAACGAAGAAGGCCTTTAGAGAGGCGGTTGAAAGGGGAGATAAGATCACTTTGTATGCTCCAGGGATGGGGAAGCCTAAGACTGATGGTATTGAATCTGTTGAAGGGCCTCATTATCCTAGGGTGCATTCCTGGTATGCAGTTGTACAGATGAAGGATGGGATAGTTGTAGAGGTGAAATGATATGGACTATGAGAAGTTTAAGAAAGGATATGATGAAGGTAAGAAGTTGATAGACTGTGACGATCTTCTAAAGGGTCTAAGTAAGGATGAATTGCAGGAATTTATTGATGTTCATGAATTAGTTGATAAGTGGACTGGTTTAAATATGAGGCAAGAGTATTATTTAACGATTGCAAAGGTCATAATGAAGTATAGGAATTGATTAAGATGTGGATAGTAATTCTATTAGGAGAGAAGAATGAAGAAGTTCAGCGGCATGTTGTGGGGAATACCCTAAAGGAAGCAGTTGATAACATGAGGGAAGAACTTATCAATGTTATGAATAGGGTAAATGCGGGGTTTATAAATAAGGATTTTGTATATACTGAAGATGACTTTATGGTTACTAAAGAGGGAAATTGGGAAGCCCTTAGAAAGAAATGGATGGGAAGAGATGATCATCCGAGTTTGTTTGCATTTGAGGTGTAAAAATGATACAAATAAGATGTAGGTTGAACTATTTAGAATTAGGTAAGGGAAACGCCGTACTACCTAATCCTAATAAAAGAGGCAGTGTTAGTGATAATGACCCTGAAATAGATTTTAGGGATGATCAAACTGTTTGGGTTTGGTTAGCGGATGACCTCTGTGTTGAGATGGACAGAGAGTTAGTTAAACGATTACATGATGGGTTTAAGGAGCAATGAAAATGAGATTTAATGTAGCACCAGGAACAGGAGCGGCGTTAGCAAATATGAATGATAATAGAGCGTACTATACTTTTGGTGGAGATTTGAATCAAATGGGTATAATATATAGTACCTTGTTAGAGGCTGGATTTAATGTTGTAAAGAGCAATGTGTATCCGGGCTTCCCAAAGGATAAGAAAGAGGAGTATATTAGGGCTCTAAAGTATCTCTGGGATTATAAGGTTGAGGGTTGGTGGAATCAGGAAGGAAAAATGATTGAAAATGGAATTTGTACTTGGAATAAGTTTCAGGCTGCTCTCCATAAGGCGATGGAAGATAAGTATTGAGATGATTAAATGGATTATCCTGATGAATCGAATCCTGTGAAAGGGTTTTGGAATAGGTTTCATAAGTGGATGTGTTTTACATGTCCAGACACTGAATGTACTTTGGATTCAAGAGAAAAACCAGAATATTGTCCTTGTGGTTTTGACAGGAAAGATCATCTGTATCCCGGACAGAGTTTGGGAGGATCAAAACTTAAATGTAAATGGGTAATACCAAGGTACAAATATAGTGAAGTGGGTGGTGGCGTTGTTGTAAATCCTGATTATGAAGAGTATTATGGTGTAAAGCCACCGAAGTGGAGGAAGGAGAATGAAACCTGAAGAAGTGAAAAAGGTAATTGAGATCATTAAGAAGAACCCGAAAGATAGTTTTTGGGTCCATATAGATGAAGAGAAGTCTGACTGTTCGAATGCCTATCTGTTCGAAGATATCGTTGAAATGGTGAATAAGGCCGGATACGATTTAAAGTTAACGGATGTTAAGGTTGCTGAAGAGGCTAAAACGTATTCCTTAATGTATAAGAAGAGGTTACTGATAGAATTGAAAGATGTATTAGAAAAGATTGAGAAGGAATTACTATGACTTGGAAAACGTTTAAAGGAACACCTGGTGAATTCATAATTGTAGTGGAGAGTAAGATAACTGCTTGTGAGAAATATGTAGTTGTTGGGGTAAAGGCCTTGGAAGATAAGTTAGAATGGCTTAAGAGGGGGTATAGGGATACGCCTGACATCAAGATTAGAGTAATTGTTGAATGTGAAGTTTTGGAGAATTACCCATGACATCAAAACAATTAACAGGAAGACAGAAAAGAGTGTTGAAGAGAATTAGGGAAATAGTAGAACCTATTTCGTGGGTTGTTACTAAGGAACCAATTAGAATTGATCCGGAAAACTTTGAACCATATCCGTTGCAGTCTGCAGTGGAAGAATGGATTAAACTCATTGATGCAAAGATTGGACAAGTGAAACAGATATTGCAAGAGGAAGGGTATGAACAAAACTACTTTGGAATTAACGTTAGATTCGGAGAAGACTGGTCATTAATAGGAAAGGATGAGAATGAAGGTGAACATATACTGCTTGAAGAGATTTATAAGCATATAAGGGTTTATGTACCTTTACTAATTTACGCTGTAAGTAGTTTGTATACGGGCGATGAGGATGAAGAGTCAACATTAAAGAATATAGATATAAGTACTGATTCGTAGGAGGAATGAATATGGTAATAAAATTTGAAGGAATAGTAAAGGATGCCGCCATGTTTCAACTTGACGGAATGACAAAGGAAGAAGTTGTTGAGATGTTTTCAACTGATGAATATTTGAAGAGTGCACTTTTATATGTGGCTCAACAAAACATTGAAGATGTTTTAGAAGAAATGAATTTATTACACAGGAAATATATTGAAGTGAAACGTATTAAACAACAACTGAAGAAGGCTAATGTTTACCTTAAGAAACTGTTGGAGGGATGAAAATGGAAGATGAAATTAAAGAACTGTTAGTAGAGTTCTTCCAAGATTGTAAGACCGAAGACTATCTACCATTCATAACTGATAAGGATATCATTATCAAGATACTTGTTAGGATAGCATCATCAGAAATTGAAATGGCAGATGAAATGAAGAGAAGTAGTGAATGTTTAAACGAGGCATATTATAGTAGATATTACCATAGGACACAGATGATCCTTTGTAAGATTGTGTTGTTACTTAGTGACAATGAACAGGAGAAGATTGATTGGACTGTTTATTATAACAAAGCAAAGAAGGATTATGAAGAGTACCTTAAATTGACGAAGAAGGAATAAATATGGATGAAAGAGAAAAGAAAATATTAACTGCGATAGTGTTAAATGAACACTGTGTTGGAGATATTCAGGAACTCTATGATGAGGGTAGTTTAAAGGAACTAAATGCAACAGTGGAGTTGATAAACACTGTTTATGAGAAGTATAGGGAGTTCGTTGATGAATTTGATCTACATGAATTTCTGCTTGGTCAAATTGAGATGTTAGCAGAGGGGTAACAATGATCGATATGGATTACTGATAATGGAGAAATTACAATTACATATGTTGATGGAAAGGTTGAAAGGTATGAATGGGATGATAAATCTAAGGATACTTGGTCAGAAAGAGGTGGCGAACAGTTCAAAATTAAAAGGAGGTTATAACATGAAGGAAAGTCTTGACGACTATATGAGTGCTATGGCTGATGTTGATATGGCCATATTTGATATTAACCATCATATCAAGCTTAATGGACTTGATGATGGAGAGACGGAAACTCTTAGGGGGAAACTTCCTGAGTTGAAGGATTATGCACTTAGGATATCTGAATTTGTAAAAGAGATCGAAGAAAAAGTAAAGTGATAATATGGATGAAAATGAATTATTAGAGACACTAAGGGCTTTATTAGATCCTATGGGAGATATTAACTTGTCTGATGAGCAGTTGGAGTCGATTGCGCTGCATTGGACGGGATCAACTCTCAAGGAGATATGTGGTCAAGTTAATGGTCACATTGCAGAGCCTGGATTGACTAATCAAGACCCTTAGTTTTGAGGTGATTAGAATGAAAGTTAATTTCAATGGAGAGACCTTGCTTGTAAAGGTTTCCGTATTAAAGGATAGGTTATTTCACATAAAGGAGATACAGAGGAAGTTTAGGGATAACTGGAATTTACTGGAGATGGATAAGAAGCAGGATGCAGATATAATGGAACTTGTTCTGATGGCTAATGGTTATGAGGTCAGTGACTCACAACCTAAGGCAGTTGAATTTGAGAAGGGGAATTTAAGGATCAAAGTTACTTGGAATGAAACCTTTAAACAATCGTTAGAACAATTTAAGAAGTAAATTGTTTATGTTGGAGGAATTTAGGAGATGAAAGTAGATATATATAGACCAGACTATTACGTCATTGGTGATGTGCCTCAAGAGTTGATTAAACTTGTAGAAAGGCATAGAGTCTTGACGAATAGAGAGTTTGCTGATCCTCAACATCGATACCATAAGACAGAGGATTCGAAAGATGGTATTGGTATGAGTAAAGAAGAATGGAAAGAATATCAACAGATAGAAGAGACTATTAAGAGGGACTGGATTCCCAAACTTGAAGGGGTTATCCCTGAGGTAGTCTATAAGGATCTGGTGTTCTTTGAATCAACGTACTTTATGTACCACGATGATAAGAGACTGTTGATATGTCCGGCGTGTACATGTTGTGGGGCTTTGCCTATACCAGAAGATGCAACGTCAGAACAATTACCCTGGAAGAAAAAGGAATGATCACATGACAAGAAATGTTTGGAGAGATGTAGAAAAGGTTCCAAAAGGAACTAAAGTGTTGGCTGTGAGAGTTAGGACACCACAAGTTGTGATGATGGATTCTGAAACTCCTGCAAGGCAAACATACTATGGTGGAGATGATGATGTCGTTTCAACTGAGAGTTTAGTGTTTGTTGAGCTAACAAAAGAGGAATGGGAGGAAGGTAAAAAGTCACAAGAGAAGGCTGATGGGTTAGTTGTGTCGTTACAACAAGAGATTGCGGCTCAGCTGGGAATGAAGAAGCACAGGATTGATTAGAGATGAAAAACTATCAGGTATTAAAAAAAGGTGAAAAGATCTTTACCATTAGGCCTGAGACCAGAGTTGAAGAAGATAACTTTGAGCGAAATGTTGCATTAGCAGTGCTCATGTTTACTATTAATAACGTGCTCATTGTGTTGTTTATATAAGATGATTTACGTAGTAAATTATCTGTCTTTTAAATATTTATATAATAGAATATATAGTGGGTTACTTTAGTAAATCATCTAATTAAACATTAGTCACGTAGCTTTATATAGTTATATGGTATATCTAATTATTGAAGTTGAAGTAATATGAACACTTCTTACTTAATGGTAATAGACAGTTTGTTCTAATGGATTGTCGAATATAATGTAAGAGGAGGTGAAAAACATGCCTATTGAATTAGGAAACTTTCAGGAAGGAACCGAACCTGTTGCTGGTGAACGATCGACTATGGACTATAAAGGTAAAGTGACAGCACACATGATTGCGAATCCAGACCAAGCTTACACACAGAAAGAGATCGCAGAGGCGTTGGATTTTGAAGCACGCCAGATACGCGGTGCATTAGTGGCGCTGGAGAAGGCCGGTAAACTGGAACGCAAGTCCTGTGATGTGGACGACGGTAAAGGCGGTTCCCGGAAGATCCAACATTGGCATTGGGTTGAAGATCAAGAGGCCTAGTGTTCTTGATCTACTCGCGTAGTCAAATACGCCGAGGGAAGGAGTAATTAAAACAGGGAAGAGAAGATGATTCTCTTCCTTGGCTCCATGTCCTTTTTAAAGTTGGAAGGAATTACTTTAGTAATTTTTATATTTGAACGTTTTACGAAGTAAGATGTTTGTTGTTGGAGGTTGAACATATGGTTAGTATGTGTAGCTGTGGCCATCTTGGTGATGGTGAGTCGTCACAGCATTTGGACACAGTACAGCATGGACACGGGGGTTGCCTTGTAGATGGTTGTAGCTGTGAGAAGTTTACGTATGCAGGAAAAGTTATTGTGTATACGGAGGAAATGGAGAAGGTTAAATCTTTTTGGAGACATGTAATATGTCCTGAATGTGGTGAGAAAAGAAGTGAAATTGAATGTATGCCTGGGACAAGTGATTTTGCAACAATTGATGAAGGTTTGAAAGTAGTTTGTGAAAAATGTCAATCGACTTTCTATGTTACATCATCACTGAAGAGATGTATTCATTGTGGATCAGAAGAGATTGGTCGGAATGCAAAGATCATTGTGGTTTTTGAGCTGGACATAGTTAAGCCTGAAGGGGAACCGACAAAACAAGACTTTGTTGATGTGTTAAGTGAATGGAGTCATAAGGACTTAGCAGAACTTATCTTTGACGCAATTAAGGGTGATGATACATCTATCAATATGGATAAGGTAAATTATTGTTTTGATTGTGATAAGTATCAGACGAAGGATGGGAAGTTACCTAAAAGTAAAGTAGGCCATTTACTTCAAGAATTAGATGACTTGAAAGAGGACTTAGATAAGAAGAAGCCTGTAGATAAAGAGAAGTGATCATATGGTTGAAGTACAAATGTTAGGGGATAAAGTTACTTTGGTATTTAATCAGCAAGAGATGAAAGAGTATAAACATTATTTAAATGGGTTAAAGAAATCAGGTCATATTTATTTTGATGGTAGTGTTCCAATACTAATAAAAATATATGAGGAGTTGGAAGAATATTTCCTTGAGGTTGCTGAGGCAGAAGCGAATGTTCACGATCCAATTAACCCGTAGGTATAACTATGTTAGGCAGACGTTTAAGTCAAGCAAATAGGATCGCCCTGAAACGATATAGGAGAACGGTCTATAGTAGATTCACTCCTGGTGAGTTTCAACGACTTAGGAAAGGTAACGGTACTTGTGGTAATGCTAACTGTAGAATATGTAGGAAAGAGGGTTTCTATAAGGATAAAGGGTTTAATAAAAGGAGGTATAGAAATGAACGATCAAACACAAGAGTCCATAGATAAGTTATTAGAACTTAATAAGGCATGCAATGAACCAGAGAATAAAGACGACATGGACCTTATGGATAAATACTGGCAACAAGTTAGACTTGTTGTATATAATTTGTTAAGTGAACTATATGAGGATGAATCTGCTGAATATTTTATCAAAGAATTTTTTAAATTGATTTAAGGAGGTATAGCAATGAGCATGGTTCCAGGAAGCAAACATAAAAGAGAATGTGATAAGAAGATTGGTGGTTGCGGAAGAACAATGGAAATAGATAGTGTAGTAACAGTTGAAAGAGGGAAGTTACACATGTGCAAGAGATGTGCGTCAAAGATAATTCGTAAAGTTAAAGGGTATGATTAAATGTGTTGGACAGATGAACAAGCCAAAGAGGTTATTGATAAGTTTGAAATTCAAATCGGTGGTTTGAATAAACAACAAATGATAAATGAAATAGCATTTAATGCAGGTCAATTGTGTGATTTTGGTCCTGATAACTTCAGTGAAGAGGAACAAGAAGAAGTAGTTGATTCATTTATATATATATGGTCTGAAATATGGAAGATTAAAACTAATAATCATAGTATGACTGTTTTCTTGAATTCTGATTACGACTATGTTATATCTGATGATCCAAAAACTGGTTAACGCTCATAAAATGAGAACGTTCGGAGCCGAAACGTTTAATAAAACTCGGGTAAAAAAGAGGAGGTGAAAAGTATGCCTCTCGATTTAAAGGCTTTCGGAGATGGAGAAGAACCACAAGAGCGCGCAGCGAGTATTAAGAAAGGTGAAGTTTTCGAGTTCTTGAAAAAGAATAAGAAACAGGCCTTCACACAAAAAGAAGTGCAAGTGGAATGTGGTTTCAATCATTCTCCTGCAGCGCGGTCAGTGTTAATGCAACTGATAAAAGATGGTGTTGTCGGTAGGAAAAGTTGTCCTATAACGGATAGCAAGGGTGGTACAGTAAATCGTATCCACTACGCCTATGTGCAAGATTATCCAAAACCGAAGAAATAAACACTCCGCGCAACTTAGGGAGAGAATTCCAATACCTAGTACTAGGTGATTCGTTCGAATTACCGGTTCTCTCCCTCTCTCCTTTTTTACAATCAAACGAATTAATAGTTATTCATTAGTCAAGAATGATTTACGTAGTAAATTATTCATTAGTCATCACAGTTTAAATAGTTATACTACAATGTACTAATTAGTTGGAGGTTAACTATGAAACATGAAGCGAATATAAACAGAGTCGAAGAGTTCTTAATTGAAAATGAAGGTAAGGGGTGGTCTCCAGAGGAAATCATGGAAGCAACTGGGGTATCTATTTCCGCTGTACGGAACATATGTAAGAAGAGTAAGAAGATTGGACATATATATGCTGAGAGGAAGTTTGAACTTATGCGGAAGAAGACGAGGTTCTTTCCTAAAGCTCATTATTATTGGTTAAAAGAGGTAAGTTCTAATATATAGGAGTAGATAGTATGACAAAAGATGATGGAATTAAAGTACCAGGAGCAGAACTCATTGGTCAGAAGATTATCCCAATGGGTCTAATTGAAAGGAACAAGAAGCAGCCAAGGAAATTCTTTGATGAGAAGAAGTTAATGGAATTGGCGGTTTCGATACAAGAGAGAGGGTTATTAGAACCAATCGCATTAAGGATCATTGCTGATGATAAGTATATGATTATTTTGGGCGAGAGGCGTTGGAGAGCTCACAAGCTAATTGATGCGGAGACGATAAGGGCAGATATATATGCGTGTGATGAGGCTGCTGCCTATGCGATGAGTGCAGTGGAGAATTTACACAGGGAAGATATTAATCTACTTGAAGAGGCTGATTCATATGATAAGATGAAGAATGAGTATGGATATAGTCTGAAGCAGATACAGAAAATGACTGGGAAGTCAGTACCAAACATCTCTAATATCATGAGCATTTTGAGGGAGAGTAAGAAGATAATGGAATTGGCGTCTGAGGGGAAGTTGAGCTTAGCTTATTGGGTATGGGTTAAGCAGTTACCCAACAACAAAGAGAAGTTGGTTTTGATCAATCGGATCAATAATGGGGAGATCGCTTATAAGGAGGTACAGGATTACGTGCATAAAGTTAAGGCAGCCTATGCTCTTAGTGATGAAGTTGATGAGGTTGACACGGAAGGGATCTTGGATAGGAAACGAAAGCCCCGAACAACGATGGTTGATGGGTTATCGTTACCGGATAACTTTAAGTATTACTATGTTAGTTTGGGGTCGTTGGATCCCAACATATTGAACTTTTTACCTGAGGTTAATTTGCTGGTACCAGCTTATGGGTTGATACACGATAAGACTTTGATTAGGACTACACTGAAGACGATTGTTAATCATAGGGATATCATTAAGTCGTTCTTCTGTGACAGTGGGGGTTTACCGGCGATTGATAGGAAGGACTTTAAGTACTTCGATCATCAGGAGGAGTTGTTAAGTTTCTACGATGCTATTCAACCTGATATCTGTACGGCGTTGGATGTGCCGACCTACCCGAAAGCGTTGGAAGCAATAGGAATTGGTAAGAAACAGATGCTTGATAAGACTATTAGGAATGCTGAGGAGTTCATTGGGTGGAATCCCAAATTCAAGACGGTGAAGGTTTTCGTTACACAGGGCAGAGTTAAAGATGATCATATGCAGACTATTGAAGCCTATAAGAAGATGGGGGTATTTGATAAGGTCAAGAATCTTGGGATCGCCGTTGGTGGTCAAGCGAGATCGAGTCCGGCTGTG
>Ga0114923_10002900_pt1 | contig 11563 bp, 10 predicted proteins | sample SumtaG_FD_89578 | JGI IMG/M metagenome (GOLD analysis project Ga0114923, IMG submission 89578) | Deep subsurface microbial communities from Indian Ocean to uncover new lineages of life (NeLLi) - Sumatra_00157 metaG | ecosystem: Environmental > Aquatic > Marine > Oceanic > Sediment | place: near...
ATCATCCAGGCCGTACGGGCGCCCATGCCGCCGTCGGCAAAAAATTTAAGGTGGCCGATGCGGAGCCGATCATCGCCGAATCCTGTTCTTAGGCCAAGAGCAATGGCCTCATCTATATGTTCACCTGGTAGGGTAACCCAACAGCGAAGATTCAAGTTTTCGATTTCTCTCAGACGTTGCCATGTCCTAAGGGCTGCAGCCCCTTTTTTATCGTCCATTAAGCGGATATCATGAATACCGGTCAATCCCAGAGCATGAAGGGGAGTTATCCCTTCCTGCAGTGCCTTGAAAATTTCGTCTTCGGTGGGTTCGGGGATAACTGCTCTGATCAGGTTAATGGCAAGTTCCCGAAGGATACCGGTAGGCCGGCCTGCTGGGTCTCTTTCGATTTTTCCTTTGAGGGGGTCCGGTGTTTTCTCGTTGATACCCGCCAGTTCAAGTGCCCGGGAGTTGATCACAGTCAGATGAAGATCGCAGCGCCACAGCGCGACCGGATGGGACGGAGCTACGACATCAAGATCATTACGTGTGGGCATTCTATTTTCCGGCCAATCAGATTCATTCCATCCCTGCCCAAGAATCCAACCTCCCGTAGAAGTCTTTTTGACGGCTAAAGTGACCCTATCGATTAGTTCTTTGAACGATTTAACATCAGCTAAGGTCAAATTTCTTCTGCCCAGGGCCCACTCATAGTAGTGAAAATGGGAATCTGTCATTCCGGGAAGGCCCAGTCGGCCTTCAAGATCGATGAACTTTGTATTTGAATTTGCTATGGATTTGACTTCATCATCGTTCCCCACGGCAACAATATGGCCCAGAGCCACAGCAACGGCACTGGCCCTGGGGCGAAAATGGTCCTGTGTCCGAAAATCTCCATTAAACAGAATCAATTCAGGTGGGCAATCATGATACTTCATAATAAAGATCCTTTGGAAAAGAGATCCAGACGACGAGATCCCCCAGTATATTAATGATAATTTCTTGAACTCTGTAATAACTGCCTTTAGCTTACCAAAAAGTAATAGGTGCGGCGCTTATCGTTTGTGTACACGTAACCATTTATAATGATTGAGCTCCATGCAAAGGTACCGATTCCTAATAGGTTGGCCAGAGGGGTACAGGAACATTTATCCCCCCGTCAGGCGGCACTCCAAAACAGGAAAGCTGCCCCACCTCTTTGAACTTTTCATGGTATTGCCTCATCTTGTCCTCATCTAGCTCCACTCCGAGGCCTTTCCCGTTCGGGACGCGTAAACATCCCTTTTCAAACTGCAGTTTTCCACCCTTGATGTAGTCATCCGTATACCATTCGTACATACATTGGTTAGACAGAATAAAATTGGGGGTTGATGCAATGATATGCAGAAAGGCAGCTGTTGCAACGCCCAGTTCACCGGCCGAATGCATGAGAACAGGGATACCTGCTGCCTCGGCAATGCCGGCAGCTTTTTTGGTTGCCATTATTCCCCACGTCATACGTGGCTCAACGCTGATGATGTCGGCAGCATCATGCTTTATTACATTCATGGCCTCATATAGGGTCCAGGAACTTTCGTGGGCCAAAATTCTTGAGGATATTGAATTTTTAACATACGCCATTCCTTCAAGGTTAGAGGCAATGACGGGCTGCTCAACAATATCGATACGGTATTTTTCCATTTCCCGTAGAAACTGTACTGCAAAACCCGGGGAGAGAGTCTGATTAAAATCCACCCAGAGCTTTGGCTTTTCCCCGATAGCCGCCCTCATAGCCACAATGGCATCTCTTAAATGCTCGATATCGGTATATTTACAGTAAATTGTACGGTATCCTGCCCGAACCGCCTTCTCAGCGTCAGAGGCCATCACATCCGGTGCATCGTGGGGGATGTAGCCAAAACATTCACTTTTTTCACGCATCATGCCGCCCAGCAATTTGTACAAGGGCTGACCGCAGGCCTTACCAATGATGTCCCATAGGGCCATATCGATGCCTCCCAGAGTGAAGCCGGCAAAATGCCGGGCAAACGCCCAGCCTCCCATACCCTCTATTTTTTTTAAAATCCGTTCCGTGTTAAATGGGTCTTCCCCGACCAAAAACACCTTTGTGCCGTCTATGATATGTTTGAAGGCCTCGGCCGGCCATTGCACACAAACACTTTCCCCGATGCCTGTGATTCCTACATCTGTTTCTATTTCAACCACTACAGCTGTTGTCCCGTCCCAGCGACCATACGGCCAGAGCGTTGGTTTTTTAAAAGGAACTGAAAGGATGGTGCTTTTAAGGTTTGTAATTTTCATGAATAAACGCCTCCACAATCAATTTTTATCCAGTAAAAAGTGAACTGTACGGCCTGCATAGGATCAAAGGGCAGTCGTCAATCTCCCATAATTTTGCCTAAAAAGGACTGTAAGCGTTCCTGTTGGGGGTTTTCGAGAACATCTTTAGGTGAGCCATGTTCGGCGATTTTTCCTTCGTCAAAGAAGATTACCTCATCAGAGACCTCTATAGCGAAACCGATTTCATGTGTCACAAGTATCATGGTTCGGCCCTCATTGGCAAGTTCATGAATAACCTTCAGTACCTCTCCTATCAATTCCGGATCAAGTGCCGAAGTCGGTTCGTCGAAGAGGATCAGTTTCGGTTCCTGTGATAGAGCTCGTGCGATGGCGACACGTTGTTGCTGGCCGCCAGACAGTCGTTCGGGGTATTCTTCTCGCTTGTGTGCCATGTGGACCTTCTCGAGGCATACATCGGCCAGTTCAAGTGCTTCCTTTTTTAGTAGGCCGTGAACGTGTTGCGGACCGATGGCCACATTTTCTCTGGCGGTCAGATGCGGCCACAGATAGAAATTTTGAAATACCATACCTATCTCGGCGCGTTGGGGGGCAAGTTCTTTTGCGGACATCCTCACATGGCTGTCCTCGACCACTTTTTCTCCTACAAGCTGCCCTTCAAGATAGATGTGACCTTTGGTGGGTTCTTCCAGATAGTTTATACAGCGCAGAATTGTAGACTTCCCCGACCCACTTGGGCCGAGGATCGATAGTTTTCTGCCCTGCGAGAGGGAAAGACTCACTCCTTTAAGGACTTCAAGATCACCAAAATTCTTATGTAGATCTTCCACGCGTAAAATAGGTTCCAGCATTTTGCACCTCCAAGTGCAAATAAAAAAATGAGAAGGAAGGTTGGCGTTATGGATAACGTCGGTCCCTTCCTCCTCGATTTGATTTGTATCTCTTATTTACAATTTGCTGGAATTACCGGTTGTTTCCAGTTAGCAGGGCGATCGACACCGTTACGCAGATTCTTTCCGGGCGTGAACCATGACTCATCCCCCAGCCCATATTTTTCAGCGGTCTTGCGGTTTAAACAGTTGGCCCACATTTCTGAAATTTTCTCGTTCACTGCTTTCAAGAGATTTGGCGCCTCTTGACTCAACGCAAACACGACATTGTATTTGCTGGTAAGCATGGGATACTCTGGAATATCATGCTCTTTTACGGGTATAGCATGGAGGTTCCACTGGGGATTTTTGGCCAGTGCATATTGAACGAGTGGTGGATCAGCAAACAAAGCTTGAATACGGCCTGCGAGCAGATCACGAATTGCTGCGTCACTCGTATCATAGAGGCTCAGCTTGAGGCCCGGGATAGCCTTGATTTCGTCAATCCAGCCGAAGCCCGTGATCGTGGCGACACGCTTGTTTTCAAGATCTTTGATCGAGTCCCAGTTATTCCCTTTTTTCTGAGTGATGTTCGCGCCACCATAATAGATCGGATCGCTGATATTGATAACTTTGATGCGCTGATCATTCCAACCCATCATACCGTGCATGATGTCCACACGACGCGCTTTTATCGATGCAATCTCAGCAGACCATTCCATCAGCGCGGGCTTGACCTTCAGGCCGAGTTGGTCCGCCACCCAATGCATCAGTTCGCCGTCAAGACCGATGAGTCTACCGTCCTGCCAGCCTGTTCCCGGCATGTCGCCATTGAAAGCAACGATAAGTGTTCCGGGTTCGATTAGTTCAAGTTCTCCCGCACATACATTTGTTCCGATAAACATCAGAACCACCAGAGCAACCGCGATTGAAAATAAACGAATAGAAAAATTTTTGGATTTGAATCTGTAACGCATATGCTTCCTCCTTTTCATTTGCACGAGTGTGCATTTAAAATGTTTGGCAAAATAATTTGCCAGGGCCATTGCCTTTGATTTTTCCCAGTCAGATGTAACAGATGTGTACTGTTTTGTAAAGAATTATTTCCTTTTTTATATCGCCTAATAAGGACTGTTACCCTAAATGAGCAGACTGCCGCCATTAAAATCAATTGTGGCTCCCGTAATGTATTTTGATTGATCTGATGCGAGAAAGAGTATTAGATCAGCTGCTTCATTGGTATCAGCAAACCGTCCCAAGGGGATCTGCCTGATCCAATGATCTAACCTCTCCTGTGATGCTTCTTCTCTGATCATTGGGGTTTCAACCAATCCAGGGCAAATTGAATTGATATTTATTCCATGAGGTCCATATTCTCTGGCCATGTGCCTCGAAAATCCTAAAACCCCCGCCTTGGAAGCTGTATAATGAGCTCCTCCAAGTTCACTTGTACTCCTTCCGGCTGATGAGGCCATATTAATAATTTTACCATACTTTTTCTTTCTCATGACTGGCAAAACAGCTTTTGAGAACAGAAATACGCCTTTTAAATTGACGTTCATAATCAAATCCCATTCCTGTTCTTCAATATCCTCTACAGGCGTAGTAGTTCGGAGAACACCAGCATTGTTAACCAATATGTCCACGGTACCGAACTTCTCGATAACGGTGTTTACCGTGTGCTGAACCTCGGCAGATTTTGACACATCACATTCAAGAGCCATTGCTTTTTTTCCTTTTGCCCGCAACCGGGCAACCGTTTTTTCTGTTCCATCTTTTTTTATATCTATAAAAGCAACTGCTGCGCCTTCTTCCGAAAATGAAAGTGCGCAGGCACAACCCATGCCGCGGTTTGCACCCGTAACAATCACTACCTTTTCATTGAATCGCTCCATATATTCCTCCTTTTTACTTTAAACTGTAAAAGATCAATATTCCTGAACTAATCACTACATCTTCTTCTCGGGGAAGGGTCTCAAATACGAACATCTTTTGGTAACATGATGATACCATTGGTTATTAATGTCAAGAAAAAATAAAAAATATCTATATAATATCAAATGATTATGAATTTAAAGTTTTCTTTAGAAAGGCACGGAATATCACTGAAAAAAAATGACCAGCTATAGTATGTACAGTGTCCATCGATTCAAACAATAATTATTTCATTCTTTTCTTGATTTACAATTATATTTCTAATATTTTCATCCCTTCTCATAAACAGATATCATAATTTCACATTAATCTAATTGAATTGGAGGAATATTATGTCTAAAGACGTGCAAGCACAAGGTTATATGTTTTTTCCAAGCCAGTTTGATAAAGATGTTAAGATTCCCAGGGGTAGAGCCATTTCGGGAATATCCATCGGGATACTTGTATTAGACCTGGGCTATCCTTATCTTCCAGGAAATGTAGCAAACGCCAGCACATATAAATTCCCGGTTCGTTTTAATATTATAAAAGGAAGCACAATACCTCAAATCCTGAGCCATGATAGGTCCTTGTTGGACATGATCATTGAAAACGGAAGGGAATTGGAAAAAGATGGCGCCCGCGCCATCGTGGGGGCATGCGGATATTTCGGGTATTATCAGAAAGAAGCGGCTGCGGCCCTGGACGTACCTGTTTTGCTCTCCAGTTTGCTGCAGATACCGGTCATCAAACAGACGCTTAAACCCGACCAGAAGGTGGGTGTCATCTGTGCTTCTTATGAATCCCTGTCAAAAGAGACGCTCGGCGCTTGTGGTATTGAGGATCTGTCAGACCTGGTTATAGTTGGGGCTCAGGACCTGCCCGAGTTTAAGAATATCTTAAATTGTACCTGCCACTATAATCCGGCTCAGCTTGAGCGTGAACTCACGGAATTAGCAATGAAACTGACCACTGAAAACCCGGAAGTTGGTGCCATATTACTTGAATGCAGTGATATGCCCCCTTTTTCATGGGCAGTTCAAAACGCCACCGGGCTTCCCGTTTTCGATTTTATTACAATGATTAACTGGATTCATTCTGCTGTAGTGCGGCATCCATACCACGGTTTTATGTGAAAGTTAAAACTTGCATAAATTGTCTTTGAAAAGGTTTATATAATCTATATGGGTTAAACAAAGGAGATTATAACATGTCCAAAAAGTATGACGCAATCATCATTGGTGCCGGAATCATCGGCTGCTGTGTCGCCTTTGAACTTGCCAAAAAGGGATATAAAACTTTAAACGTCGACAAATTGTCAACAGCGGGATATGGATCAACCTCCAACTCCTGCGGTATTATTAGATTCAATTATTCAACATCTAATGGTATGGCACTCGCCCGCGAGAGTTATTTCTACTGGCTTGACTGGGAAAAATATTTGGAAGTTAAAGATGAGCTGGGTATGACCAAATACATCAATATCGGCTGTTTGGTAACCAAAAATGAAAAAAATAATTTTCTTAAAAATGTCATAGCCAATCTGGATGATCAAGGGATTGAATATGAGGAACTGGACCCAGCCGGTATGAAGAAGAAATTTAAATTTCTGGATACGCGAAAATACGGCCCACCTAAACTGGCAGATGACCCAGGGTTCGGTGAACCCACCGGCGATGCAATCGCTGGAGCCATCTATATACCTGAATCGGGGTACATCAATGATCCACAACTTTCCACTCACAATGTCCAGGTGGCAACCGAGGCAAAAGGCGGTGAATTTCTATTCAAGTCCGAAGTAGTTGATATCCGCAAAAAGTCCGGTCGCGTGTGTGGAATAACCCTCAATGATGGGACAGAGATCGACGCACCCATCGTGATCAACGTGGCCGGACCGCATTCATTTATCATCAATCGGATGGCCGGAGTCGAGGAAGGAATGAAGATCAAGACCAGGGCACTTCGGCAGGAGGTTTCACATGTGCCGTCACCTGAAGGCTTGGATTACAACACCGAAGGTACTCTCATTTCCGATGGTGACATCGGCTGCTATTCCCGACCAGAGGTGGGCAACAATGTTCTCATCGGTTCCGAGGATCCCGAGTGTGATACCCTGGAATGGGTGGAGGATCCGGACAATTACAATAAGACTTTCACGGGCCAGTGGAAGACTCAGGTCATGCGGGAGGCTCAGCGTATAAAGGGTTTACCCATTCCCAACAAAATGCAGGGATTAGTGGATCTATACGATACAACAGATGACTGGATTCCGATTTACGACAAGTCTGATCTGCCTGGATTCTATATGGCAGTGGGGACGTCGGGAAACCAGTACAAAAATGCGCAGGTTGTAGGTGTGATGATGACTTACTTGATTGAGAAAGTGGAGGCCGGCCACGATCATGACAATGATCCTGTTCAGTTCCCAATGAAATACACCGGCAGGACTTTTAATGTTGGTTTCTTCTCACGCCTCCGCGAGATTAATATAGATTCCAGCTTTTCGGTCATTGGGTAACCGAGGTAACTTCTTAAAAAGTTATGGTAGCGCTGTGGTATCCGGTGATCAGTAATCGGTAATCGGTCACTGATCACTGATCACCTGATCACTCCAACATTTCGATATTCCGTGAACGAATAAATGTGACCATTAATTTTTGCAAAATTACTAGCCGAGAATGAATGCGGGTTAAGTAGTCTACTTGCGTCCACGAGCCATGTGGGCCTCCACCCGTCTGGCAACCATGGAGAGGGGAAAAGCCATCATGAAGTACATGACCCCTACCAGCAGGTAGAGATGCATGGGAAGGAAAGACATAGAAGCCAAATCTTTTGCTCTGAGCATAAGTTCCGGTGTAGAGATTAATGAGCATATTGAACTGTCCTTAAGAAGGATAATGAGCATATTCAATAGTGGCGGCAGCACAATGCGAACAGCCTGTGGCATGATAATGTGACGATAGGCTTTGGCCGGTGTCATACCGACGGAAAGGGCTGCTTCTCGCTGCCCTTTGTGCAATGCCTCGATGCCACCCCGGAATACCTCGGCCAGGTAGGCACCCTGATTCATGCCCAGGCCGATCACGGCGGCTGAGAATGAATCGACAATAATACCGAGTGGTACAAGCCCAAAGTAGATTAAAAAGAGTAGAGCCAGTGCCGGAATGCCACGGATAAACTCAATGTAAGCCCTGCAAAGGCCGGGAATGTACCGTATTTTGCTCAGTCTGCCAAAGGCGAGAATAATGCCCAATACCACGGCAAAAATATAGGACAAGAAGGTAATGGCTATGGTGTTCCCCGCGGCTATCGCGAGCTGCGGCCACCAATAGTCCCAGTATTCAAAGTATCCTTGCCAAAATCCCATTATTGCCAAGACCTCCGTTTTTCCTCCAATTTATTGACAACCTGAGCAAGAGGAAAGCTCATACAAAAGTAAATCATGGCTGCCAGCACGTAAACAAGTGTCGTCTGGAAAGTGGAGGTCACTAGATTACGTGCCCAGAACATGATCTCGGGGGCTGCGATGGCCGAAACGATAGCCGTATCCTTCAATAATCCGATGGCGTAATTTCCTACCGGTGGGAGTGTAATACGTATGGCCTGGGGCAGTATGATGTATCGCATGGCCATCATTGGCGTCATCCCCACGGCAAGTGCTGCATCCTTCTGGCCGAAGTGCAACGCGTCCAAACCGGATCGGAAGACCTCAGTTAGAATAGCACCGCCAATAAGCCCGAGTCCTATGACGGCCGCAGGAAACGGTTCTATCTTGATACCCACATAAGCAAGCCCAAAGTAGAGAATAAAAAGCATCGTCAAAGCGGGTACGTCACGAAATATCTCGATATAAACAGCTACAAAGAATCGGACGGTGCGAAACCGCGAGGTTTTAATTATGGCCATGAATATCCCGAGAATAATGGCAACCACCAGTGAGCACGCCGTAATTTCCACCGTCATCACTGCACCGCGAAGGAGTACAACAGTAAACTTTATGGCCTGCGTAAAATCAAAGGACATGTCGTCAATCTCCCAAAATTTTTCTTAAAAAGAACTGTAGGCGTACCATACCACTCTCGGCGCGTGGCGAAGCAAGTTCTTTGGCGGATATCCCCGCATGGCTGCCCTCGACCACCTTTTCTCGCACCAGCTGCCCTTCAAGATCACCAAAACTCTTATGTAGATCTTCCACGCATAAAATAGGTTCTGATATTATGCAATTACAAGCGCAATTATAAAGATGAGCCTAACGCAGAAATTGGGCAAAATGGGGTGTTTTGCAAAGGTCTCAGATCCATAATCTTCACGGTGTTTCATCCCCATGGACAGATAATGAGGTCAAGCTTTTGTAGACAATACAGTACTTTTTGTCAAGGTGTTTTTCTGAATTAACCCCTGAATTCCCAAACTGCTTCGTACATGGCCATGATGTTTTCAGGAGGGACGTCAGGAAGGATATTATGGACCTGGGTGAAAACAAATCCACCCCCTGGCGCCAAATCATCGATTCTGTGTTTCACCTCGTCACGGATCTCCTGTTTTGTCCCTTTTGGGAGGATCCGCTGAGTGTCACAGCCCCCTCCCCAAAATACGATGGCGTCTCCGAATTCTTTTTTTAATTTTTTTGTATCCATTTCTTCGGCCGATGCCTGAACCGGGTTGATAATGTCTATTCCTGTTTCAATAAGATCCGGAATTAATTTGTATATCGAGCCGTCGCTGTGCATAAAAATAAATGCCCCTGATTTCTTTTTGATATAGGAATACAATTTTTTATGGTAGGGCTTGATTCTTTTTCTATAAAGTTCTGGAGAAAGGATTGGAGCACGCTGGGTTCCCAGATCATCGCTTACCACCACTACGTCTAGATACTTCCCCACGCAGCGCCAGTAACGATCAAAACGCTCACAATAAGTTTCAACGAGCATGTCCATAAGAGTCTCGGCAAAAACGGGTCGCTCGAGAAGATCCAAAAGAAAAACATCCCATCCCCTCAGAATCTGCGAGGAAGCCAGGACATGGGCGGCAAAATTCCCCCCTGTCAAAAGATAATCAGAGTTTTGGTGGACCTGTTTTGCGGTTTCCCCAACCTCTTCAAAGGTTTGGTCCAGATACCCCGGCAAATCAAAGGTGACGATATCCTCCATATGATCTTCCAAATCATCAACGTCCTGGCAGCCCTTCAAAGCAGCGTGGACAGGTTCAAAGAACAGACCTTCAGAAGGCATAATGGCGGCGATTTCACCACGTTCATTGAGGACCACGTGGGAACCATCCTCCTGCTTGAGGGGGTTCCATTTCTCTGGAATCTCACAGTTCGATCCATTCGGCAGTTTCCAGGATTTCCAGCTTCTCGGCTGGATCATAATTGATCGCACATCGCTTTCGACCGCCTGTAAAACTTCTTCTTCAACATCAACAATCTGCTGGTAGGGGTCAAAAATCCTGGTTCTCCCACCTTTAATACCGAGATAAGATTTCAGATTGTTATAGGCGATGGCCGTAATGCCGCTGGCATCAGAACCACTCAGATCGACAGGAACTCGATCCGGCTCTTGATGATTCAGGGCAGCCAGAACTCTTTCTTTCCGATTCATAATAAATTCTCCTTTTTGCGCCCGCTATGGAGACCTAACATATGTTACGTCAGAAACAATGAATACATGGACCTTTCGTTTTGAAGCGTTCATATTAAAATTACGAGACCATCAATTTTACTGGTTCAACAGGATATGTCTAACGCTTTAGTCTGAAAATGCCTGTTCAATATATGCCATCAAATCCGTAGTATCCTCAATACCGACGGACAACTAAAATACAGCTCATCAACACCTTCAGGAAAGCGTGAACCAAACCATCCCTCATCATCTTTTATTTCAAAACAAATATCTGACTGGACATCAATTAATTGCTTTAATTTTGTGTCTCGAAGCAACAGCTTCACTCTTTCTTCGCTATTACCTTTAATGACAAAATTATCGTCGAAATATGGATCTCCAATTTCAATATCCTGCATTCCAAAGAACTTTCCAATTGAGCTGAAAAAGCCTTCACGGTAAATCTTGAAATACAAACCATCTTTATTGACAAATGGGGCTCTCATTCGCGTATATGTGGTGCTGCCATATTCCCCGATGCTTACAGTATATGTATCTAAAATGATTTCCCATTCTTCGGAGCGGTTAAAAATGCGAGGTTTCTTGCCTGTATCAGCTACGGCATACCGTTCAATTCTGTTTGCGATTTCTGTTTCAAATCTTGAACTTTAACGATTTAATGTTTAATGCATGAGCCATAAACCCAGCCTGTAGACTACTTGTCAAAGTGCTGGGTCATATGAGGTCGAAATCAGGTGTAGATTGAGAATTTAAGTGTTCAATATCATATACAAGCTAAAACAACAAGATATTGATTTCTATGGGATGGTTTAACGGGACTATCCCGCTTTGGCCTATCGTGGCGATATTATGCAGATTGAACGTTAAATTTGGTTAACTATA
>Ga0114923_10002901_pt1 | contig 11562 bp, 13 predicted proteins | sample SumtaG_FD_89578 | JGI IMG/M metagenome (GOLD analysis project Ga0114923, IMG submission 89578) | Deep subsurface microbial communities from Indian Ocean to uncover new lineages of life (NeLLi) - Sumatra_00157 metaG | ecosystem: Environmental > Aquatic > Marine > Oceanic > Sediment | place: near...
AAACCTTTACCCACAAAATTAAAAAGTTCTCCGATCCGGGGGTCGGCGTTCACAGAGTATATCGTTGCTTTGGCTTCAGATAACCAAACACCTTGGCACTGCCTGAATGTCGGTGCCGTAACGATCAACGCACTGTCAGGGTGTGTGAGACTCCAGTGCGTCATTATTACCGCAGTAACCTTAGTCTTTCCTGGACCTTTTCCGGCACGACAGGCTATCTTAGGTTTGCCGCGACCCATCACAGCTTCGTTGTAGGCGTCGAGTAATTCTTTCTGTTGATGGTTAGGTACAAACTTTAAAGCGTCTGCGTACCGGTAAATTCCCCCTTCGCCGGTAAACGACATCGCGTAAGTAAGGAGGGAGTCTTTCTTGCCCCCTTTACGCATAGACGTAGAGAATTGACCTGGCGTATTTGGGAGGCCTGGAATATTTATTTGTTCACGTCGGGTGAGAAGCATTTGCCCCTCTACTTTTTAGGCTGTACCTGAGTCTTAGGTTTCGGTTGAACCTGCGTTTTAGGTTTTGGTTGTACTTGTACTCTCGGCTGTTCTTTTGCCATAATACTTCCCTTTCTTTATGTTATAGATTGTTTATTGTATCGGGACCGGTACTGGATTAGGTGTTCGCATTAGTCCGTCTACCTGTGCTCCCATCTTGGTTACAGTTGTTTGGATCGAGTTCAGTTGCGTACTAACAACACCTTTCATAAACGCTTGTTGGGTCTCGGACCCTGTTTGTCTATCATCCAAATCTTCAATGCTTGTTAGGATTTTTTTATCCGTTTCCTGTAATTGGTCCACCTTAGTTTTCATCACACCTTTGTCTTCACCAATACTAATCGTGGTAGTTACCAGCCCCACTACCACAATTATCATCGTAAGTATTGGAACTACATTATCTTTCATAAATTGTTTTGCCATAGTTGTTTTTTCCTTTAAAATAGTCTTGTGGTTCCTGATAGCCCTATTCTATTTCTCTGTTTTTATTACGTCCAACCATCATTTGTTACAACCGCCCATGCCCCATCTACTATACATCTAATGTGTATCTCGCCTATGTTCCCTGCGGACGAATTAGCCTGTGTTCCTAAAGACCCTATCTCTTCTGCACCATCTCCCTCGATAACCATTGCTTCGCCACCTTCGACATCGGATATGAAATACTCTAACCCTACAAGTGCCGCTGGTAAATTATATGTTGTTGTTGCTGATGCCCCTAAGTTATTATAAGCATTACCACTTTCGTAGTCTCTGAGTGTTCTTGTACCGGTCAGTAAGGTATTAGTTGGAAATGTAGTATTCGTATTATTCCAAAACCTAAGTTCTGTCGGGTCGGTACTGGCAGTTGTATCCCAACTGGCTTGCTCGATGAATTGATTCCGCCATATCTTTATCTGCCCACCAAACCTTGTCACAAATTTTGTGTCGACACGATTATTGAAAACCTCCATCGAACCATAACTGTCGTTGGTTACATCACCTCTGAGAAAAACACCAGAGGATGAACTGCATTCGATGTTGTTATCGTAAACCCTAAACTGGTCAAAAACTCCACTGGGACCTCCGACACCCCTGTAATGCAAAAACTCTTTACAAAATCCCGTATTACCTCCGATGTCACAGCCAACGATGCCACCATCATCGTACAGAAACATTAATATTGCATACTCTTTCGCTGAATCGTGCATAAAGAAGTTATTGTTTTTGATTATTAGCCGTTCGATATCTATTGTTGAGTAGTTCTTTATGTATATCTGGCCGTAATCTACTGCATGATCTGTTTCATTAAAGAAATTGTTTCCGACAATATTTATATCTCTTAGCGTTGTGGTGGTGTCAAGATTAACGCTGGAAAAAGAACCACTAAAAACAAAAATACCACACTCGTAAAAATTATTGTTAGAAACTGTCACGCCTGTAAAGCTACCATTGCCCGGTGCAGCAGCAGTATCTGTACCTGTCTTAATCTGGACCGCCATTTCCGTTCGGCCATTTGTACTCTCTATACCGTCTCTGAAGTTATTGCCTGTGATTAAAATGTTTCTAATGGCCTGAGTGTTACCTCCAATAACCTCACAATATGTTAAATTATTATTAGCCACCGTTATATTTTGTGGCCCACCTAAAAGGCTAATATAGAAAACAGAGCATCCGGTAATTAATACATCCCCGCTTTCGTCTGAGGCGTGGACCGCTATATCGTCCTGACCTACATTACCTACCGTTCTGATACCCTCAAAAACAAGATCGTGGTATTCACCATCCGCTGCCGGGTCACTGTCCATTGATGTCCATTGAGCAGCTTGCAATATATGGTCACAGTTCCCCGATCCATAGCAGTCGCGAACAATAATTCCGTCATTATCTCCCCGAATACCAATACCCTCATACCCCGCCGCTGATCCCTCACTTCTCAGTATCTCGGAGTCCTGGCAATAGCTCATAAGAAGGCCGAACTGTCTACCATTGACTTGATGTGTCTGGTCAGTCTCACCCGCTGTGGGACTCCTCAATACATTTTGACCTGCACAATCCTCAATAGAACTATTAAGGCACTGGTCAAGCCAAATAGCTGCCCATACTGTATTATCTGCATCGCCAGCAACGCCATAGAAGCCGTCGTATTTTGTATTTTCGCCGAGCGGAGACTCAAGGTCACATTGTGCTCCGATGATCCTGACGAAACTATCTACAGTCGAGGTTCCGTTACCCGCATTTTCATTGCGGAAAAGGCAGCGAACATCAGCAGTACGGTAAATCACAGGTGTCAGTGTCCAATCGGCAGGGACAGTCCCCTCTACCTTTACAGTATTACCCGGCATAAATCGTAGCGTCACATTGGAGGGGACTACCACTGTCTCTTTGATAACGTAATTACCGGACGCACAAACAACCTCACCTCCAAATGACGGGAGAGAGTCTATTGCTGCTTGAATCTGTACATCGTCGGCGGACCCATCGCAGACGTAATCTGCCCCGTTTTTTACCGATTTGCTTGAATCTGACGCGGCAACTACTATTGCTGGTATAGTCACACTACTCGAATACCTTGTATCACCTCGCATTATGTACCCTTTAAGAATTAGAAATATCTATCTCTGCCCAATCACCGGTTATCGCTGTCAAGATCAACGCATTAAAGGGGAATCCGAGAATATCTACAAACGTCGTCTTGGCGTTTGCATTTACCGATCCAATACCTTTCAACGAGTCGTCCGTACCTGCTACAGAAAAACCGTCTGCGTAAAATCCGCCGCGTTCCGCCGCGATTGCTCCTACTCCAGTGGTGAACGTGACCTCGGTAGCAAGATTGTCATAGAACTTCTCGAACGGGGTCTTAATCGACGCTCCGGTGAGTGGCTCCTCGATCTCCCCCTTAGCTACCTTGAGATCGAACCGTGCACTCCCTGACTGCGTAGCTATCCTACAACGCAACATCAAAGCCAGCATACCCCTCTCGACTTCGTATTTCAACAATGACCCGGCAGTAGCCCCGTCGATGTCGCTTTCCTTGAACGGCGTTATAGATGCCGCATTTACTATCGTAACTCTGCCAACCTTCTGCCAGTAGCCATCTCGGCTTCCGATTATTACTGGGTTTATAGCCATATCATTTTTCCTTTGTTTTTAGTTAGAAATTAAAATAACTCACGCCACTGTATAGCGGCTCTAAATGTAGCTGTACCTGATGTATTTGTTCCCGAAATCGTCAAGGTTTCGCCCGGCCCAAGAATAATCCTTTTATCGCTCACGTCGAAGTTATCCTTATCGTTCTTTCCAGCCATGGGTATAGGTAATATATTCACTCCACCTGTAAGGGTTGTGCCCGCAACGTCGATCTCTACAACTGAATTACTGGTATTTATATCAGTATAAGAAGGTGTCCCGCCCAAAGTTGTGTTTTTAACTACCCGAATGTCACCGAGATTGTTGGCGTTAGCCGCTTCAATAGCAACGGCAATATTCTGAATGTGAATATCTATGAAGTTTGTCTTTGAAACATACGTTGCCTTGTTCCTTATCGTGAGTATTGCTATTTCTGTCGAGACAGATGTCTTTTCTATCAACTCAGTTGCGTTCTGGGGTTGATGAAGTTCTATAAACTGTGTTTTGCCCTCTACGAAATACGCATAAGATGATGACTTAATTATTATGTCGCTGGTTGTGCCCTTGTTATCAACAAACATCATAAAATGGAAATTTGGATTGTGTGTAGACGGCTCTATGTTTAATCCAGCATATTTCTCAGTATGCACTAAAACAACAGTACCATCTTGCTTCTCGAAAAAGATATTTATCGCACCGGCACCTAAATATTGGTATTGAATAAAGAAAATATTTAATTTTGTCTGGTCAATATCCTCACCGCTTCTACCCGATCCATTCAAAGGATCATCCCAATCGGCTATTGCCTTAGTGATTTTCACGCCATTTTGAAATCTATGGTACCCAAATGTCTCACCATCATATCCTACCGTATATCCATTTTCAAATGCTGCCGAACTTCCTGTCTCATCTGCCAAGCCTACATATTGCTCAGTTGCCGCTACGGGAGTATCGAACAACACCGTAAACCTGACCACACCCCCAAGCCCCGACTTATATCTTGCATGTCGCCTACTATTTAGCATGGCACTACTAAGCGTGGTCGTCGATGTCCCCAAAACAGCCATACCTGACGCTTGCGTGATCGTGCCCCCATTAACAACAGCATTTTCGGTTAAATCTGTATTGTCTACTGTGTACTCAAAGCTCCCCTGAAACTGTGGGTGTAACTCCGCAGTCCTCAAGTCCCCAAAAGCTGTCTTCGCTGTTTCTGTCACCGGTAATGGGTTAGTGTTGAATGTTTCGTCAAATTCCTCCAACGACATTTTAAAATTCCCACCAGCCGTAGCTTGGAAATTAACAAACGTGCCTCCGGGGTTTCTTCCGGTGATAACCGCTTTTATTAGTTCGGCATCATCATCACCGACAATAGAATCTTTTACTCTATGTGAACTTGGTTTTACATAATAGGGCTTCAATACTGTCTGAAGCTGGAAACTTGCTTGATTAGTTCCTCCGTTAGTGTAGACCACCCTATAAAACATAGTCGCCGCCTGAAAACTAAAGGTCTTCTTAGCCCCTGCACTAACAGTGTATACATCATCAGATATTATTCCGGGTACCGTGCCATCCGTAGAAAACTCTACCTTCAGCCCATCCGTAGCACTTGCTACATCAGATAACATAGAAACTATAATCACACCAAAGTTGGTAATATCTTCCCAGTCCCCGGTAAATACGGCGTCGGCTAATAGTAGTGCCTCGGTCGAATTCTTTGTACTGCTGTGCCCCGGAGCTATGGCCACTATACCTAAATGGCCGTTGGTAGCGATAACGTCGGCTCTGCTCCCGTCAGAACCTTCTATCCCCATTCTGATGGTAGCGTCACTGTTCAACGATTTAGGATTTAGTCCTTCTCTGGTCATACCTGTTCAGCATCTCCGGCTATTTGTTCGGTTTTCTTTTGGCCTACGATCTCAGCCTCAAGCATTCCACTTAGTGCTTGCTTTCTATCTACATTACTCTCTTCTTCGTGCTTTGTCAAGCCTAAAATCTGAGCGGAGGCTTTTATTGTATTTAATTGTGTCGTGACCATACCCGCCTCCCCGCAGTCCTGTTCGAGGTTTTGCAGCCTTGACAGCATCGGTGATCGTTCCATCTCAGGATCGAAAGTATTTATCTCTCTGGCGTAGGTCTTGTACATCTCGACCATATCGAACGCCTCGGCATGGGTAAGCGACATGTCCTCTTTTAGTGCCTTTATAGTGTTGTCCTGCGATTTCTTTACCAAAATTCTCCCGATGTACGGTAAAAGGATGTATTCCTCGAAAGTCTCGATCTCATCGCTGCATGGCCATGATAATCTTGATATCTTCGGATTTAGCATCGCCGCCACCGCCGCTTGCTCCTCTACCGATATTTCACCGATTCCGAGGTGTCTGACCAATAATTCACATATATTTAAATAAATAGCCAGTGGTGCGTCCGTATCTCCCCTGTAGCTCTCCGGGACGTACTGTTCCCTGCGGCACTGCCAGGTTTCCTTGTCCGCGGGGTAGTATCCGTCGTGGATCGGCGGCGGCAGTATGCTCATCCCTTTCGCCGTAAACACCGCATCGTCGATCAGGTAGGTGTACTGGTAGTCGCTTTCCTGGATCGTGGCCAATAAGTTCCTCACCGCCGATAATCCTCTGTACCACCCCCGCGTCGGATCGTATGGCAGAGGCAGTTCAAATAAGTTCACCTGCGGGTTTTTGGCCCCCATGGAGAATATAAGGGGTAATCCTACCTGCCCGATGCCGCGGACATGGCTCATGTATCTTACGAGGCGGTAAGCGATTCTTACCCTGGCCCCGGTAATCTCCGCCAACGTCATCGTTGGTATAGACAGTTGTTTCTGCCTGTATTGTACGCTGGTGGTGTATTTTATAATTTCCTTCTGCACCTTGATATCTACGTCTGACATCGGCACCGCCTGACTTTGCAGCATCTCTACCTCCGTGTCCGGCAGGTATTTCTTGTTCGGCTGTGCCTGTAGTTCTGCGTCGATAGGGTCGGCGGATAGGCCGTCTACAGTTGTGTGCTTGAGTGCGGATTTCGTCTTACCTATGATCGCGTACATGGCGTCTGTGGACATGATGGCCTCTGCCAGAGGTACGTCGGTGCGTTCGGCTAAATCTGTAGTTTCATTTTCGCTCATGTGCCCTTTTTATCCGCCTGGAATTTATAGCACCCAAAAGGTCTGCCTATCATGCTCGTTACAGCCAGACACGTCTGACAAGGCCTATCGCTCCATGTATGCCCGTCAACGCCGATAGTTTCTACCACCGCGTCCAGTATTACTCCCACAGCAGCTTTTACTGCCGGGCCTAAATCGCCGTCTGTATGTTTTACCGCACCTACCTCCTCATGCTCTGTTACCTTGCAGGAAGCCGCGAGTGCTGAGTATAGTGTATTTAAGTGTACGTGAAATGCTACAGCCGATTGTTCGTCGTAGAATTTATACGCGAAACGCCATGAAACATCGAATCGCAGGACACCTGAGCCGCATTCGCCCACATACGCCCCTGAACTATTTATCCGCTCTATTACATAACAAAATACTCTTGCCATAATCCTTCCTTTCTATTTTGACCTTTCCCTAAGTCTACATGAAGGGTGGCTGGATGTCAAGTAATAAATATTATGAATTTGGTCTAAAAATTTGTGGTCGTCGATTTTTAGTCCCCCGAAAATATTAGCCCGAGAGAAAATCCCCTATGTGTCTACTCTCTACCTATATACCCTCCCCCCTATAGCCGGTTGAAAAAAGTGCCGTCGAAAAAATAGCACCTCGATTTCTTAGTATCTCCTATAAGGCTGGTTGAATTTTAGGTGGTCGAAAAAATAGGTCTGCGATATTCTAGTTAGTGGGAGAAGTAACGATAGAATCTCCCACGTAGCGGTCTTCAATGTCTACATACCCACTATACCTATGGTAGCTACTATAATACAGAGGATCGACTGATAATATAAGATACTACAGGTCGTATTATATATAGGGGATTATCTACACACAGGTATATATCGGCTATATAGGGGTATATCACATATACAGGCCTAACACATACATACAGGTATATACGTATAGATAATATAGATGTGTGTGATCCTCTGTAATGGATTATATATAGGTGGCCGGGCCTATTATACCTATAGGATTATATATACAGAGCGTCTATGTGTGTGTTTTATATGGGATATACCTATATGTGTGTATATGTACGTCTATATAGACCTATTATATCACAGGTATGTTAAATATAATTAACAATCTCTTAACATTTACTTAATAACCTGCATTATTAGCCTAATAACGGCACTTGTTAAGTGTTTATTAACAGATGTTAAGTGTTTATAAACCGGTTCTCTTCTAACCTCTTCTATTTATCTTATTATATATTTACTTTTTTATTACAGTTATTAATCATTTATATGAATTATTACACTAAATTAATCATTTGTCAGTAAGATAATAGAAAATCCGAAGTTATGTTGCATTCGCTATATATGTAATAATATGTATGAATATCGTCGATAAGTGTGTAAAATCTTTAATGCTCTATGCGATAACTGCCGATATATAAGTAGTGATAATTAATATGAAAAACTACAAAAATATTGGTTATTTTGAAAAAAAGAATTTGACAAACGGATTTTATGTGTTATACTATATATGTAAGAAGTAGGGTATTGAAAACCAAAATATTAATTTTTTATGTAAAGGGATAGAATCATGGAAAGTATATTGACAGTCGAAATCAAAAACCAATTCGGCAGGGATGCAATACACCCGATAAACAGTATCGCACAAACATTTGCATTAATAGCCGGAACTAAAACACTTACCAAACAGCACATCAAATATATAAAGACTTTAGGCTATACGGTACAGGTGGTATCGGATGCACCTACAGAACTATAACCAATTTTTTTAATCTGTTTTATGTAAAGGGAAAAATATTATGGAGTTTACACAGACCGAAAAACGATTTATCGACAAAGCAATATGTTACCTGCTATCTAACAGCGACCACGAACCAGTAGCAGAATTTTTTGAGGATGTTACCGGGGATAATGCCGATAGTGGTAAATGGGAAAAATTTGTAGAGACTATACAGAAAAAACTATAAAATGCTTATAAGATAATCACTGCCGACATGGTGGTTATCTGATAACTATTTTATTAATCTGTTTTATGTAAAGGGAAAAACCATGGAAACAAAATCTTATAATGTGTATAAGTACTCCGAACTATCGGACGATGCAAAAGAATCGGCGATAGAGCAATTCAGGACCGACATGGATTATCCATGGAATACTGAAAACGTAGCGACACTGGACGCCTTCTGCGATATATTCGGGATTACATGTAATGACTGGAGTTATGGCGGATGCAATAGCTATATAAACGCCGATACCATGCCCGGATTCGATTACTCTGAAGTAGAAGAGTTTACCGGTATCCGGCTATTGAAGTATATCTATAATAATTACTACAGTGATCTTGTCTCCGCCAAACAATATTGGGCTACTTTTAAAGAGGGTAAGATAGAGCACAAAAATTGTGTAGGCACTAACAGTAAACACCGAAAATCTAAAATATCGGTAGATAAATATCCTTGCGTATTTACAGGGTATTGCATGGATAACGAAATCACCGGGCCTATATTCGACTTCTTAGATAATCCTTGTGATAACACCACCATAGAAGACCTATTGCAAAACTGTTTAGAGTCATGGGTATCCGCTTGTAATAGCGACTATGAAGCATGTTTTGAAGAGGATTATATTGTAGACATGATAGAAGCAAACGACTACGATTTTACGGCAGAAGGGAAAATAGACTAATATGGATAGTTTTACAATTACAACTAATATCGACGGTAGTTTTACATGCAGTACGATCCATAAGGGCTACAGAGTACACAAGCAATATATTGGCTATACTCTAACAGAAACAAAACAGGCCTTCAGGGACTATCTGAAGACGTTATAAACTAAAGTAGAAAACTAAGAAGGAAGGAAATACAATGAAAACTTTAGAGATATATTATCACGACTTAAACACAGAAGCAAAAAAAGAATATGATAAGGCTTTCGGACTACCTGAAGACCACAACCACGAAATATCGCCGATAGCAATTATCGAAACAGAAGACGACTAAAAAATAAAATGCTTATAAGATACCCGGTAATATACGCCGAAACTACCGGACAATAACTATCGCGAGTACGTTTCATTACGTCTCTGTTATCGGGTATCTTATAACTATTTTTTATCTGTTGTATTGGCGGAATTATCCGCAAACTATGTAAAGGGAAATACTATGCAGTTTGCAAAAACAGAAGCGGAAGCGGCGGCGAATTGTGCTAAGGTTAAAAAGCAGGATACTTTGTATAATCTGTTATTGGATTATATGGGTAATATCCTGCGTTTTGAGAAAGTGCCGCATATGATATGCGAACAATCGACGAATACTAAAGCAAAAGAAAGCCTTATAAGGTGGTTAGTCGATGAAGGGTTTAATAGTGACGATAATTTTACTTATCGCAAGAGCGTAGACATAGGAAGGCAGGAATACGAAATATATGTACATATCGGTTGTCATGCTTTGAATAATCTAAAAGAGAAAAAATGCACCAAAGCTAAAAAGGGTTTTTGTGTGTGTTCTGGTAAGTATACAAGGTACAAAAAATAGGAAGCTAACTAAAAACAATACTTTAATTGAAGGGATGTAAAATTATGGAACTGTACAAGAGCAAAAATCTAACTATCACATTACCGCCAATTGTCAATCGAGCATATGAAATTGCAAAAAACTTGCAAGGGATACCGCTTGTCATTATGTCGAATGATCCGGCTATCTTTAAACCATTGACGGGGGGAAAATTGGCGGTTGAAATAGTGAAGCCGTGCCCGTGCGGATACTTTGGCAGTAAACGCACACCGTGTATCTGTGAAGCCGACGAAGTACGTCACTATTACTACACACTAAAAGAGAAGTACAACGGTATATTTGTAGAATCTTGCAATTGGTTCCCGTATAATCGACATATAAAAACGGAAGGCCTTCAGACTGAAGCGGAACTATTGTTAAAACACGCATACACTGAATTAGACTTGACCGCAAGTCAAGTAATTACAATTATGCTATCGGCGAAAGCAATAGCGACAATGGACGAAAGCGAAACGATCAAAGCTGAACATATAGCGGAAGCAATTAGTTATAGACTACCGGCAGGGAACTAAAAACATGAATGCAAAACAAAAAGATAGGTTAATGACGGCTGTGATCAAGTTATTACTCGCTGCCGGGTTTAAGGCGGCTACTGACCGTCGATACGATTACTACAAGCCAGATAGTAGAGGCGGTGAGGTAGGGGTTACTATCCACGCCGATACGCCTTGTAATCTCGTAGGGCGGCGGGGGTGGAATATATGGATCGCTGGTATGTTTACCGATCCAGATAGAGCAACGGCGGCAGGGGTAAACTGTAACCCTTACACCGGCAAGGATAACTATTTTAACTTAGACAATGTTCAGGCGATAGAGTACGCCATTAATCAGTACAGATAAAGTCTCTTTACAGAGTGCCCGGCGTAGGGTACTTTTTACACGGTACCGGGCGGCGTTTTGTCGAGCGTATAGTGCATAGAAAAACTACATGAGCATCTATGCACTGCCCGGTATCGGATAAAAAGTATTTTATAACTAACAACTTATTAGAAGGCGGAAGGCGGATAGACTATGGAACTTGCAACTAAGCCGGAGGACGGACACGACGAACACCGCGAAAAATACTCACAGGGGCACGGCTACTACCTCAAAAAGACGGGCTGCTATTCTACCGGCTGGACGATCTCAAAATCTACCAAGTACGGCGAAGACTGGGACCGAACACAGTACATATCTATGGCGAACCGGTGCATTTTTGAGCCAGAAGGCCAGGAGGATCAGCCGGACGCACCAGAGGC
>Ga0114923_10002902_pt1 | contig 11560 bp, 27 predicted proteins | sample SumtaG_FD_89578 | JGI IMG/M metagenome (GOLD analysis project Ga0114923, IMG submission 89578) | Deep subsurface microbial communities from Indian Ocean to uncover new lineages of life (NeLLi) - Sumatra_00157 metaG | ecosystem: Environmental > Aquatic > Marine > Oceanic > Sediment | place: near...
CTCTAAGTACTGGAGTTTCTCATGACAATCGAAACCGCCTGCCGCATCCTAAACGTATCATCCATACGCCACGAATCCGACCTACGCAGAATCGGCGAGGATAGATTAAGACGAATGACGCCGCAGCATTCGGCGAGAGTGAGAGTTGCGGCGAGTGTACTACGCAGAATTTCAGACAATAAGGAAACCCACTAATGCCAACTGAACCCACCCCCATCTCCGTCGAAATCAAATCTCTCCGCGATTCGTTCGGCGAGTCGCAAGCGGCATTCGCGGTTCGATGCAACCTGACTCAGGCGACAATCAGCGAGGCCGAGAGCGGGAAATACACTCCTAGTGCTCAGACGTTGCTGGCAATTGCTCATGGAACTAGTAAAATGGCCATCCTCGGAATGAAAAACGGGAAAGTTTTCGTCGATAGGCGAAAATAGTTTCTGGCCGGAAACACCTTGTGCATAGGTGTTTCCTGACTCTCAACCCCCCGCTGGTGAAATACTTTGGAATAATATCGGTTTCCCTATTGACAAACTCCATCGGATGACCGATACTGTATGTAGACATGAGGCAACCAACACTAACCTGGAGACGAGAAAATGACGAACCTCGAAACACTCAACGCCATGCACGAACACGCCGACGCCTTCGCTTATGACGAAATCCACGAGGCCGCCGAGGCCATGGGATTCTGGAACGATGCAGCGACAGTCAAAACACTGGCCGCAAAATTCACCGGAGCGACCGCCCAGTACCGCAGCAAGTGTGCCGCCGTCGCCGGCATCGAACGCCGCATCGCTGGCCACAAGGAAAGCGTGCAGCGGTGCTCGTTCTGAGGCCGAGAGAGGCCCCGGGGCACAACGCCTCGGGGTAGGCGGAAACGAAACCACATACCGGAGAGACACGATGACCAGCTACACACTAGAGTATGCCGACGGAAGAGTAAACGACATCGTGGCCGACAGTGACAATGAGGCCGTGCAGTACGCCATGGACCGATTCGACGAAGGCAGCCTGCATAACCACGAGTGGGACACGTACGGACCGTGCGGCGACAACGGCCGCAGAATGCTGATATGGGAAAACGAGACAGAAGCATACGGCGACGATGGCTCGCATGCCGTTGCCATGGTGGTCGCAGTGGAGGTTTTCGGCGACTGACTGGATAACGCCCTGGAACCGACCAATATCACATACCGGAGACAAGACATGTCACTACCAGAATCAACACTTGCCCTACTCAGGGCACTAGGCGAGGCACACGCGGTAGAGTTAAGCCACCACAATGCCCTACGTCCGCCTCCAGGCACCTTAGCAGTTGGGGGCGCCCACATGGACCCGTTCTTCCGCATGGAGGCACTGGACGGGGTAATGGAGGCATTGCGGGCGGGGGTTGACGTGAATGGGGCTATAGCTGCGGGTAAACAACGTAGCACTGTGACAGTAAGGCTTTGGAACAGCTGCCGAGAATATCAAGTGCATAGATCTGCTGAGACGGTCTGGAGATTCACTGAACGGACTGTCGCGCACTGCCAACGAATTTGCAGCAAGGTCGACCCATGACCTACCACGACCTATTCACCTAACCAGGAAAGAAGTCATGTATCCGATAACGCTCATTCGTATCCGCGACGGAAACCATAGATGGCACTGGTTGCAGGGGCCGGACCACGCTGCATGCCACGACACTGACTGGATTGATCGTCGAGAGAAATGGGGCATGCCTACGGTTGAGGCCAATATCGACCGGAATGAATTGTCAGAAATGATAAAATACAGACATGGAATCAGTGCCAATTTCAATGGATGGGATGTCTGTGCGTCGTGCTGGCATTTGTTGTTGGCCGCCCTTGCGTTGGAGACCAACGAGATCCACCAATGACCCACCACCACCTATTCACCGCACTTGCCGAGTCGTACCCAGCCAACTCAATATGGCTCCTGGACGCGACAGGCGAGCGGAGAATCGAATGGTGGGAGATGTGCCTCGTGGCAATGCAATCGGGCTTCAAGGCCGCAGGAGCGAACCCAGACGGCCCTGAGGGGCAACGTGAGGCATTCTGGGCAGAGAGCGTACGAGAAACTGGAGACGCTGTCGGAGTCGATGGTGTCGGCGGAAGAACTTTGTCTAAGGTGAGTAGAACGAAATGACACCGAATCACGAATTGAAATATTGCGGCAATCATTCTCCTGGCACTCCCGCTGTGAGATCCTCGCGGCTCACCGAGTCGGGTGAAATCGAGTATGAAACACAGGCCGAAGCCGACGAGGGGCAGAGAAGATGGCTGAGCAACATGACAATCGGCAAAGCTCAAGGCACGGATGTGTATACCGCTGACGAACTCACCGCAATGGGGATGGTAGGTATTTATCGTTGGGTGCCAACTGAGGAAAAACAAGAGGCAGTCTAATGCCATCGCTCGACCGCACATACTGCACGTCATTTCGTGGCTGTCGTCACGGCCCGACATGTGACAAAGCATTGACGGGAGTAGTGATTGCAGCCGCTGACAAGGCGGGCATGAGGGCCAGCATGATACGTACGGCGACGTTTCTCGGCGAGGGGTGCTTTGAGTCAATCGAAACCAAACAGGAGGATGGGTGAGATGAGAACATGCAATACATGCGAACATCATCGAGACATGGAACGAAAGGATATCGAGATCTGGTACAGGCATCGCTGCAATTGCCTGGCCGTCCAGAAGCCCGACGTCTTGAATCCTGTCACTGGTATTATGGAAGTGGCAAATATGCCGTATTGCCGCGACATCAATCACAGTTGTCAATGCGAGCATCACTCTCCTGTGGGCCACTGGTACGACGGCCTGTGCGTCGAGGTGACGCTGGCGGACATGCTGCCAGACACCGGAACACGAACGGTCGGAATGGCCGTCAATGTTGCGGCAAATGTCGCTGGTAATTTCTGGGCCTACGGGGAGTATTCTGCCTCATGTTGGGCCAGGGCTCCAGAGAAGTACGCCATAAACACGGAGTCCGGAATAGCACTAATGAGAGCCGTTCCAAGGAATATCCTAACGCCTCACTCCATCGTCGAACTCGTCTGCCCGCCGTTCGCCGAGGCATGTGAACATCCGGAAGAGTTCGTGGCGATGGCCAAGGAACTCAAAACACATGAGAAAAAGAGCGACATGCATGCGTGGAATCGGCTGTGCCTCAGCATGAGCAAATTGTGCGCAACGCTAGATGAGTGGATGAAGCAATAGCCCTAAGCCGGGCGGGTTGAAGCCCCGGCGATCGTAGACAGGAGCGAACCAATGCTACGAGTATTTGAGAGATTCATGGAAAAGCTAGCGGCTGACTGGGAGAAAACACGCGGCTTCATCAGGCAAATCAAGATGGAATTTCACGAAGAGCTTGCCAGTTTCGACGAAGTCCCGCGAACCTACGATGTCGAGTTTGAGCCAATCACGGCCATCTCGCATGATGCTCCGGTCATGCAGCCAGCCGCGTCGAAGTCCAAGCCAGTCGACGTATCAAAACTCAAGGGCAAGGCCTTGCGGAAGCATGCCGATGAGCTTGGGGTGCCGTACCGCAAAAACATCCGCGATGATACGCTGAGGGCGAGGGTTGAGGAGGTGGTGGGATGAAATGGCCTTGCCGTCACAAATATGGTCTCGCTGGATGCTTTCGCACCGAAGTGCAGTGTGGATACAGTGACTGTCAAGTCACTATAATTCTGTATCGTTGCCGAGAGCCTGGCTGTGGGAAGCTCAAAACGAAACGCGTCGATGGTCACTGGACGGTTGACGAAATCGAAGGGAGAACGCAGAAATGAAGAGTCGACTAGTGTGGAGCATCCCGTGCAAGGCATTGTCTCGCGACTTGCATGAGGTAGATGTGGTTGCTTGTCTTGATGACTGCGACGAAAGCGCTACCGTGGGGCAAGGCAAAACGCAATTGGCCGCATATCATGAAGCCAGAAAAACGCTTGTGGCGTTGCTTGATGGATGTGCGAAAGAAATCGCCATACTGGAGCAAGGAGTAAGTCCATGAAACAGCCAAAAAACGAAATGAACATGGTCGATGACCGCGACGGCGAGCACAATGAGTGCAGCATAACGGTCGAAGAAATCGAACACGGCGGGTTTGCTTGGATCGCGTCTGGCCGCACTCCACTCATCGCCCACAGGGCCGCAGTACGCCGCCTGAAGCGATTGCTTCGCGAGGAAGAGCGGACGGTGGCGAAACTTGAGAAAGGGGCTGCAAAGTGAAACAGCCGAAAAACAGTATTGAATCGATGATGGTTATTTCAGAGGGTCATTTCTATGTTGACGTCAGTTCTGATTCTGGCGAACATAGCCAGGCGTGCATCGGTGCTGGAGATACTCCATTGTCAGCACATAAAGCAGCAGCAAAGCGGTTAACGCGACTGCTGAAAGAAAACGACAGGATGATAGCGAAACTTGAGAAAGGCGGTGGATGATGTCCAAGGAAATGTGGGACCTGCGAGACTGGGTAGACAGTCTGAAGAACGAACTTCGCAAGGCCAACAAAATCATCGACGCCCTCCCCAAGTGCTGGCGGCTGAACGATGGCGAGTTGGTGCAGGATGTGCCTGTGGTGCCGGGGATGGATTTCTGGCTTAAGCGATGGTTTTTGGATCATGGTGTTGACGCTTGGCGAATTACGGGCCCTGACGCCGTCGATCGTATTCAATCGGATGATAATGATGGCACATTCACAATAAACGACACGTACGGACCACATGCCTGCTACGACTCTCGCGAGGCGGCCGAGTTCGCATTGAACCAAGTTAATCAGGAAAAAACAGAGGGAGGTGAATTGTGAGCAATTATACATGCTGCGAACGCAAGCAGGACACGCCATATTGCGGGTACTGTGGCGAGAAAAAAGAGTTCATCTCGTTCACATTCAGGTATCTGGCCGACCACGTGAGCGACTGGGACGAATTCTGTGCGGAAACCGGGCTCAATCCATGGTGCCTGAGTGAGGGTCTCGCTGGTAGTGATGACACGTACGCGGCTGAGGTTGGCGTTTTGAAGAAATATGGGATTCTACCAGGAGGTGGATAATGCACACGACTAAAGCAGGCTCGACGACATTCTTCCACGACGGCAATCATGATGGTGATGTCATCATCATCGGCCCAGATTCGGAAGATGCGAACAACGAAGTTCAGGTCAGGGTTGATATGGAGGACTTGATTGAATTCGTCGCCGGGGCAGTCAGGCAGAGGCAGTTGGCGGATTTTGAGGAAAAGCTTGACAGAACTACGGATCGGCAGATTCTCGGATTTTAGCTTGACATTCACCCTGCGACTCGCTAGAATCGTGAATAGAAGTCGGCCGTATCACGCTTTTGTGTCGACCCTAATAGGATCGTGTAACAATGATGAGTACCGAACGACAGCATGTCCGTGTAGCCTCTCCTGGTTGCATGATCCTTACCGAAGTCTGGGCGTGATACCCCCGGCTTCGGTTTTTTATTGCACATACTGGGTGACGCGGGGCTTCAGGGATGAATAGGCAAAAAGGCATTTTCCCGAGAGACATTGGCTACTCCAGCTATTCCGAGTATCTCGCGAGCGACCACTGGAAAGAGATAGTTCGGCTGTATCGTCGCGAGAAATGCTTCTGTTGCGGAAGAACAAAACGGTTATGCCTGCATCATATTACATACATCCGTCTAGGAAAAGAATGGTCGACGGATGTCGTGACTGTATGCAGAACGTGTCACGGCAAGATTCACAAGATGTGTTCATTGCCGAAACCACAGGCGTCTCTATCGTCGGCTCACTTCACCTTAGTGCGCAAGATGAATCGGCGAAAGAAAAAGCGAACGCGAAGAAAGCGGAAGCGAAATGCGCCCACAAACCATACAAAACCTTGAGCAAATTATCGGCCAAGTCGATGATGAGTTCGACCAACTCGAATCCGAGGAAACCATGCCAAGCTACATCGTTAAATTTCCCTGTGATGGTGTCGATTATTACCTACTGTGGTCGAGCGTCGTTGATGCACCGGTCACTTACGGAATGACACTGGCGGAGTTCGAGGAATACTATGCCTTGCAGTATGGGATCAGTGAAGAATGGTCAAGCCCATTGCGTATTGCATTCGACAAGCGAATGGAACGAGTCGAGAAGAGCGGCACCAGCGATTCCATCTGTCGCGATCCAGTTGAGCAATGGATAGAGTGCAATCGGGCTGGCGAAAACCAGGAACAGTTGACGTTTGATGAAATCGTAGAGAAATGGGTTCGTGAACCACGGATTGCTTTCGAGCAAGATCACTCTTGACACAAACCAGGAGAACAATCATGTTCAGCGTTCGACAGAAACGAGAGATCTCAACCGCAGTTCAGAAGATTCTTCGGGAGACGAATCATCCCGAATTGCCTGAGGGTGAAATCACCTTTTCCCTGCATGTCGAGGGCGTCGATCCGCTGTCGACCTGGGAATACATACGCAATATTTCACGAATTCCCAGCGTCAATCCGCACAACGAGAGGCAAGATCCAGGTTCCTGCGATATCCCTTGGGTTCCTACAATATCCCTTGACATTACCCCACATCCCCGCTAGATTGTCCCGTGTGCATCGTCGACAATCTAGCTTGCCCAGCCCCCGGCTGCCGCCTGACGTTGCACACACGTTTTGGCGGTCGGGGGTTTTTTAGTCAATTTTACTTTTCGAGGAACGAACGATGCCAAAGCTACATCAAGTTATCGCGTTGGCTGGCGGGCGAAAATCCCGCACCGAATCTGCTGTTACGAAAATCTACCACAATCTCCAGCAAGCTCCATTATTCGGTGGAATGGAAAAGAGCTATCGGCCAAAGGAAGAGAATGGCGATGAGTACCCAGGGGAAAGCAAGCGGCTACAATCGCGAGCCGAGTCACTGCTTGCTGAAGCAGCGAACAAATGGGAAAAGCTGTTCGATATCGTGGCAACCCAGGATCACGGCAATACAGCAGCGAAGGCCAATGTTTGTGTTCCGACAGCGGCTGGCAAAAAGGTGATTCTATCTAACGTGCCGGTGTCGACAATGCTTTTTTTAGAAAAGCAACTAGTCGACATCCGCACGACTCTACAGGCGTTGCCGGTCCTTGATCCCACAAAGGAATGGGAATACAGCGACGACGCCGACTGCTATCGAGCCAAGCCGAGAACGACAGTCAAGACAAAAAAGATACCGAAGTTCACGGTTGCATACGACGCAACGAAAGAGCATCCGGCCCAAGTCGACAAGGATTTTGAGGATGTACTGGAAGGCTACTGGACGACGGTGGACTTCTCGGGTGCAGTGTCGGCGTCTAGAAAGAATACGCTACTCAGCAGGGTCGATGAGTTGATCGACGCCGTCAAGTCGGCCCGTGAAGAGGCGAACTCTACCGAAGTAGAACCCGTAGAAGTCGGCAAGCAGATTTTCAGCTTCCTGCTGGCCGACAAGTGATACAGAGCGCAAGTTTAGTTTCAAGTTCGTTTTGATTCCGGCTTCAGTGTAGGTGCAAATCCTTCCCACGCGACTTAATCAGTTTACCGCGTGGTAGCCCAAATAGCAGAGGCGGCCGAACAAGTTCAAGTTATCGCTCCAAGTTTAGGATTGTGTCGATGACCATTTCAAGTTCCACAGACAACGCCATGCGAGATGCGAGTTCGACTCTCGCCACGGTAACTCGATTTAGTGACATACTACCGTGTAGCTTAATGGCTAGAGCGCGAGGCATTAGAATGATCTGTGGATTAAACGGAAACGGTGGTCAGTGTAATTCGGCACAAGTTAAAGCACCCCGTCGTAGGATACTCGGCGGGGTGCGTTTTTCTTTCTTCGGAAGGAACCCACGTCATGACGCTAATCGAATGGCTAGCAATCCTAGCCCTCGCCTCTATCATCGTATTCGTCACAAACCGAACCGACAAGCACGCCAATCGACGCGAGCCCGAACCGCCTGACCGTGGGGGGTTGCCTTGCGATTGCATGCACAAGTCACAGCCTGAAGATTGGGTAGTGTCTATCACTCCAGTCAGTGAGATTGAGTGTTCAATTCGCGACCAATATCCGCTCGGCATGCACTACGCACCAGATGAACCAATCGTGCCGAAGCGGCGTAAGCCTAGATTGGGTGGCAAGGGTCTCCATCGCCTGCTTATCGGTGTGGGCAACCGAGAACAGTACATTTTCGTGTTCCCGGTCGACACGAAACCAAGTGATGTCTTGCTAGCAGCACAAGAGTGGTCGGAGAATCCAGGGCTGTCGTTCGATGGGCATTGCGAAGACGGCGTTTTGGATCTGCTGATTCAGCGTGATTCGATGATGGAATAGGTGCGCGGATGTTTTGCAGAAATGCCTTGGTCGGCATTCACCACAAGCCCCAAAGGTGCATCATGTAACTGTCGGCTAAAGACCGACACCGCGAGTAACATAGTGCTGGCGGATGGCCCGCTGGAGCCTATCCAGCATATGCCCACGTGGCGGAATGTAGACGCAATGTTTGTGACGCTTGAATATTCCAGGCAACGGCTTTTGGCAACAAAAGCGATATTTCGGTTGCTGCCAGTGGATAAGGACCACAATGGCTTAACGGATACAAACAGGCGGAGAAAAGTACCGGTTAAACTTTCTCTGGTGTAAGAAGCGATTGCAGGTTCGAATCCTGCCGTGGGCACTGAGTTGTTTTGAAGCACAGTAAGCTTTTGTGATATCCATTAGCCGGAAAATTCGCATCGCCCAGGACGCCCGAAACGCCTGGATAGATTGATGAGTACTCACCAATCTTGTAGTAACGAGCGGTAGCCATGCCGCAGTGGGATTTTTAACACTAACCACAGGAGCGAACGAATGAACAAACCAAATAACGAACTGGAAAAAACCGCCGGGCTAATAATAGCGTTTCTGCTTGCGATGACCGGTGCTTGCATGCCCTTGCTCTATGTGGCCTTGGTGTCGATTATCGAGGATATGACTACAGTTCCTTGCGAGATACCAGTTTCGATAGCGTGTGGTTTGCTTGCTGCGGTTTTCGTCGGAGCATCTTTATTCGTCATTAACGACGTCAACGAATAAAAAAAGAAACATTAAGGAGCGAACTAATGAACATCCAAGACCTAATCAACATCGCAGCCGGATCGGGGATACCTGGATGGCGGCAAAGCAAATTGCGAATCATTCTCAAAAAAGGAGGGACGCTTCCAATCGTTGCCGCAAAAGACGTCAACGGGCGATTGTGCCTGATTGTCGACAGGACGGCCGACAGACACGAAGTCGAGGTGATTGATGACTGACGACCACACCAACATGCTACGGCAAATGGAGGCCGATGCGAAACTAACCGAACCGGAAGGGGAAACGATGAATGACAATGATCGAGATATCAAGATAAGCGACCTTCGCGAGAGGGTCAACGCATTGCAAGAGGTGCTCTCGCAGCATATTTCTGGCTACAACAAAACAGTCGGCAAAATGCTCGACGCGAACGAGCAATTCAATCGTGAGGTTTCCGAGCACAACGAGATTGTCGACACGAACAATGAGCTTCAGGTTGAAATCGACGGGCTCAAAAAAGAGAACGAGCGACTTCGGGAAGAGGTGGCGTCGCTGGGAATGCAATTCGGCAATCTGTCCGAACGCTACGACAGGCGTATGAAAAACAACCAAGCACTTCGCGAAGAAGTCAATCATGTTTGCAAGAGGTTAGCCGAATGGAAGTTGCTGGCAAAAGCCAAGATGAAAACGATTGAAGAGCTTCAAGAGGTTCTGCGAAAATGATTTGCCCCAACTGCCGATTCCCAAACACTCCGGAAACGCTCTATAAATTTGGTTGCCAAGAGTGCGGACATACGATAGATGAGGCCAATGCCGATGAGGCGGCGGATAACAGAAGGCGGGATCTAGAATTGATGAAGGAAGAGTGATGAAATATAATCAATCACAGCGACTTGCTATCAGCGAAGATGCCAAAGGCAAAACAATTCTCTCCATGTACTGGGATGATGTGGGTGAATATTGGGTGATTGATTTCACCGACGAATCACAAATGTGTGTTCGTTTAATGGCCGAACTTTGTTGAAACCAGAAAGGACGATTGAAATGGATACTGAATCAATCAATCACATCTGTTCGGCCGCCAAAACAATAGCGGCTTGTGTTCCGATGTCCGTTTTTGCGTGGTCAGTGTGCCGATATGTTTTTGGGCAGAAATAGATAGGAGAGCGAACCGTGGACAAACAACTCATCACACATTCGCGAATCCAATGTTTCCAGTCGTGCCGCAAAAAGCACTGGTGGTCATATGAGATGGGATTGCGAAAAGAGACGACGGCGACGGCTCTGAGAATGGGCACGAATTATCATGAGATGCTGGATATTCTCGGACAGGGCGAGCCACTACTGAACGCCACTGTCTGGCTAGCAGATGAGTACAGGCAAAACTCTCCTCCCAACCTTGATGAATATCAATGTTCAATCGAGGAAGCAACGCTCGCCACTCTCATCACATGCTATCAGTGGCGATGGGCTGAGTCGGAAATCGAAATCCTCGCATGCGAGAAGTCGTTCCGGATACCGCTGAGAAACCCAGCGACAGGCAAACCCTCCACCAAATTCGACCACGCTGGCAAAATCGACAAATCAATCCGGCTGGAAGACGGTCGTCAGGGCATCATGGAGCACAAGCTCTTAGGCGTGCCTCACGACGCCGATAGCGACCTGAATAAGATGAGACGCATGGACCCGCAAGTCACGCTCTACCTGCACGCTGAGCGTGTTCTGGGGCAACCTGCGGAGACTATCATCCATGATATTACGCGGAAGCCGACAATCAAACCGTCGCCGATTCCCGAGATAGATGAGCACGGATTGAAGATTGTGGTAGACGCCCAAGGGAATCGAGCATTCACAGCCAGCAAGGGACATCCTCGGCAGACAGCAAGCAAGGCCGATGGGCTCGTTATGAAGACACGCCCGATGACTCCCGCCGAGTGGAGCGAGAAACTCCGAACCGACATCGGAGAACGTCCTGATTTCTACTTCTCGCGTACTGAAGTTCCTCGACTCGACAGCGAGATTGAGGAGGGATTGCAAGACCTTTGGGATGCCCAGAAGTCAATCGCCGAGGCACAGAGGACAGGCAGGTGGTTCAGGCATGTTGATAGGAACAGTTGTCCGTGGTGTGAGTGTTTTTCGTTGTGCTGTGCAAAGTACGACCTGGACTCGATGGGAGTGCCGGACGGCTTCGTGCAGTCAGGCGTCGTGCATCCGGAACTTTAGATAGGAGCGAGCAAGATGCCCGCACAAAAACTGTGCCTGTTTTGCAGCAAGTTCTTTATCGATGCAGGAACGCCATACTACAGCGACCTGACGCCAGGCGACAGTATGAGCATTCAGTGTACGGCCAACCACTGGAGAATTGATACGGAACTTCTCACTTCTGAAAGCTACGCAAGGCAGATGCTTCAAGCAATTGAGTGCGAAGATTTTGAGCCGTCTTCGCTGGCGAAAGAACTACGGCTCGTTGACTAGAATTTCACGCGAACCAAAGGAGCGAACCATGAAAGATGACAGGACAGCAGTGGAACGCCTTGCGAA
>Ga0114923_10002903_pt1 | contig 11559 bp, 11 predicted proteins | sample SumtaG_FD_89578 | JGI IMG/M metagenome (GOLD analysis project Ga0114923, IMG submission 89578) | Deep subsurface microbial communities from Indian Ocean to uncover new lineages of life (NeLLi) - Sumatra_00157 metaG | ecosystem: Environmental > Aquatic > Marine > Oceanic > Sediment | place: near...
AAATTCGCAATCCGAAATCGTTCGACTGAGGGCCTCGACGGTGAGCTCGGCCGAACCGCTCACGACTCGAAGTTCCACATTCGAAATACTCCGGTCTTCGGTCATCGGTCATAGGAGCTAGTCGAGTTTCAGGCTGACGGCGACGCCGTCCCGGAGCGGGATAATGGTCGTATGGAGGTTGGGGTCTTCGTAGAGCATCCGGGTGTACTCCTGAATGGCACGGGTGCTGGCGTCAGGCGGGTCGCGGACAACCACTCTTCCGCTCCAGAGAATATTGTCCGTGATGAGCAGCCCCCCCGGCCTCAGCCGGGGAAGGGTCAGGGGGAAGGAGGCGGGGTATTGCTCCTTATCAATATCCACAAGGATGATATCGAAGGGACCGTCAAGGCCCTGGATCACCTGGAGGCCATCACCCACCACAAAATTCACCTTATGGGCGAGTCCCCCCCGCTCGAGATACTCCTGCCCCAAGCGGGCATTTTCGGCAGAGCGTTCTACGGCGACAAGCCGGCCGCTTTGGGGAAGGGCCCGCGCAAACCAATAGGCGGAATAGCCAAAGCCCGCTCCCAACTCCAGGATCTGTTGCGCTCCGATGAGGAGGGTGAGTTGGGCGAGCAGGCGGCCGACAAGCGGCCCAACGATGGGGAAGTGCCGGGTCTCGGCGCGCTGTTCCATCTCCTGAAGGATGGCATCCCGGTCAGGAACCCAGCGGTGAAGGTAAGCCTCGATGTCCGGACGGAGCACGATCAGGCCTTACGCCTGCAGGGTTTCCCGGATGGCCCGGGTCCGTTCCTCGAACGCTTCATCGCTTAGCACCGGCGTGCACCTCGCGGTGTCGATCTCGAAATCCAGCGTCACCCACGACTTGCACCCGCGGTAGGCTTCAGTCTCTTCAAACTCCACCGGGCGACTGAGACGGTGGACCCGGACAAGGAGAACGAAGAGGGGGTTTTCGCGTTTATACTGATACCGCAGATCAATGTACGGTGGGGTCCAGATGTGGGCAGACTCAAGCTTCTGAAGCCTGGCCAGATCCATCGCCTGGATGACATACTCGACGATCGCGTAACTGTCGATCCGCACCCGGCCGATGGCCGCTGCTTCGTGCAGCACCCGGTCGAAGGCGGGGTGAAAGTCGGGACGGATGTACTGTTTATCCTGGTGGAGGAAGGTGGGGTAGAGCGAGAACTCTTGCTGCTCCACCCTGAACGCGCCCCCCACCTCGGCAATTCCGCCCTTCCGGAGAAGCAGCACTTGCTGCCCCTCCTTCAGGGTCTCCACGACCGACGCCCACTCTTTGAGGGCCGTGCGATTCGCACCCCGCATTCATTTGCCCCGCAAGGCATCTCGCAAGGAATCAATGTAATCGCTGAGTAACCGCTGGGCTTCCTCTGGCGGGTCGAGAAATTCGACTCCCGTACGAAAGATCAACGCCTTCTCCCCGTCCGTCTGTAACTCGGGCCGGTCGACATGTGACCACACGATATGGCACCGCAGGTTCAACGGGCGCCCTTGCAGGAAAAGGATCACAAAAGAATTGGTGCCCGGCCGGACGATCTGGGCATGCTCCATCAGCGCACCCCCCAAACTCAGGTCCATCAGCGACGCGTCATAGAGCGCTCTGACCCGCCCCTTTATCCTCCCTCCGACCGGAAAACGGGAATATCGTCGCTTTTCAGGCAATTCGTTTTTCACACCCAGCCTCTGGGGACGTTCGCGGGGCTCAATGCCGATTGCGATTCGCTGTCGCCCCCAAGAGAAACGGGGGGCCGAAATTGGGGATAGCCGTGAGGCTAGCGAAAGAGAGAATCGATGTCAAGGGAAAGCCTGGGGATTTTCCCTTGGAGCCGCTTCATGGCCCTTGCTATAATGCCGAACAGTCGAGAAAACATTCTGTAATAGTGGATCCATGTGAAGTCTCCCAATGTGACCTTCTACACGAACACCGTTCTTTTTGGCCACGACTCCACACCTCAGCTCATCGCTTTCGAGATCGAGGGGCAGGATCAGGTCCGCGTCTTCTCTAAGAACAACGGCCAGGTCACCTCAGCCCTTTTCCCTTTCACTCCCTTTCTGCTCCTTGCCGATACCGGTCTCCTCACCAACTTCCCGGGCGACGTCGAGATAGAAGCACTCCAGGGGGAGGGCTTTTTCCGCTACCTGGCCCGTTTTCCCGGCCTCGCAGAAGCGCAAAAAGCGAGACAATTCCTTCAAAGAGCCTCGGGGAAGGCTCCCACGGCCCCGGACGCTCCCTATTTCTACCTGAGCGACCCGGTGCAGCAGTACCTCCTCATGTCGGGGCAGACCCACTTCCTCGAGATGCACCTGCATGACCTGAAACGCCTGCAGGTGGACATCGAGGTCTACTGCGGCAGAGGATTCGAATTCCCCAACCCGGCGCGGGAGGAGGACCGGATCATCCTGATTGCCCTCAGCGACTCCACGGGCTGGGAGATGGCCCTCTCAGGCACGGAGATGACCGAGGCGGACACGCTCCGGGAAATGGTCCGCCTCATCCAGGAGCGGGATCCGGACGTGATCGAAGGGCATAACCTCTTTCGCTTTGACCTGGAGTACATCGAGGCCCGGGCGAACCGGCACGGGGTGGAACTTCACCTCGGCCGCGACGGCAGCCTGCTCCGGGGACACCCCTCACGGATGCAGATTGCGGAGCGGGCCATCACCTACAAAAAGTACGAAATCTTCGGCCGACATATCGTGGATACGTGGATCCTGGCTCAACACTACGACGTGACCGCCCGCAACCTGGAGAGCTACGGGCTCAAGGATGTAGCCAGGCACTTCGACTTGGCGGCCGAGGGGCGGACCTATATCCCGGCGGAAGAGATCAGTTGGCAATTCGACCACGCCCCGGAGGCCCTCGTGGCATACGCCCTCGACGATGTACGAGAGACACGGGCCATCGCAGCCCTCCTCGCCCCGAGCTATTTCGTCCAAGCGCAGATCTTTCCCCTGAGTTACCAGAATGTCATCCTCAGGGGAAACGCCACCAAAATAGACGCCTTGCTCCTCCGGGAATATCTTCGCCAGCGCTCCGCGATCCCGGCCCCCTCTGCCGGAACCGAGGTCCTCGGCGGCTACACGGATATCCGCTACCAGGGGGTGGCAACCCACATCCTCAATTGCGATGTGACCTCCCTGTACCCCTCCATCATCCTCCACTATAAGTGTTTTCCTGCCAAGGACTCCCTGGGGGTCTTTCCGAGACTCCTCCAAGACCTTCGACAGTTCCGGGTAGAGGCCAAGCAGCGAGCCCACGAGGCCGGCCGCGAAGACGAGCGGGTCTACTTCGAGGCCTTGCAGTCCACTTTCAAGATCCTGATTAACTCTTTCTACGGGTACCTCGGCTTTGGCATGGGGCATTTCAACGACTTTGCCCAGGCGAATCGTGTCACGAGTCTCGGGCGGGAGTTGATCAGGGGGGTCGTGGACCGGCTGGAGCACCGAGGCTGCCGAATCATCGAAGTGGACACCGATGGGTTCTACTTCACCCTCCCCGGTGGGATGGGAGCGGAGGCGGAAGAGCAACTGCTCGATGACCTCGCGGCCACGTTGCCAGAGGGGATCCGCCTGGAACTGGCCGGTCGATACCGGTCCATGTTCAGTTACAAAATGAAGAACTACGCCCTCCTCGACGAGCAGGGAAAGCTCGTCATAAAGGGATCTGGCCTGCGATCCCGAGGGCTCGAGCTGTTTCAACGGCAATGGATGGAAGAGATGATGCTGTTCCTCCTGCGCGGAGAAACGGAGAAGATTCCGGAGCTCACCGACCGCTACCTCAAGAACTTTGACGCCCACCACTTCCCCGTCCGGATGTTCATGAAGACCGAAACCCTTCAGGACTCTCTTGAGACCTACCAACAGAAGGTGAAGGCGAAGAAACGCAATCCCGCCGCCCCCTACGAACTGGCCCTGAAGGCGGCGCGACCGTACCAACCGGGTGATCAGATTTCGTACTATGTCTCGGGGCAGGGGACGAAGGTCAAGGTCCACGAGGTGGCCAAGCTGGCCTCCCAATGGAACCCGGAGCAACCCGACGAGAATGTGGAATATTACAAGGCCAAGCTCCTCGACCTGCACAAGAAATTCAGGCCCTTCATCGAGCAGAAGGGGCTCGTCCCGGTCCAGAACGAGCAAAAGGACCGCTAGCGTAAGCGCTCGCGAAAGACCTGTTCCCCGTCGCCAAAATCTGATATTTCGATCGAGAGCATAAGGGGCGCCATGTTTGGTCCCATCACGCTCGACACCCTCGACATCGTAAAGGCCGAAGTCGCCACCCAGCTGAGGCGCGTCTGCCGCGATTTCCCTGGACTCACGTACGCCGATCTGCGCCTTGAGGTGACAGAGGAACAAGGGGCAGATGCCGAAAATGGACAAAGCAAACAGGGTCACCGGGATGTTACCGCGAGCCTCGGGATCCGGGTCCTGGCGGGCGGGAAGATCATCGCGCCGGGTTACTACGGCCGAGTACTCGGCAGCAGGGAACTCGCCACCCTGCCCCCCATTCTTCGGGAGGGGCTCCGTCACGCCTATGAACGAGCCAAGGCGAATGCCGCCCAGAAGATTGGCCTGAAACGGCAGACGGCCGGCTTGACGAACACCCTGACGAATACTGTCTTGGCCCCGATCGGGATTCGACAGGAGACCGTGCCGGCCACCTTCCTGATGGATCCACGGACCGTTCCCCTCTCTGAGATCATCCGATACACCACCGAGGTCTCCAGGACAGTCACGGCCCTCGACCCCGCCATCCGGTATAACCATGTCGCCAGTTTCACCACGCTCACCCGGCAGCTCTTTGTAAACTCCGATGGCACCCTCCTCGATCAGACCACTGCGCTCACCGAGGGGAGCTGTCACGTCGTGGCCGAGCGGAATGGGGTCGTCCAAGAGAATTGGGACGCGATCGGACACCAGCGAGGGTACGAGGTGCTGTTGCACGGGGCGGCAGAAGAGTTGCTCTTCCATCCCGATCTCACCAGCTTTGCCCTGGAGCTCGCACGGGAAACGATTGCCCTCTGTGCCGCTTCCCCCTGTCCGACAACCCCCGACCCGGTCGTGGTCGTAACCGACCCGCACTTCAACGCGCTCCTCTGCCATGAGATCATTGGTCATCCCACGGAACTGGACCGGGCTCTCAAAATGGAAACCGCATATGCAGGCCGTTCGTGGCTCCTTCAGGATCTCGCGGTCCACCAGATCGGGCGACGGATCGCGTCCCCGGCTGTCACCGCATACTCCGATCCCGGACTGCCGGGCTACGGGCACTATCGCTACGATGACGAGGGGACCCCGGGGAAACGGGTGACACACATCGACCACGGGGTCTTTCAGGGATTTATGAACAACCGTCAAACGGCAGCGATCTTGGGGGCCGAACCCAACGGCCACGCCAAGGCAACCGATGCGTCCCTCGTCCCCCTCATCCGCATGTCTACCACGGTCTTTGCCCCCGGGGACCGGCCCCCCCAGGATATCCTCCGAGAAGTGGAAACCGGGTACTTCGTGGTGGGCCACAAGATCCCCTCCATCGCCGAGTCGCGGGAGAACTTCCGCATCTCTGCCCGGAAGGTTTATGAGATTCGTCAGGGGAAGATCGGACAGCTCTTCCGGGACGGCGGAATTATGGCAGACTCCAAAGATTTCTTGATGTCGATCGATGCCGTGGGAAAGGATTTTCGTCTCTTCCCGATTCCGAATTGCGGGAAGGGGCAACCGATGCAGACAAAACGGGTGGGGAACGGCGGCCCGACCATGCGGGGGCTGGCCCGTCTCACCGGAGCGAGCCGATGATTTCTCGGGGGGAGTTGAAGCGGGCGGTGCAACAATCCCTGCCTTCTCTGCGCTCAGCGAAGGATGTCCAGGAAGCTGAGGTCTTTGCGAGCTCGAACACCCAGCTCCTCACCCGACTCAATTACACCTCTCACCTCCCGTGTAACGGGGTGGAAGAGCCGAAGTCGGTCTTCGCATTCGGGATTGGCGTCCGGGCGGTCTTCCGCACGCGCGAGGGGAACCAGGTCGGGTTCGGAAGCGAGCCGGGTGATCTCACCGTCGAGGGAGCGAGGCGGGCTCTGGCGAAGGCTCGCCAGGCGGCAGTCGCAGACCCTGAATTCGTGTCGCTCCCCAAACCAACGGGGGAGAGCCGAACCCTCAAGCGCTACCACGACCCGACCCTTATGAACCTCCGCGACACAGACCTGGTGCGGGTGGGCTGGAAGGTGATCCGGGAAGGCCTTCGGATCTTCCGCAGTTCTCGCCAGCTGGCAGCACATGCGGGAGGCAGGCGGAAGGTTCCTTCCCTCGGCCTCATCTTGAGTGGGGACGTCACCATCACCCAGGAAAGGATCGCCATTGCCTCCACCCGCCTCCCCGAGGTCCAGTGTGACGAGTCAACCCTCATCCTCGCCTTTCTCACTGCCATGGTAGAACGGCTACAGGCCAAGGGGAGTGGCTGGTCTGCCGGGACCCGCTTTGCCGATTTCACCGGCGCGGTCGGCGCACAGGCGGCGCGCGCGGCTATCGCCTCCGCCGGCGGACGGAGGGTCCCACCAGGGACCTACCGTGTCGTCTTGGGCCCACAAGCGGTCACCGATCTCATGACCCACCTCATCCTCCCCAGCCTCACTGCCAGCACCTTTTACGCGGGCAGCTCCCCATTCCAGGGCCGACTGTACCAGCGGGTCGCCTCGGAGGAGCTCACGATATTCGACCATGGCGCCGCCCGAGGCCTGGCGGCCAGTAAAGGGATTACCTGCGAAGGGCTGCCGACGAGTCGGACCGACCTGCTGAAGGATGGAGTCCTCGTGGGCCTCCTGAGTAACGATTATGAGAGCCAGCGTCTCCTCCGCGATCCCCGGGGAAAGGAAAAGCCCGGGGTGGAACCCCCACTGGCGCGAAAAGCTCTGGTTCCCCGGAATGCCTTCCGCTCAGGCGAGGGGGGTGGCCGCCACTTCGACCTGCGCCCCGGTATCGCCGCAACCAACGTCGTCCTGGAAGGGAGGAGAGCCTATCCGCCGCGGCGCCTGCTTCAGCTCGTCGGGGACGGTCTCTATATCGGCCGTATCTGGTACACCTAGCCCATCAATGGCCTGGCCGCCGGGGATTTCACCTGCACGGTGATCGGGGACTCCTATATTATCAAGGACGGCAAGTTCACTGCTCCGCTCCAGCCAAACACGGTGCGGATCAATGACAATATCCTGAGGATCCTGAACCAGATCATAGGGGTAGGGCAGGAGCGGGTGGGAACCTTCGGGTGGGGAGCCGATGAGATCATTTATACCCCCGAGATCGCCCTCGAGGGGGTGCGGATCACGGAGATCGCCGAATTCGGCGATCAACGCTGAGTCCAGAGCCTAGAGGCTAGACCACAGGGCAGCGGGGAGCATGGCGTGGAACCGGATCACGCAAAAAGGAAAAGGGTCTCGAGAATCTCGAGACCCTTTCTGCCTAGAACTGGATTCGACCAACTACACTTTTTTTGTGATGTTGGCCGCCTGCTTGCCCTTTGGCCCTTCCACAACATCGAACTCCACGGCCTGCCCTTCGGTCAGGGTTTTGAACCCGTTTTCCTGGATCGCCGTATAGTGGACAAAGACATCGGGGCCGTCCGCTTGCTCGATGAATCCAAATCCCTTGGCGTCGTTGAACCACTTCACTGTACCAGATGCTCGCATGTTCCTTTCTCCCTCCTTTCTGTTCAAGATTCCCAGGGACTTCCCGGGTGTCAGGTCCTTACCCGACCTGATAGGATAAAAAAAACCGCACGGGCCTTTCATGCAGCCCTTGCGGTTTCCACATCCACAACAAGCCCATCACGAAACGCACATTAAGCGTAGCCTTCCCCTCTCTCCTTGTCAAGGGTTATTTTTGTATGATAGACCTCGCTGAAGGGGAGAGATCATGAGCGCCGAAAAGGCAGATATCCTTTTCGCCCGCGGAGAACAACAACGGGTGGCTGGCATATTCGCGCAGGCCCTGGCATCTTATCAGGGCGCAACAAAGCTCTACCGGCGTGCGGACGACCAGGAGGGGCTCCTCCAATGCTTGTTAGCCCAAGGGCATTGTTTGAGACGCCTCGGCGACTTCCGGCGTGCGCGAGCACAGTATGAAAAGGCCCTGGAGTTGGCCAGCACCCTGCGAACCCCGCTCGCCCGGGCCGATGCCCAGGTGGGACTCGGGATGAGTCTTCGGGCCTTGGGGGACTACCGGGCGGCTTTACGCTTCTTCGCACGAGCCGGTCAGACCTACCGAAGATTAGGAGATGTGGCGGGCCAGGCCTACATCCTCTGGGCCACCGCAGGCGCGCTGCGGATCCAGGGTACCCTCAAGGAAACACTCGATACGTTCCGGCAGGCGCGTGCACTTTTCGAGCAAGCCGGTGAGTGGTCGGGCGTGGGTTATTGTCTGTGCGGCATGGGAGGCGCGAGTCGATTGATGGGAAAATACCATGACTCGCTCGCCTATTACGCGGAGGCGCACCGTCACCTCAGCCGCCTCCGAGATACCTTCGGCCGGGCCTATGCCGCGTGCGGCATCGCCAACGCCAACCGAATGGTGGGACGCTTTGACACTGCCCTCACCTACTTCACCAAAGCTAAAACTCTCTACGGCGAGCTCCGGGACCGGGTCAGCTATGCCTATACCCTCTGGGGTGAGGGGACCCTCTATAAGGTCCTCGGGCATCTGCCCAAAGCGCGGAAAGCCTTTGCCAAGGCCGAGGCGATATTTACCCAGACCCGGGATCGGCGGGGTTGGATCTATACGTGTTTGGGCAGGGGTGAGCTCTTGATGCTCCAGGGAAAGAGAAAGCAGGCGAGGCTCCTTGTGGAGAAGGCCTGGGGGGAGGCCCGGAGGCACGGTTTCCGCTTCGAGGAACTCCACAGCAAGCTCCTTCTGACAGAGCTTGATCGCCAGGAGGGGAAACGGGTCTCCTTTACTCCCCTGCGGCGCCGTTACCGGGCACTAGGATCCACCTTCCCTCAAGAGGTAAGGCTACCTCTCAATCTCCCCTGATCCCCCGATGGTCGGGGGGGTATCGGTCAGGGCGGCCTGGTAGATTGCCGGGGAGGCCGCCCCCTCAATTCGCTCCTGACCAATAATGACCGTGGGAACTGCCTCGATCATCCAGCGATCGACCGCGTCGAGGTGCTCCGCGTAGACCGCTTCCTTCACCGTGGGATCTTTCAGGTCGACCCGGAACCGATCCACGTCAAGGCCCGCCGCGCGCGCGATCTCCTCGAGCACGGCCCCTTCGCTAATATCACGATTCTCAATCAGGAAGGTGCGGAAAACGGAGAAGTGGAAGGTCTCCGAGGCGTCTTGCCCCTGGCGCTTGGCCGCCTGAGCGGCCAGCAGAGCAGGGACGCTGCTCGCGGGATACCGCTCCCCTCCTACCCAGGGTCGGATCCCCAGAGAAGGTTCAGCTGACGCCGCCCTGAGCCAGTGCCCACGGCGTTCACTCGAAAAGGTAGGGAAGGCGGAGGTTTCAAGCTTGAGGATATAACCCACTCGCCGGACCGGCACTTCTTGGCTAAGGTGCTCCAGAACCGCGTTGAGCCGGACCTCGGCCACAAAGCACGAGGGTCAGAGGTAATCAAAGACCACCAGAACCGACACGCACCGTCCCTCCCGGTGATCAGCGGCCGGCGGGAACCATTGAACGTGAGGTCGAAGAGGTTGGCTGCTGTCCCTGGCGCCTCTCTAGTTCCGCCAGTCGTCTCCTGAGGACCGCGATACGCTCCTCTTGGTCCTTGAGAGTCTCGGTAAGCTGATGGACCTCGGCGGCACGTTCCGCTTGTAGCAGTGTGGCCTGCTTGAGTTCGTCCTTGCGCGCCTCGAGCTGGGCCTTGAGTCCCTTTTGCTCTTCGACCAATCGCTGAGCTGTCTCCTGCCACAGGCGGAGCGCTTCCTGATCCACCTGAATGGCTTCCTTCATCCTCAGGAGCTCTCTCTCCCGTTGCTGCAGCACTTCCCTCTGCTCTTGCAGCACGCGCCCCCGCATTTCGAGTTCTCCCTGCCGTCGTTTCACATCGGCTTGTAACGCCTTTACCTCGCTATGGAGTTTTTCCCTTTCGGCCTGGAGGGCCTCCAGGCTCGCCTGCAATTTCTGGAAATCGCTCTTGGCAGAGGCGAGTCGCGTCTTCAACTTATCTTTTTCCTCGCCAGCCTTGGCCACTTTCTTCCGCAGGCCCCGTACCTCAGCCCTGAGCTTTTCTTTGGTCCTGGTGAGCTTGGCAATGTCTCCTTCGGCCTGTCGGACTTCCTTTGCCGACTTGGCCTCGGTCAGCTTGTGGACCTCGCCCACCCCTTCGAGCTCCGCCGACAGCTGACCGGTTCTTTCCGTGAGAAGGGCAATCTGCTCGCTCGCCCGGTAGTATCGATACCCGAGGATGCCCACAACTGCGCAGGCCACGAGGAGCATTGCCCACATAACCGAATCTCGCATCACTGCCTCCCGGCGGCATCTTACGTAGTACGTCCTTCAAGGGCAAGTGCTTTCTCACCTCTCTGGCTTACGTCAAGAGCGCTTCCTCAGCTGGCAGCATGTCTCTGTCCCCTCAACCCGCTCGACGGGCCCTGGGCCTCGAGCGAGGCGAGGACCGACCATGATTGTCATGTTTCATGGAGAAAGCCTTCCGAAGATCGCGCCTCATCGCCCTTTCCGCGAGAGGAGGCGGCGGGCGTCCCGGAATATCGCGTGAAACATAGGCTGGGTCAAGCGGCGGGTCAGAGTGTTCTGTTGACTAGGATGGTAGGACGCGACAAGAATGAGCCCGTTCGCGAGGTGAAAGCGGGCCCCGTGGGCAAATTTGGGCCGCGGGCGCGGGAGGGTTCCCCCTCTCTCCCGGTAGGCCTTCAGGAAGGTGTCAAAGGCGATCCGCCCGAGAGCGACCACCACCCGGATCATGGACAGGTGCGCAAGCTCCCGCAAGAGATACGGCCGGCACTTTTCGAGTTCTTGGCGCGTCGGGCGGTTTTGGGGAGGGGCGCAGCGAAGTGCCGCGGTCACATAACAGTCTTTGAGCTCCAGGCCGTCCCCCCGAGCGATGGAGGTCGACTGATTGGCGAAGCCGTGGATATAGAGGGCACGGGTGAGCCAGTCACCACTTCGATCACCCGTAAAGATCCGGCCTGTTCTATTTCCCCCATGGGCGGCCGGGGCCAGGCCAAGGATGAGCACTCTGGCCTCGGGATCCCCAAAACTCGGAATCGGTCGTCCCCAGTATTCCCAGTCCCGATAGCGGTGGACCTTTACGGCTGCCACCTGCTGCCGGTACCGAGTCAACCGGGGGCACCGAGTACACTGGATCACCTCGGTCTGGACTTGTGCCAGGGCTTGCCGATTCCCGGACATCGCTCGCATCTTCGACCAGGAAGGTACGCTCCCGGCGCCGCGGGGCTATGGACGCTTCTCCTTCACTTCGGCGTCCGCGTTTCCTGTCGACGGATCCTACTCCGTCCCAAATTCGACCACCAAGATAGTCAGGTTATCCGTTCCGCCCCTGCCGAGGACCTCATCCCGAAGGGATTCCCCTC
>Ga0114923_10002904_pt1 | contig 11557 bp, 11 predicted proteins | sample SumtaG_FD_89578 | JGI IMG/M metagenome (GOLD analysis project Ga0114923, IMG submission 89578) | Deep subsurface microbial communities from Indian Ocean to uncover new lineages of life (NeLLi) - Sumatra_00157 metaG | ecosystem: Environmental > Aquatic > Marine > Oceanic > Sediment | place: near...
ACTCTTATCCGAACTCTTATCCGAACTCTTATCCGAACTCTTATCCGAACTCTTATCCGAACTCTTATCCGAACTCTTATCCGAACTCTTATCCGAACTCTTATCCGAACTCTTATCCGAACTATCAGTTATTATTTAATCTTCCAATGCCCGTGTTTTTTAGAACCAACGCGTTCCAATGATCCAGCAGCCTTTAAATTTGATATATGTTTTTCAATTGCCCGTGAAGTAACTCCAAATACTTCAGCCAATTTTTTAGCAGATATTTTAGGATTTTTTCTTATTTCCTCTAAAATCATATTTACATCTACTTCCAAACTTTTATCCGAAGCTTGAGAAATTGACTTAGTATAAAATGGTCGCTTAAAAGTTATATGAAAAAAATAATTGCTGTCTATTTCAGGAAATGGCTGTTTGGTGGCCTTCATAATTTCACCGATTCGTTTAAGGCCTGAGCCAATTCTTTCTGCTTTATCCATTCTGGCAAATATATCAGCTATTAGTTCATTACGGCGTTTAGAAATACCATTTTTGATTGATGGTATATCTACACCAGCCAGTAGTCCGCCAGGATTGCTAATAACCACCCGATCCTCATGTACTTCTACCATAATACTTGTGCCGTATATGCTGTAATCGCGATGTATGATAGCGTTGGCGACAGCCTCTCTTAATGCTTCGATTGAGATTTCATAAATATCCTTTCTATTAACGCCTTTTATTTCACTGCGAATATTAAGGTGCTTTTTTAAAAAAGTAATTGCGCTTTCAAATTGAGTTAGCAAATCATCTTGAATATCAATTCGATCATAAATGTGTATCCGATTTGTTCCTTTGAATGCAGCGCATGTCATTTGGCATTGCAAAATCATTTTTCTTGGGTCTTTGGCAAAAAACAAAATACCAGCATTTTTAATAAAAGAATCTTTTGTAAGGCTCAGACTTTCCAAAACATTTTTAATGTTTATATCTGATACAGATATATTTGCAGCTTTAAAAAATGTCTTGATTTTTTCTTTAGAAATGTCGTTAAGGGATGCATCTGCATAAATTCGCTCTTCAAATGATGGTTGATTATCATTTTCTTTGAATAATATTTTAATTTCTTTTTGTGTCATTTTTTGCGTTATAGCATCTAATCTTCGATAAAATCCATGCGAGCAACTATGTGGCTTTTTATCGCTTTCTGTTATTTCAATTACAATGGTTTTATCAATTTGTGATATCTTTTTAATAGAAATATTTGGGTCACATTTTCTAGCTAAATCAGTTATTTCAGCTTTTAGTTTGTTTATTAATTTTTCGCCAACGATTTTTCCATTATCATCTACTCCTAAAATCAAATGACCACCTTTAGAATTTGCAAAGGCAACAATATCTTTGTCAATTTTATTAGTGAAACGCTCTTTAAATTCAACAGTGAGTCCTTCGCCTTCTTTTATTAAAAGCTTTAATTCATCAGGTTTCATTGTGTTGTCCTTATTAATTTGTGTTATCTTCAAACCATTTTTTCTTACTTAATTAACATCATGTGTACTATTTATCCTTTTCTACTCACGGCCTGAAGAAATATTGCAGTTATTTTGAAATGTGCAATTGTTATAAATTTTTTTACTTTTATTTTGGCCTATTTTACGGCAAAATAAAAAAACAAAAAATTTATACAATTTTATCCAAAAATTTTCCATTTTATTTCTCCTCAAAAGCAGTTTTTACATACACGTTTAACAATGCTTGTAAACGTTTGCATTCGTTTATAGTCATATCTAAAGGGATGCCCGAAATGGCAACTCTTGCATTTTGACGCAATTGTAAATAAATGGGGGAGTGAAGGTTTGCATTGCAATTAGAATCATCAGAAATAATTGATGCATTTCTATTTTGATTTATGCAGCTTGCCTTTTTATTTTTTGTTCGTTGCATAGATTTTTTCGATCGTGATGATTTTTTAGATGAATTTTGCCGTGATTTTGATATAAATTTTCTTGGATTTTTTTCATACTCCGTATAATCTCTAATAGAACACCTGATTCTTGTTATATAATCATTTAACCATCGTTCTCCAGGTTTAAGATTCGAATATTGTTGTGCTAGATTATCAAATTCAATTTCACATATATTTTTATTTTCTAGTCCGGGTATTGTGTCTAAAAATTTTCTAAGTGCTGTAATACGGGAAATGCCTGTATTTTTATTACATGCACCATTCTTTGTTAATTCTTGCGTAATTTGAAGTAATTCCCCCATTGTTTTTGTTTGTTTTTGCATAAATCAATTCTCCTCTGTTTGTTTAATATCATCTTGAGTGTCGTATTTAACGCTAATTATGTGTTTATGTCAAATAGATTCTTTCTATTCAAACAAAAAAAGCTCAGATTGCAAAACTACTTTATCAATCTTTTTGTATATTTAGTTCAGATAACATCATTAATAATTAAATAAAATCAACAAGATACAGCATATTTATTTAGATAGTTAGCAGATGTTGAAAAATAGACTGGGAAATGCTTTAATTCTGAGCTTGAGATTTAAGATTTGAGGCTTTGTAGCCGTGGGGCACTCATGGGGCACTAGAAGGCAAATAATGGCCAAAACCCACAATAACTGGCAAACAAATTATAGCGCGATAATTAATCTGACCGGCTTTATTGATGAAATAGAGTATCTTGGTGATATGCTAAACAAAATGCAAAATTAGTGTAGTTCCAGATATAATTAGTGTTATCACAGCAGCAGTTAGTATCCATTTTGAAATAACAATATTTTTTTTGGCATCTTTCCTTGTCAAAATCTGACAACCTGTTACTGGTGATAACAAATTAGGACAAAATTCCATATAATCACAATTCTTATATTTTGGTTTTTTATTTATTTTCTTTCTCAACACTTCACAATCCTGCATTGGTTTAAAACATCCAAAACAACAATAAAACTCATATGGTTTACTAATATAATTCACGTTGTCAAAGTCACTTAGTTGCTTACGATGTTCCTCATCAACTGAAAATTTATGCGCAAAATCTGTCTTTTCGCAAAAAAATTGGCAATTTAGACATTTTTTATTCATAAACACCTCACTCACATACAGGATAATTTTGAACCAAAAAATTCATGGTTTTACCCCCGAAGGTAGCACATAGGTAGCTTTTTTAAAATTGGCATTTTTGGGGAATCGCTATAACCCCTTGATTAAACTGAAGCTGGCGAGAGGAATCGAACCCCCGACCTACTGATTACAAATCAGTTGCTCTACCTACTGAGCTACGCCAGCACTGCGATTTGTCATCCTGAAGGAGCGGAGCACGACCGAAGGATCTCAGTTAACTTTACGCTTGAGATCCTTCGCTTCGCTCAGGATGACATACTCCAAATGAATTCTAGTGAATATTCCTCAAGATCGCAACTTAAACTTAGAGTCCAACCCGATCTAAAAGCTTTTTTACTTCTCGATCGCGGAGCTCTGCCCATTGGCCGCGTGGCAATGAACGCGGGAGTTTTACTCCATCAAACCGAACGCGCAATAACTTACTAACTTTCACCCCTTGCGATTCCCATAAACGCCTTACCTCGCGGTTACGTCCCTCGCGCAGCACCACATGATACCATTGATTCGCACCTTGCTCTTTGCCGCGCGCACGCCGAATTTTAGCAAAGCGTGCCATACCATCTTCCAACTTAACTCCGCGCTTTAAACGATCCAAAACATCGTGCGAAACTTCTCCCAACACCCTCACCGCATATTCACGTTCAATTTCAAACGACGGATGCATTAAACGATTTGCCAATTCCCCATTATTGGTAAACAACAATAAACCTGCGGTACTAATATCCAAGCGCCCTACCATAACCCATCGCGCACCACGCAACAAAGGCAAACTTGCAAAAACCGTTTTACGGTTTTTTTCGTCTGAGCGCGTACAAACTTCACCAACAGGTTTATGATAAATAATTACTCGCGTAACAGATTCAGAAGAATTTCTTTGAACTAAACGATTATCAACAAAAATTTTTGCGTGTGCGTTAACTCGACACCCAAGCTTGGCAACTTTTCCATCAACTGAAATACGCCCAGACGCAATCCATTTTTCAATTTCACGCCGCGAAGCTAAACCGAGCCGAGCCAATACTTTTTGGATTTTTTCTGAATCAGACTTCTTGTGCGGCAGTTTCTTCAAGTGTAACTTCTCCAACCGCTTGCGCTTCTAAAGGCGCAACTTCTTCGTCCGCAACATTTAAAACAGCAACATCATCAACTAAATTTTCTTCTGCAACAACTTCACTTTCATCAACTAAATTTTCTTCTGCAACAACTTCACTTTCATCAACTAAATTTTCTTCTGCAACAACTTGCGCAACCGCCACATCCATTTGTTGTTGTAACTTTTCGCTGAGTTTCTCAAGATCACGCACTTCAGTTAATGGCGGTAAATCCGCTAAACTTTTCAAACCAAAATAATCAAGAAACGCTTTAGTTGTAGCGTATAATCCAGGTTTTCCCGGAACATCGCGGTGACCCACAACTTTTACCCATTCACGTTCCAACAAAGTTTTCATGATCGATGAACTTACGCCCACGCCACGAACTTCTTCAATTTCACCGCGCGTAACCGGTTGGCGATACGCAATCAAAACTAAAGTTTCCAACAAAGCGCGCGAATATCTAGGCGGTTTTTCTTCCCATAAACGCTTCACCCATTTCGCTAAATCTGCTTTAACCTGAAATTGATATCCGCTCGCAAGTTGTTTCAACTCAATACCGCGTTCGTTATAATCATTCATTACATCCTGCAACGCCAATGTAATTTCTTTTTTCTCTGGACGATGTTTATCTTCGGCAAATAACGCCGCAATTCTATCTACTGAAAGTGGTTCACTTGATGCGAACAACGCGCCTTCAATGATACGATGTAATTGTTTTGGATCATTCATGATTTACTACCTCGCTTTCTACCGCTTTTAAATGTAATTGCCCAAACTCATCAGATTGCACCACTTCAATCAATGCATTTTTAAATAATTCTAAAATCGCAATAAATGTTACCACAACCCCCATGCGTCCTTCAGAAAAATCAAAACACGCGGTGAATGGAATAAATTTATCCGCGCGAATCTGCTGCAAAATACGTTCAGTGCGATCTTTCACCGATAACGCTTTACGCTTAATTTGATGATGTGCGCGCAACTCAACGCGTTTTAAAACATCATGAAACGCAAAAACTAATTCACGAAATTCAATTTGCGGTAACGGCCGTTCAATTTCCCATTCAGGCACCGCTGCATCTACAGAAAAAGTATCGCGTTCACGTCGCGGCAATGCATCCAAATCTTCCGCTGCTTGTTTGTAACGTTCGTATTCTTGCAAACGCCTAATTAATTCAGCACGCGGATCTTCTTCTTCACCATCTTCGTTAATAATTTTCGGCAAAAGCATTCGCGATTTTATTTCAGCAAGCATCGCCGCCATCACCAAATAATCCGCCGCCAAATCCAAATTCAATTCTTTCATCAAATCAACATATTCCATGTACTGCCGTGTAATTTCAGCAACCGGAATATCTAAAACATCAATGTTTTGGCGTTTGATAAGATACAATAATAAATCTAACGGTCCTTCAAATGCTTCTAAAAAAACCTGCAACGCTTCTGGCGGAATATATAAATCCTGCGGCAAAGTAACGAATGCTTCGCCTTGAACTTTTGCAAAATTTGTTGATGTTTCGGCTTCCGCCATATTAATTTAACCTCAAATATTTGGGCACGGCACGCCGTGCCCCTACTATATTATAACCCTATAATTTCTTGCACTTCTTTAAGCGTCTCACCCGCAACTTCACGTGCCGCATTACATCCATCATCTACAATTTTACGCACCGTATCCATATTTTCAGAAAATTCCTTGGCTCGCGCACGTATCGGTGCCTGTTCTTTTATGATAGCGTCAATCAAAGGTTTTTTGCAATCAATACATCCAATTTTGGCCTTACGACATCCCTCACATACCCAATCCTTCACCTCGTCGTCAGAATAAATCTTATGCAGCTGCCACACCGGGCATTTTTTTGGATCCCCCGGATCGGTGCGGCGAATTCGCGCTGGATCGGTCGGCATGGTGCGCACCTTCTTTTCAACCGATTCCGGCTCCTCGCGCAGGATAATGGTATTATTATACGACTTGGACATTTTTTGTCCATCTATTCCGGGAAATTGCGGCACCTCGGTCAATAATGCTTTAGGCTCCGGCAAAATAATCTTGCCTCGACCTTCTAAATATCCAAACAAACGTTCCCGATCTTGTGCGGATAAATGGCCTTGCTCCTTCACCAATGCATACCCTTGCTGGAGAGCTTGCGCCTCACCTTTTTCCTGGTAATCATTCAACAATTTGCGATACAATTTTTCAGGTTTTTTTCCAAGTTTATTAATTAAATCTTCAGCTTTTTTTTGATAATCCTCATCCCGCCCATACAAATGATTAAAATGCCGAGCAATCTCGCGCGCAAGCTCTACATGCGGAACCTGATCTTCGCCGACGGGAATCTGATCTGACTTAAACGCCAAAATATCGGCCGCTTGCAGAAGTGGATAACCAAGAAACCCATAGGTCGACAAATCTTTATCTTTTAATTTTTGTTGTTGATCTTTGTAGGTCGGCACCCGTTCAAGCCAACTTAAAGGTGTAATCATCGACAACAAAACATGCAGCTCGGAAATTTCAGGAACTTTTGATTGAATAAAAATATGCGCAAGCTTGGGATCAATTCCCACCGCAAGCCAATCGATAATCATCTCCCAGGTGTCTTTTTTTATGTTGCCTGGCGCCGCATATTCGGTAGTTAAAGCGTGCAAATCAACCGCGCTGAAAAAACAATCATACTCATGTTGCAATTTAAGCCAATTTTTTAATACCCCATGAAAATGACCCAAATGCATGCTGCCAGTCGGCCGCATTCCAGATAAGATACGTTGATGTACCATAAATCCCTCGAAACCGTAAATTGTTTATTATGCAGGAAAGATGATTAAAAATAAATCTTTATTGTCATTCTGAGGGAGTGCTGCGCACGACCGAAGAATCTCTGCTAGTTTATAGTTTGAGATCCTTCGCGGAGTTTACCCTCGAGTGTAACGAAGGGCTCAGGATGACAACTTCATAAAAAAAGCCCGCGGGATTCGCGGGCTTTAAAATTAAGAAAATTTTAAACTAGGCAGTTTTAAACACAAACCCTGCATATGGGCCATTATAGCATATGCTTGACATACTGTTGTTATAACCAGCAGCAAGTGGTATAGGTGGGGAACTTCCCGATCCTTCATAAATAAGATAATCTTGCGCATTAAAGTAATTGATAACTTTCCAACCAGCCATGATGGTTAGTTTTCCTTTACTAAATAAATGACCATAACTTAACCCAAGTTTAGCATCAAGTTCGGGCACAATATGTCTTATGGATCCTTTAGTCATTAGATAATTGATCGCGGTAGATGATCGATATTGGTTATTACTTGCTTTCATGGAGCCAATTAATAATGAAGTTCCAACATCAGCATCAAAACCAAAACCACGATATAAATCATAAGTTCCATTTAAAGCAACGCGCGGTCCTATTCCTTTAAAAGAACTGTTGAGAATCGCTCGATCATAACTCGCTGCAGAATAATATGTAGCATCCATATTAGAATTTAAGTCCGCATAACGTACCCCAGCAGCCAGATGTGTATGCAATCTATGACCAATATCAACTAGTTGACCTAATAATACATCAACTGCATCATATTTATAGTTTACCGTTGCATTGGCTCTAATATAAGACTGTACAATTGAGGGATGTATAAAACGTGACCAAATTTTTGCCCCAGAAACTGCATTTGTATCGGTGGTATGTAAACGTTCATAATGAGCTGAAAGGTCATTACCAGTACCTGCAAAATGAAAACCTGCATCAATGCCAAATCCCCATTTATAACTAGGATCAACTTTTGCAGCATAACCATTAGGCATAATACTTGCTGCATTATTATCAACAATAGCATAATCCAAATCACCACTACTCGCTTGTAGATACAATGCTTCGGCTCCAATATGAAACCCACCGTTTTGAATTGGTACGGTAACTAACTGAGTTACTGGCACAGAGGCCGCAGCAGCAAACGCGTTGACCGAAATAACCAAACCGAGAACAGATAAGATAACTAATAGACGTTTCATTTTTTTCTCCTTAAATAAATTAACTCTCTAATTATTATTCAAAAAAAATTAAATGTCAATTTTTTTGCAAAAACATCATCTTATTGTTAAACTGTACTTGTTATGAACAATCAAACCTTCCAACAAGCAATTAAATATCTTAAAAGTGGCAAATTAGTTGCCGTACCAACTGAAACCGTTTACGGTTTAGCCGCAGACGCGACCAATCTCGATGCGGTAAAAAAAATTTTTGCAGTAAAAGGCAGACCACTTAATCATCCATTACCATTAATGGTAGCACAAAATTCTAATTTAAATAATTTAGCAATTGATACTCCAAAAATCGCCTACAAATTAATCGAAAAATTTTGGCCGGGACCTTTGACGATAATTTTAAAACGCGCGTCGCACATTTCAGATATTATTACTGGCGGACTTGTTACGATTGGTTTGCGTTGCCCCGATCATCCGCTTACGCAAAAAATATTACAAAGTTTTCCACAAGGTCTTGCCGCCCCTTCGGCCAATTTATTTGGTGAACCTCCACCAACAAGCGCAGAAGACGTCAAAAAAGCTTTGGGAAATAAAATTGATTTAATTGTCGATGGGGGAACATGCAAATTAAAAACTTCTTCAACCATTGTCGATTTAACCGGCCCAAAACCAAAAATTCTACGCCAAGGTCCGATTACGCAAGAAGAAATTAATCCTCTGCTAACATCCATTGATAAATAGGTTTTATGTTAATCTGATGGCCATTAACTTCTAGATCTTCTTGATGATCTCCAGTTAAAATTAATCCATTATTGCACTGCTATTGCACTGCAATTCCTGCATTGCCGTTAACAACGCTTTGATTTCACATGCTCTAGTCTTAGCATCATGTAAATTATCAGACACTTGAATTAATTGCGTAATTTCAGTACCTTGACGTATTAAAAAATCAATCTCTAAATTATTTTTCGTTTTATAATAAAAAATTTCATGTCCGCGTCGTTTTAACTCTAGAAATACCGCATTTTCCAAAAACTGCCCATTGTTGGGTGAGAACTGAAATGCAATCATATTAATCATACAAGTATCAATACAATATATTTTCTTTTTAGCAACACTCTGTTGCTTTAAAGAATAAGAAAAACAATTAATAGAAAAATATAAATAACTATTTTCTAAATATTGAATATAATTTTTTACTGTGGTAACACTACCAAGCCCTAAAATATTTCTAAGATTGTTATACGAATAAGGTTTTGCGACATTGCTAATTAAATATAAACTTAATTCTCTTAATGCTTTAACTTCGCTGATATTATACCGAGCTACAATATCACGATAAATAATATTTTCATAGATATTTTTTATAATCGCTGGGTCATCATATTGTAAATACTCGGGCATACCGCCTTTAACTAAATAATCTACATATAAACTTCTTAATTCTGCGCGTTTTTCGCTAATTAATAAAGCATTCGCATCAATTTTATATTCTTGAAACCTAAGAAACTCACCAAAAGAGAATGGATATAAATTAACTACAATATTTCTACCAGTTAATCGTGTACCAAATTCCTGACTTAATAAAGAAGCATTGGATCCAGTTATAAAAAATTTAAACCCACTGTCTTGCATTCGCCTAACAAACACTTCCCATTTTGGAACATTCTGAAGTTCATCTAAAAAGAAAATATTTTTCTTGCCATAAAGCTCAATAAATATTTCATAAAGTTGACTAAAATCCTCAACTGAAAAATCCAATAATCGCTCATCTTCAAAATTCAAATGATAATATTCATCTGGATGATAATGATCCAATAATTGTTTTAAAAAGGTTGATTTTCCACATCTACGAATTCCTGTTACAACAACCGCATGCGGGCTTTGCAAATGCCGCTCTACAGCAGTAAACTTATCTCGCTCGATGATTCGTTGCTGCTTCATTTTATTATTTTGTTTTAAAACAACATTCTTCAAAATTGACTTGTCCATAGATATAACCACCTTAATTCATTCCTATAAGGAAATAATATTGCAGTTTTTGTTCACTGTTAATGAATAAAATAAGTAAATTTCGTTCATTGGCAATGGATACTATTTTAACTCATTGAAAAATAATAGAATTTTAAGCCGACTTATGTACCGAAGTTAAAAATGCAGACAATTTATTCACATGCTTAGCATAATGATGCGTACTTTCTGTCTGTCGCACTATATCAATATCCGCACACATCTGCTGCGCGCCTTGTAAAATACGCGGCCCATATCGTTCTAATGCATTTGCATCAATCGTAAAAATATGGTGTTTTTTGGTTGCGGCTAATTGCTGATACGCGTTCCAAATTTTTGTTGCCTGATCATTCGTTTGTTTGCTTATAAAAATTAATTGCGGATTCGCCGCCAATACGCTTGCAATATTAACATGCGGAGCCAAAGCTGATGTTGTCGCAAAAATATTTTCCCCGCCACACAAATGAATCACCTGCCCCACCAACGAACGTTCATTTAAAGTCATCAACGGCTGATTTGATAACTCATAAAAAACCTTTACCGGTTTTTTATGCGCATAATGATGTTGAAGTTGCGCAAGCTCACGCATAAATTTATCTGCCGCTTTGCGCGCCTTGTTTTCAGTTCCTGCAAGTTTACCAATCGCTAGAATATTTTTTGGAATATCTGCGATCTTAGAAAAAGATTCAACATACACCGGAATACCTAATTTTCTTAATTGATTGAGTTGCCTTAATGGATTACCATTTTGCCAAGCAACCACCAAATCAGGATGTAAATTAACAATTTTTTCCATATCCAAATCATTAAATGTCGCAATCACCGGGATGTTTTTTGCATCACGCGGATAATCGCTAAAACTTGATACGCCAACCAAATATTTTCCCGCACCGGCCGCAAAAATAATTTCAGTTAAATTTGGCGCCAAAGAAATTATGCGCCGCGCGGGCTTAGCAAGAATCAACGCATCCCCCACCGCATCATGAATTACCTGCGGTTGCGCCATCGCCAGCAAAGGCAATGAAATCATTAAAGCCGTAAAAAACCGTTTCAGCATAAATAAATCCTCTTCTGAAATCATACATCGCTATACCCATCATACTTCAAGATGCGATTTTATGGCAAATAATTTTGCTACAGGCGGGATTATTTTAAGTAAGTAATATCGGGAATATTGCGCACTTAAAATAATCCCGCCTGTAGCAAAAGTAGCAGCTAGAAATTCGCATCTTGAAGTATGATGGGTATATACTAAATCAGTCAAAAACCACGTTGCAATACATACAACTTGAAGGTATCCTTATTGGCTTGATTAACGAAATATTGGCACAAATATGATCAAACAACAATACAACCCACACGAAATTG
>Ga0114923_10002905_pt1 | contig 11554 bp, 9 predicted proteins | sample SumtaG_FD_89578 | JGI IMG/M metagenome (GOLD analysis project Ga0114923, IMG submission 89578) | Deep subsurface microbial communities from Indian Ocean to uncover new lineages of life (NeLLi) - Sumatra_00157 metaG | ecosystem: Environmental > Aquatic > Marine > Oceanic > Sediment | place: near...
ATACGTTCCTTCTTTATCACCATTTTCTGGAAATTTCATCATTCAATTAATTGCTCCAGCAAATGTATTCAGTCTAATTATTATGGAGTTGTCTGGAATCTATGCTAGTGGGATTGACGTAATAGGGTTAACTTCCCTTATATTCATCAGCTTCTTTGTAGCTATTCTCTTCATAGCAAATGTTTGTGATTACACTTTCTATGAACGATTCTCAGGTGCTTTATCAAATAACAATCAAGAAAACTCGTTTACAGCTAGAATACGTGGCGAAGCTGATTTCTCACAATCACGTTTCAACGATCCGATGATGTGGATCATTTTGAAAGATTTTTGGAGCAAGATGCGATCTCCCATTCAATTCTACAAATATCTCTACGTAATCATTGGAACCATCTTCGTGATTATTCTGAATGTTTTCAATCTACCTTGGATTCAACCTTTCGCATTTCCCCCTTCCCTTAGCTATTCTGCAGTGCTTGCATTCCTACTGATTTTGATTCTCTTTACTCAACTTGCTAGCGTTCCTTCACTATTGGCATTTATTGATGAGAAGGAGAATATCTATTTGATTAAAACAAGTCCATTCCGTGAACAAGATGTGGTTCTAGCTAAATACATAATGAGTTTGATTGAAGTAAGCCTAACGTCCATCCCATTATATGGATTCATCTTGTATTTCTTCAGGGTTCAAGGTTCAGCATTTCTCATTACACTTGCTGCCCCTATGCTCATAGTGTTTTGTGCAACTGGTATCATGGCTGGGGCGTATGTACCTGTATTTACTAACAATCCCCGGAATCCTCCTGTTCCGTTGGCATTCTCATTTCCAGCAATCAACTTGACACTGGGAGGCATCATAGTTTGGATTGCAGCCACATATGCTGAGGATATTGCGATACTCTGGATATTACCATTATTCACAATGGTGACTGTTTTGATATTTCTATCAATGTCCGTTCGAGCGCTCAAGTTGTATCGATGATACGCTGTCTGGAACTTTGTTCTTTCGTACTAATCGAAGTGCGTTCACGATTACAAGTAACGTCAAACCCATATCACCAGCAGCCACAGCGACCCATAATGAAATCATTCCCAACATTGCCAAAAACCCAATGAATAGTTTCACAGAAATTGAGATTACGACGTTCTGATGTACAATCGACATTGTCTTTTTCGCCCTTTCGATCAGCCTTGGAATTTTGCTTAGGTCTTCATCCATAAGGGCAATATCTGCAGTTTCGATTGCGGCGTCAGATGCAATCACACCCATTGCGACTCCAATATCCGCTGCAGCCAGCGCTGGAGCATCATTGATTCCATCTCCCAGAAATAATACCGTTTCGTTTTCTGAGAGACGTTTCACCATCTCCAATTTCTCACCCGGCAACAATTCCGCATTGACATCATCAATCCCTATCGTTTCAGCTACTGGAATCGCTGCAGACATATTGTCTCCAGTTAGCATAACTGTCTTGATACCCTTCCTGTGTAATGCACTGATAACTTCTTTAGCTTCATCTCTGATGGTATCAACCAATGCGATTGTACCCAAGTGTCGTGAATCTCTTACAACATAAACTAAGGTTCCTGAGCCACATGAATGCTGGCTGGGATAATCTAGGCTAATATTTTCATCATCTAGAAGTTGCTTAGATCCCACAAGATACGGTTCTCCAGAAACCACACCTTTCACGCCTTTTCCTGGTACCACATAAAACTCGTCAGCTTGGGTGTTCTGAATCCCTATCTTTGTAGCTGCATCTACCAATGCTTCGGCAATTGGGTGCTCGGACATATTTTCAAGTGAATATGCAACTTTGAGAATTTGTTCTTCCGTGGACTCATTGTGTAAGCAAATTTCATGCACAGCAAGATTTCCTTCTGTGAGAGTACCAGTTTTGTCAAAAGCTACAACTGTGACTTTACTTAATTCCTCAATGTGGGATGCTCCTTTTACTAATACTCCTTCTCTTGCTGAACCTGTGAGAGTAGAAACCATACTAATTGGAATTGAGAGTGCAAAAGCGCAGGGACATGAAATCACAAGTAACGTAAGTCCTCGGTAGACTGCATCATGTAGAGGTGCACCGAGGATGATGAATATCAGTGCCAAAGAAAATGATCCCAAGACAACTACAGGAGTGTATACATGTGATATCCTTGCAATTGTTCTTTCTGTTGGTGCTTTATCATTTCTAGCTTCTTTTACGAGGTGAATAATTCTAGAGAGAACTGAATCCTTAGATATCTTTGTCACTCTAATTTCTAGATATCCATCAAAATTGATTGAGCCCGCATAGACTTCGTCTCCCAACGTTTTTGCTATTGGTAGTGACTCACCGGTTATAGGTGCTTGATTGACTGTAGAATCACCTTTTACTATAATTCCATCTAGACCTATTCTTTCACCTGGCCTAACAATAATGATTTGATCTACGAGTACTTCATCTGGGGGCATGCATGATTCCATATCATCCATTTTCACGTTCACAGTAACAGATTCAAGATTGATGAGACTTTCAATTTCTTTTCGAACCTTATCTCCGGATTTTTCTTCTAGTAATTCTGCGATATAGAATAAGAACATGACCAATGCACCTTCTGCTGGTTCCCCTATCAGCATAGCTCCAATTGCTGCTACAGTCATAAGGAAACTAATCCCAAGATGTGCTCGGATGATGCTTTTCAAGCCGCTTGGAATTACCCATCTACCGGCTGATAGCAGTGCTAAGATGAACGGAACATAGGTCCACAATTCAGGAAACCCTAGGAATTCCATTAATAATCCGGTAGATAGCATTACCGCGGAAAAGAGTCCAAGAGCATACTTTATTGTAAAACTGACTTCTTCTCTCTGAGCTTTCTCAGCAGCACAATGCTGACAAACTGAACTACTTTCCTGAGACATGCTCTTCAGCTCTCCTAAGAATACTTCTGATGCAATCGTCGTCCAGATGATAGTATGCGTTTTTCCCGGATTTTTCTTTGGATACAAATCCAAGATCTTTGAGTTTGCTCAACTGATGACTTACACTTGTGATGGTCATATCCAGTTCTTTAGCAACGTCTGAAACACAAATTGAATCTCGCTCTGTTAGTAACGAGATGATCCGTACCCTAGTTTCATCCGCTAGCGCCTTGAAAATATTGACTATGCTATTTACATCCTCATCTTTGAGAATAATTGGTGTTAGATCTTTTTTCAGTAATGCCACATTCAATTTCCTGTTCTGTTCTTACATTTGAACACTTGAACGAATATTCAAGTATTGATAAAGGTTACTCTAGCGCAAAAAGACCTTCATCCCTCCCAATAACTATTATCAACGAATTCAACAGACTCAGGGTGTCGGAAACATTTCCAAAATGTTGCGTATGGAATGATCTGAAGCCAATGGGGATCATATTTTGACACCAGATGAAGAACAGGCCTTGCGGCAAGAAATTCACTTGGACCGCTCCCTACATGTTCTATCGATGAGTAAAGACGGTTTCGTAGTTCTCATGGATGATAAGATTATTTTTACAAATGAAGCATTTCGCGAAATGTTTGGACCGGAAGGTTCACAGTTATACAACATTAATTTTGATGAACTAATAGTGCCAGAATTGTTTGCTGATTATTCTGAGAAGAAACGTGCTTGCCTAACAGAACATAAATATGGTGGCGGATTTCCAACCCAGATTCGATATAAGAACGGACGGATTATCCATGTTGATGTAGGTTTTTCTGAAGTTTTTATGGGTACTGAAAAAGCTTCGCTTGTAGTTGTTAGAGATAAAACTGAACAAAAAGAATTACAGGAAGCTGTAGAAACTTCTGAGAGTAGATTTCTTCAGTTGTATATGACTTCACCTATTGCTTTCTTCTCTTTGACGAAAAGAGGAATCATCCAGCAAGTCAATCCTGCCGCAGAGAATCTTCTGGGGTATAAGGCAGCGGATTTGCTTAAGCGTAATATTACGAGCCTATTCTTTTCATCTAGTTCTTCTTCAAGCACAAGCACTCAGTTGATCAGTGAAGTCTTGCAGGGGAAACAGATTCGCGATGTAGAGATGCAATTCAAGAACGCGAATGGAGAGGCTATCTGGTTAAGTGTAACCGCAAGTTTGCTGGAAAGTAAAAAGAACCCCCTCATCAGTTTGATGGCCATTGATATAGACAGGCGTAAAGGAGCTGAATCGAGAGCCAAAGCTGAACGCGATAGAGCTAACCTCTATCTTGAGGTCATGACACACGATTTGACGAATGTTCACCAAAGCCTACTATTTTCCGTAGGATTACTAGAAACAATGGTCGAGCTCCCTGAACCTGCTCAAAGATTGTTAACTGAAAATCATTGGAATCTGCGCAGGGCTGCGAGAATGATTTCTAATCTTCGTTCATTGATGACAGTGGGTGAAGAAGTTATCCCCACTGAGCCTACTGATTTCTCATTACATTTAGATTCTGCTATGGATCAGGTCCGCAACGACTTCCCAACAATGGATATCGAGATAAATGTGACAAAACCCGATGAGTACATTCAGATTGTGGGTGAGACTCAGTTGCATAAAATTCTCTTCACCATCATTCATAATTCGGTTATGCACAACGAAAGTGAAAAGAGAGTAGTAGACATAGATATCTCTCAAGATAGTTCAGGTCAGAAATATCGAGTTGTATTTTCTGATAACGGACTGGGAGTTCCTGATTCTTTGAAGGAATTTATTTTCAAACGTACTGGTGCTCCTGATTCTCAAATTGTTGGACGCGGTCTTGGATTAACGCTAGTTGATTCAATGGTGGCTAAGCTTGGTGGTACAATTTGGGTTGAGGATAGGGTTCCTGGAGACACAACTCAAGGTGCAAAATTCGTGTTGGAGCTTCCAGCATGGAAAGCAGAAATTATCCTCGAGTGCGGAAGAAATTCCTGCATTACATTCTATAAATCTGATCATTGTCTTTTCTGTAATCCCACCCTTGAGATTATAATTGATGTACTGGGAGAATTGGGTCTTCCTGCATCGATGATTGAGATAATCAACGTAGATGATCCCGGTTCAAAAATATCAGCAGAGGAGATTCCCGTCCTTCCACTCACTAAAATATGCGGCAATGAAATTTCTGGATTTGCTGATATAGATCATGTCCGAATGGCCTTAATGGAGCTTCTAATGAAATCATGTTATCCTTATTGATTTCTTTATTTTGCTATTAGAATACTTTGACCAGATTTAAGAGCAACATGTTTCACTGAATATTATTGAAGAGGTTTTCTTATTGGAATTCGGAATACAGATAGAACCACAATTCGGTTTCAACTTCGATGATGTGTTAGGTATAGCTAACGTAGCAGTAGAGTTCGGGTTTTCAACGCTATGGTTCTCAGACCATTTCATGTTGAATGCTGACGCAACAAAAGAAGTGCTGCTGGACCCCTGGCTTTTAATGACCGCTTTAGTTAGGGAGAATAAGAAAATCAAAGTGGGAAGTCTAGTTTTTTGTAACAATTACCGTCCCCCTGCGCTCCATGCAAAAATGGGAGCCACCCTTGATCATCTTTCTGAAGGCCGATTCGAGTTTGGGATTGGTGCTGGATGGAAGAAACTAGAATACGCAGCTTATGGATATGAATATCCTAAAGATATGACTAGAATAGGACAATTAGCTGAGGCAATTCAAATTATCCGAGGTATCTGGACTACTGAGAAATTTACTTTCAAAGGAACACATTATCAAACCAATGAATTAGTATCATTTCCTAAACCGATGCAGAAGCCATATCCTCCTATCTGGGTAGGCACGATGTATGGTCGTGATCACATGCTCCGCTTAATTGCAGAACATGGTGATGGTATCAACGTTGCTTGGTCATTTTCACCTGAAGCTTGTATTGACATATTTCAAAGATTAGATACTCACTGTAAGGAGTTAGGACGTGATCCAACAGAGATTAGAAGGTCTGTCGGATTTTGGACGCGTTTCTTTGAAACTGATGATGAGATGGAAACGGCAATTTTAGAAACTGCAAAGAAACGTGGAATTCCCGAGGAAAAATATCGTGAACGTGTTGGGAACTCATTGTGGGGAACGTCCGAGATTTTCATAGAGCGATTGAAAGCCTATCAGAAACTTGATGTTTCACATGCAATTCTCATGCTTCCACATGGCAAAGAGCTTCAGCAGTTGAAATTGATTGGCGATAGGGTTTTAGGATATCTCTAATCGACCTAGTCCTATAGCTAGCACAACAATGAGAACCATATAATAAACAAGGAAACTGATATTAGAGAATTTCTTCTTCCTTATCTTGCGATTATTTGCGATAGGGGATTTTCCCATATGAGTGGCAATCCATTTAGAAAAAAAATGACTAAGGTGATGTCTGAGGCCGCAGACAAGCTCAAAACAGCGTCAAGTGTGATTTTGCATCGCGCCGATTACGAGAAAGCAATTGAACTAGCGAAACACGCCACTGAGGACGATCCCAATAATAGCGATGTTTGGATTGAATATGCTCTAGCTCTCCTTCTACTCAGTAAGAGGAAAGAAGCATGGAACGCATTTCAGCGAGGTATGGATCTTTCAGAAGGTAAATTTGATTCAATTAAATTTAACAATAGTGTCCAGGCAATTCAATTTATCAGGATGCATGAAGATTTTGGTGAATTGCAGGACGCAGAAGAACAATTTACATCATATGCAGACCATAACCCAATGAATCCAGAGGGTTGGTGTGCTCTTGGTGAATTCTATATTCGTCAAGGTAGATTGACAGATGCTAGTCTTTTACTCATTAACGGTCTACACGAATTAAAACATGAAAGAATCCACCTTACCCTTGGTAAAGTTCATGCTCTCCAAGGAAGTATGAAGCAAGCGTTGGAACAAGCTATTCTTGCAGTTGAAATGAATCCAAAATTCTTCGAGGCTGTCATGCACATTGCCCTTTTCTCGAATCGTTTAGATGATAATGCTCGGGAGAAAAAAGCCCTTAAGCACGCGCAGAAGTTAAAAAAGAAACATCCTGAATTGCAGACCAAGTTTGATGAGATGGTCGTTGAAATAAAGGAAGGTAAAGTATCCGTCTTAGGACAGAAGGAAATGGAGATTAAAGGAACACCAAAGAAAAAACTGGAAAAGAAACAACCGAAACCACAAACTTCGCTAAAACAGAAAGCACCGCTGCCAAGAAGACCATTAGATGCTGTTCTTCCCACTTCAGAAATGGAGATGGAGCTAGTCCCAACGCCAGACCATGAAATAATAGATGATTCTGAATTCGATTTTCTCCCAATACCCAATGACGAAGCAAGGCCTAAAGGTGAAACAGTTTTTCAATCAGAATCTGAGAGCGAAAAATCCTCGGAGTCCAAGATGGAAAAGATCCACATTATTGAAAAACGACCCGACTCTGAAGCTAAATCCTTACCAAAGAAGAAGCCAAAAGCTATTCCTCGAACTAAAACAGAATCTGAAAAGAAAGAAGAACCCACGAAGAGTAAGAAATCCTCAAAGAAAAGCAAATCGGCTTTGAAGAAGGCAACTGTGAAGAATCCAGATGATCCGGATGTTTGGTACAAGCTTGGTGAATTCCTTCGAACTGCAAATGATCTCTTAGATAGTGAGATGGCACTAAAAAAAGCAGTCATGCTTGACCCACTCCATTCTGATGCTCTGCAGAGCCTTGGAATGTGTCTACTTGCTACTAATCGGATAGAAGAAAGTGATATAATATTCCAAAGAGTTGCAGCTTTGGATCCCAGTAGTTCAGATTCGTGGATTAAGCTTGCTCAGTATCAAATGGAGGAAGATGATTTGGAATCTGCTGATTCTTCAATCCGGAAGGCGTTAGAATCCAATCCTGAAAATGCAGAAGCTTGGCTGGTAGCTTCACTCTTCAAAATCAAGCGTGGAAAAATCAAGGATGCTGAGAAGCATATACGTAAAGCTATTGCTATCGATGAATCATACAAAGAAGGTTGGAAAACCTTAGGTAAAATACTAGACATGCGCGGCAAGAAGAAGGGAGCACTTGAAGCATTCACGAAAGCTGCAAACCTCGACCCTAGTGATTCAATCGCGATGTCAAATGTTGGAGTAGCCCTTGGCAAAAACAAAAAGTTTCAAGAGGCCCTGATTGCATTTCAGAAGGCAATAGAGCATGACTCAGAAAATATCACTGCATGGCGCAATATTTCAGAACTGTACCGTATGCAAGGTCGTATTGCAGAATCGAATGAAGCAGGTGATAGAGTCTTTGCATTGGAACGAAGCAAAGACAATGGCAATTGATATTGAGTTGATCCCCCCGTCTGAGATTCATACTGAGAAGCTTGCACATGCAATTCTAATGTTTCCACATGGCCAAGAAATAGCGCAGTTGAAGTTGATTGGTGACAAGGTCCTGCTGCATCTTTGAATGAATTACGTAATTGACTTCTCATTACGAATGTTCTGTCTTCGTTGATGCTAGCGCATTCTTAACGAATGTCGCTGCTGAATGCAAACCGAAAATAGTTAGACCCATACCAGCTAGCATCGTCACGATTAGTATATTCTCAAAAACAAGTACAAGCATATTTTCAATAATAACTTGTAGAATTACAAGTAACATTTCTACCAAAATGGAAACGAAAATGAAAACAAAGAGAATACTAACCAGGAATATTGGTCCATGAGAAATTAACTCCTTGCGGTTTGGGAGAATACCTTGGTACTTCTTAAGGGAATCATTTGTGACCTCAGTATCTTGTTCATCAAGGAGTAATGTGAAAGTACCAAAACCATGGATAAACTCAAAGACTTTTTCACAATCTGGGCATCGTACATTAACTGGTTCTTTTGGGATTGTGTCAAGAAATGGTACTATTCGTCTGCTGCAGTAAGGACAATCAATGATATCTGGCATCAATGTATCTGAGCTATATTCGAGTTTGAAAACATATAGTATTTTTCTACACAATATACGAGTGCTATGGTGGTTGTGGATCTGTAGAATTAATCAAAATAGAAAAAGGAAGGGAGTAGGAAATCCCTTCCCGAAAGAGTTTGAAACTCTTTTCAGCACTATTTCCTTTTCATGATTACCACAATAGCGATTACTACTATAATCCCTACAGCTGCAACTCCTGCGTAAAGAAGGAGTTCCGGAAAAGGTGTGGGTGGTGGAGTAGAAGTGGGGGACGAAATACTCAGATCAAATACTGTTGGTGAACTACCACCTGCCCTGAAGTGCCCAGCGTCTCCAGTATCGTCAAAGATAGACACATAAAATGATACAGAGCTGTCTACTTCGAACGCAATATCATCGACACTATTGGTTGTGTTCAATTCACGTTTGAACTCTACATTCCAAGTATTGCTATCATACTTGGATTCTGCTAGGACATCGCCACGACTGCCAGTTGGAGCTTCGGTCTTGTAACCATTCACGAAATCGCTTACCGATGTTGCATTATCACCGCCAGTCCAACTAATTACGACACCATCATTATCCCAATAAGGACGGTCATCGTCACTGAATGCTGATACAGCAGAGCTATTTCCTAATGCAGTTGTGATTGCTGATGCGCTTCCAGCTTGAGCTACGACAGAATTGTCTGAATAACCTCCAGCTGTCTTGGCATCAGAATGTCTTCCTGATCCATCCCAGTACTTGTCATCTACCCAACCACCTGGCGCGGTACGGGAAGCTTTCCAATGCCACACATCAAATAGCATGTCATCGTCGGTACTTGGGTCGTGACCACATACCATACTTGAACCATCAACACCCCAAACAATGGAGATTCGGTCCTCATTTCCTCCTATATTGGACCAATGAGTTCCGTTATATTCCCAGCCTTTGCGAGTGTTGCTTAAAGAATCATCATCCCACATAGCAAAGATGTATAGATATGTTCCATCAGTCAGAGCTTTCAATGTAACGTCAATACCTGAGCCGTCTACATTAGATACAGTGAGAGCTTCTGCGTTAGTCCATGCTGTCTCTGTGGCGTCACCATCCAGAGTAATTGTATCTGTTGTGTTACTTGCCGTTAAGGACGCTGTCGATTGTGCGTCGATACTCTGAGCTGCAAAAAGAATAGTCAGAAAGAATCCCAAAACGAGTAGAACACTATAGAGTTTTCTTGTTTTCAAATTTGAACCTCACTAAATTTGCGAATGGCGTGCGCGGTATTCGCAAGAAAAATTAGGTAGAAAGTGTAATTAAACACCTATAGCGCGAACACTATAGTTCGGAAGTGGATATAGTTAATTTGTCCGCATTAGTATATTTCACTCAATTCTACGAAACTGCTACTCCCAAATGGATTTATACGGTCTAATATTAACTATAGCAAAATTGTTACATAAATTCGCTTGATTTCCCAAGCAGATAATCTTCGGAGGAACTCATATGGTACGTACTGAGAGTATTAAGCAGATGGCTATCATGATGCTCGGGCATCGGGATCAATATGGTTACGAGTTGCATAAGGAGCTCGAATCACGCGGAATAAAAATTGGTATTGGACGCCTCTATGAGATTCTGAATCAAATGAATGAAGAAGGATACTTGAGTGACAGCTGGATTGAGGGCGGCTCAGGCCCGAAAAGAAGAATCTATAGTTTGGATTCGAAGGGACGAGATGCGCGAGAAACCTTTCTAGTAGAAGCTATAAACACAGTTCATGAATTCTATGGTGAATACTTACGGAACCTGCCAAAAGAAAAGAGCCCTTTTGCAATTATTTCTAGGAAATTGATGGAAGGTCGTGATCCCGAATCCATCATCGGATATGTTGTGGATAAACTTACTAAACCAATCATTCACTTTCTTAAACTTCTCAGGACTGTCAATCCTAAAGCTACTATCTATCTTATAGGCCCCAGAGATGTTATTTCCGAGAATGAGATAGAAGGACTTTCTATTATTGAGGGTGGATACTCTGATATCCCAACAAAAGACGAACTTTTTGATTTGATTATTCTACTCGGATTCACTGGTGACGAACCAATCAAGTCGTGTACAAAGGAATGGCGGAGAGTTCTGAAACCCTCGGGTAAAGTGTCTGTTGTTACACCAACTGCACTTCTTAAACAACCCGAAGATCCTCTAAACATAGGCGAATTCATAGAGCAGCGTGAACATCCCGCGGATTTCAGCAAATCAACTCCTCCTGAACAGGATCTGAAGAAACATCTTCAAACACATTTTACTAAAATCGAAACAGAGTTCATCATTCATCTCAGTTTTATCACAGCTGAAAATCCAGAATGACACAGCAACCTAGATTAAACAATCAGTTCCATCGATAATCGTGCTGAACCATACAAAGTTGTTTGGTCCAAAAGTTAAATCAAAAAAAGAAAAGAGAAAGTGGGGATTACTCCCCACATCTCACTGTTTTTAGAATGTCAATTGAGCGTCGTAGTTCAGGACATCATCGACCATTTTTGCAGCGCCTGCAATCACGATCCTGTCATCTCTGAACATTTCTGTTGTCAATCCTCTGAACTCAGCTGAGTTAGAGCAGATTTCAATTTCTCCACCTTCATCCAGAAATGCTCCGATAAGGTCTGGAA
>Ga0114923_10002906_pt1 | contig 11553 bp, 17 predicted proteins | sample SumtaG_FD_89578 | JGI IMG/M metagenome (GOLD analysis project Ga0114923, IMG submission 89578) | Deep subsurface microbial communities from Indian Ocean to uncover new lineages of life (NeLLi) - Sumatra_00157 metaG | ecosystem: Environmental > Aquatic > Marine > Oceanic > Sediment | place: near...
AACAAACAACCAAACACCTCAAAAAGTTGAAATAAAAACAAACGAAAAAAAAAAACTAAAAGGGAAAAAAAAAAAACAAAAAAAAAAAAAAAAGAAAAAAAAAAAAAAATTTTGGATTTTATTTTCATCGTATATTTACACTCCTATGCTATAAATCCTAACCAATTTCTATATACCATCGCACTATAAGCTGTATATGCTCCTAAGTTGTGATCATCCTGTGGTACGATTAATCTACCAGTTTCTACTGCACTACAATTAATGCCAGGTCCAAGATCAATCTCAAAATCAAATGAATATATACCACTAAATGTTATTGGATCAAGGTAAACCACATATATTTCATCACCAGAAAATATAATTTCTGCAGGTTCTGCAATATAATCGCGCTCATATAATGTAAAGTTAACTTGAGCATCAGCCGCTAAACCAGGTGTAGTAGGATTAAAGTAATCTGTCATATTTATTGTAGTATTAAAACTAAATCTCACCGCAAATGCATTTGTAATTCTCTCTAAATCACTATCATAATCTTTTAAAGTGTCATCAACAAGATCATAATAAGGTGCAATTGTTCTAAAGTTTCGTTGATCTCTTAACCATTCCATCTCATCAGTATATTCAAGTGTAATTGGATCAATCCCATCATCTATTACATCTAAATCATCTTCATCAATATCCCATTCGTCTCCACCAGTTGTTCCAGCATGCCATCCAACTGTACTATTCCATGGCATATTCATAACAACTGTCCCGTTAATATTATCTGAAAGAACCTGACGGTCTGCGTCTGCTGCGGTAATTCTGGACATGTTCCAAATATCATTACCTCTATTACGATCTAAAACTACAATATCTACATCAGAAGGTTCATGATATACATAAAATAGATAATCGTAATTTGCTCCACCAATTAATAACCTATAATCATCAACTGTTGGTGCTGCAAATACAGCATTATATCCACCATAATCAGATTCATAATCAGGATCAATTTGTAACCACGCATAATCATGACTTCTAAGATCAATTGCAATATCATCACAATCACTTGAACTTACATCTTCATCAAAATTAGTTACCCTAAAAACATCTTCGGATTCAGTAAAAGGTAAATCATCAGTATCAGGAGTCCAAACAGAAGCTTCAACCCAATGAGAAACATCTTCACCAGTATTATAGTCTATAAATGTAAAAGTAGAAGTAGCTTTAGTTGAAGGAGTTGTCGTAGCAGGCGCTCCAGCCCATAATCCAATAGAATCACCAATAAAATAAACAGAAGCACCGCCAATCATTAGCACCAATATAAGTACAAGTATTTGTTGTTGTTTTTTCTTCATAATTTATTTATCTCTGATATTTTTTTCTATAATTTTTTAGTAAATTTAGTTATTAAATAATATTTATTGGTTATATTATTTAAATCTTGATATAGAACAAACAAATTAACAAATACACAAAACTAAACAATTAACTCCGTAGAAATACATATAATGTAAAGGTAATAATCAATCGTCAATTTTGTCAATAATACATTAAAAAAATAAATTATATTAATTGAAATAAAAAAATTAAGGAACTAAATTTCTCATATCATATATTACAAAAAACGTATATATTGTTAGAAAAATAGTTAAAACTCCAGCAATAATCCATACTATTTTATTAGTTTTAGATAAAGAATCAGATCCCTTTTCAATTTTCTTAGACATAATTACTTACTTTCCCTTCCGTTTATAAATCTCCCAGTTATAAGCACTCGATTTAGGAGCAGGAAGAACACTTACATTCCAACCCTTCTTTTTTAATCTCTTTTTTATCTTCTGTGCAGTAGTCTTTTTCTTTGTTGATTGTACCAATCTATAACTCTTTCCATCAATTTCTCTCATTTTAGGAGCTTTATAACCTTTTCTTTTAGTCATTTCTATTTACCAATTTTTTTTTATAGATTTTAAATCTAATAATAAATAAATAATAGTCAATTTAAAGTTTTACTTTTATAAATTTATTTTTTAATACAACCATATTATTTCAATCCAAACATCAACTGTATCTCCACCTGTTTCGGACATTACAGAACAAAAAATCTTATCTCGGGAATTAAATATCATTGGAGTTTCAATTATTAATCTATTAATTTCATCAGCCGATTTTGCTTCACAAACAGTTGTATAAAAAATCGTTGCACCTAAAGAAAGTCTAATACCATATCTTTCTTTTGAACTTGGCTCAAATATTATAGCAACAACATAAAATGAAACATCAACAGCAGCAAGTGCAGCATCATAAATAAGAACATCAGCACCATAAGCACCAGCACCACCAGTTGTAACTACAATTCCATTTAAATCATCTGGTCGCACTAATGCTAACATAACATCTGTATAAACATTAATCCAAAAACTATCTCCTACCTCATCATCTACAGAATTAACACAATCCGTAAAATGTATATCCATAAAATGTTGTTTATTTCCGGCACGTATATCAAGTCCTTTTGTAGCCTTATAAATCATAATCCAAGAAAATTGATTTTCATCTGTAGTTATCCAAGTAAAAGTAATTCCTGATTTACATCTACTAATATGAACATCAAAAAAATGGTTATGTTGAGTACCATTTAAAAATATTCCAATTACTATACTTCCTGTTCCACCAATATGTAAATCTTCATATTCACCATGTCCTCCTTCAAACAAATATAACATAAAAGGAATATCAACAGCTCCCGAACCAGCCATAAATCTCATGTGAACTAAATTTGCATCTGTATTATTCCCATATACCATAATTCCACTATAAGTATCATTTATAAAAATTTCACAATTTTCAATTTTAAAATATCTGGATACACTAAAGACAAATCGCGCAGATGCATGTGTATTTGTAAAAACAGTCGCATCTCTCCCCGAACCAATAATATGAATATTTTTAGTAATATTAAGTTGATTCTCACAATCAACATCAAATAATCCAATTCCTACAAAAATAATAGTTTTATCATCAAGATCTAAAGAAACCGCGGCATAACCTACATTAAAAGTTGTATAAGCCGATTCCCACGAATCTCCAGTAGTATTATTACCATCTTTATGAACATAAATTCTATCAGTATACTCCATTAAATCGTAATAATATGTTCTATCATAATCACTCTGATAATCATCATTATAATTATAAACATAGGTTATAGGTTGAAAGAACGGAACAATATAAGCAATTAATATTGCTAACGTCATCACAACTATAATAATAGTTATATGTGGAAGTGGTCCATTTTTCCATTTCTTTTTAAATTTTCCCTTTACTACTCTCCACTTAGTCATATTTAAAAACATTTAACATTATTTTATTATTAGAATAATAAATGTTATAATTTTTAAAGTTTTACATAAAAAAATAAAAAAAAATTATTTAATGTGGCTAATTGGTATCCAATTTTCATATAATTTCTCTTCAACTTCATACACTACTAATACCGCCTTACCAGACTTAGCCATTGCTTTAACATATTTAACTATTCCATGAACTCCAGATATACCAACTTTCTGCTCAGTAATCCAAGTAGTCATTTTCCCTCCAATATATTCTTTAAATTGTTCATTCCTCTCCAAAATTTCATCGAGTTTATTTTTCTGTTTTTCTGATAATGTTCCCTTTTCATAATATTGACTTTGCAAGGAAAATATAAACTTTTTATCCCAGTCTCCAAGAATATCAACCAAATTTATTACCTTTGTAATTTTATCGTTTAAACTACCCTTTACTTCTGCTTCTTCCTTTAGCACTATTATCTTTTCAATTATTGTCATTTGTTTTTCCGACAAAATTTTTAATTCCTGGTGATTTCCAATAACAGAAACAATAAATTCTTTATAAAAACTGTTAAGAATTCCAACCATATTATTCTCTTTAAGTCTTTTAATTTTAATAATTAATTTATTAACCAATTCACATTGCTTAGTATTAACAGTTTTAAATTGCCTCATTCTACGCTTCATCTTTTCCTGTTTCATCATCTTTTTTATTTCTACCTTTTTAGTCCTCTTAGCACCAAAAACAATAGTCTTCAATCTTTTTTTCAACTCTTCAAAATCCCAATCTAAATCTTCTGGATGTGGGATTTCACCAACATAATCATCTAAACCATCTCTAGCAATAATCCATAAATATCTTCCCGCTTTCATTACATCAGGATTATCTAACATTTCAGGTTTTAATTTCCACTGTTTTAAGATAAAAGGCTTTGCGACACATTGATTCCCGAAAACATAAATATTATTATCTTCATCCACAATTTCAATCCCATATTTAATACGATGACCCTCCACACACATCCCATCGCCAAATTTATCATATTCCACATCACCTACAATTTTAAAATCTTGGGTAGAAAGTAAAATAGACACTTCTATATTAACATTAGGCATTTTATATTCCTCCATAATTAATATCAACTTTATTTAAACATAATTGAAATATTTCAGGATCTTCACAAAAAGTAAGAAAAGTAATATGGTGTTGGAATTGACAATAACATTCCGATAGATAACAAATACATTTCGCATTGACGTTGGGTCTCTTAACAACTTGTGATTCCCATTTCATAGTCTTTTTATTAAAGTATGAACCCATTTTAATTTCCCTCCCATTTAAATGGTAATAATTGTATTATTAAAGCGTCCCTTCTTCTGAATTCCATAGTCATAGAATCATTAGCAAAATAACATTTTTGCCACCTTAAAAAGATTAATTCTTCGTCGTTTAATATATGACACCATTTCCTCACGGTAGCAGGCGTCATATGAATTTTCTCAGCTATTTTTTTTACGGTAAAAAAAACGTATTTTTCCATGGGACCATAATACTGAGGGTTTTGAACTCTTGGATTATATTCTGTAGTTAACTCTTCTAAAGCGTCCATAATTTTAATTTTTGTATGTACCATTTTTATTTCCATTTTTATTTTTAGTTATTATTTAATAACTAAATATTTGACATCATATTTAAATGATTGTATTGAAACGGTAGATATAATTTAAACATCATCAATAGTTAAATTATCCATAAAATCCTCTAAATCATCCAAATTATAAGTTTCATAACAACATATTTCCTTAATCGCATTTATTCCCGGACAACACCTCTTTAAACTAGATTTAAAAGAATATCTCATAAGTAATTCAAAACTTCTTACAATATAATATTCCTCATTATTATCATTAAAAAGAATAAACATTGATTCCTCTAATTGTTTTTTAGGTACTACAAAAAAAACATTATCCCTATCCTTAATAAATGATTCTTTAAATTCAAAACTAACGTTATTTAAATTATAATAATCAACACCACGATTACTTATCATAAAACGGCCATTTAAACAATTAGAATGCTCAGACATATATCCATTACTATAAATATTATCCATATTTTATCACTTCAAAATAATGATTTTGTATTGTTTTCAATTTCATTTAGTAACTGTAATCCATCTAACCTTTTATTAGACATACTTATTGCTTCGGCATTACTATCAACCCCTAACCACTTTCGATTCAATTTTTCAGCCATTACACATGTAGTTCCTGATCCACAAAAAAAATCCGCTACTATATCTCCCTTATTTGAAGAAGTTACAATAATTCGTTCAAGTAATTTCTCAGGTTTTTGAGTTGGATAACCTAAATATTCTTTAGATTTTGTTCTTGTTTGATATGAATAAATATCATTCCATACAGTACCAATAGGGATTCCTTTCATTTCATTTAAATATTGTTTTCTTTGTCCACGTATTCGATATTTCCTTCCATCACTATTTTGTCTACTAAATTTTAAAGTATATTTCTTGGAATATGGTAAATATTGTTTATTAAATGTAAACTCTTTCGATTTTGTATAATATAAAATAATATCATGTTGTCTAATCCAATTTTTTGCACGCGCCTTAAAACCCGAAACACTCCCAACATTCCAAATAATTTCCCTTTTAAAATTATCCCTGCCGAAAATTTTATCACACAAAATCTTTAATTCAAATCCCGCATTTAAATCACAATGTAAATAAAAGGATCCAGTATTTTTTAAAATCCTATAAATCTCCTTTATTCTTAATTCCATAAACCATAAATAATCATCTATCGAATTCCATTCATCAACAAACTTAACCCAATCTTTTTGCGTAAAAAAAGGCGGATCTATATAAATCAAATCTATAAAATTATCTGGAATAGTATTCAAAAACTCTAAATTATCAGATAAATAAAATTTATTTAATTCTATCATATTTAATATTTATTTTTTATTAATTGCTATTACTAATAATATAATCGGAATAATTATAAAAACAAAATAAAAAATTATTATAAAATCCTGCTCCTCCAATATTCTAACAGATGTAAAGAAATCTAAAAGTTCTAAACGAAAACTTCCTACTATTCTAACTGGTTGTGTTGTCATATCAAAACCTAAATGTAACCATCCAGCTGATAATAATATTAAAAATATTTGAATAAATTGTAACTTCTTAAATAAAAAATAAAAAATAATAGAGAATATTAATGCAAATATTATCCAAACTACAAATCCATGTGTAATATTCCAAGAAATATACTTAGTAATATTTGGAAAAATAAATATTCTAATAATTGTCCATATATCTGGTAAAACACTACCAACTAAAAAATATAATCCAATTTTAATCGAATATTTTTTATTTAAAACAAAACAAACTAAAAATGGTAAAATAATTCCAATTAATATATGTCCAACTGTTGGTATAATTATTTCACCCTCATTTAATCACAATTTAAATTTTTAATTTTTTTATATACATTTCGTAACGAAACCGACGATATACTAAGAATATCAGATATAACATCCTGCGTAATACCTAAATTATTTTTTTTTGACACATAATAAATAATACCGGCTGTATCACATAATTTATTTCTACCTTTCTCATCACTGTCATTTAATAATTCCATAGAATCCAAACACCCATTTTGTAATAACATTAATACTTCACCATTAAAACCACATATATTACTTATTTTATTAATATAATACCTAATATAACTATGAAGCTTTAAGGGAGGTAGATTAGGCAAATTATACTTTTTTATTATCCTCCTAAGTAATTTAAATACCGATGAATATTTCTTAACATCAAAATACGCAGTAATTTTCTTTACACCAAAAGGTATTTTACACTCTCTAAAAACATATATTAATATTGCTGAAATATAACATTCCAAAGAGCTTCCCTGTAAATTAATTGATCTTGTTTTCAAAATATAACGATTTGTAGACCTTAAAATATTTTTATTATCTATTCCATTATTAGTTAAAAAACCAATCGCTAAAATTTTTAAACTTTGTACTTTCCTTTCAGCGGTATAACTAGACCATCTATCTGTTCTAATAATCCTCCGAAAATCAGGTCCGACATTAACGTCCAATTTACTCTTTCCAATCCTAATTAGAGTTTTACTTATACCAAAAGGATCAAGAACCTCATGTTGTACTTTACTATTGTTAACATTATTATAAACCCTTGGAAGATTAGAAACGAGATTTTTCTCTTCAATAACTAAACCACAACCCCTACATATAATAGACGTTCCATCTAAAATAGTTCCAATATGTTTACATTCATAGTTATTTTCTACATATTTCATTTACTAACCACCGTAAACGCTTATATTGAATTAAATATATTTTACATATTACTTTTCTTAAGCTTAAAAACGAATTTAAATATTCTTCAGAACTAATCCCACCTCTTAAAACATATGAAGGATGATACATTGGAAATATTAAATACGAATAGGAATCTATTTTAATTTTATTTATCTTACCAACAATTAATTTCATTGACTTAGAATTAGGCAATATTACATTTGTAGCTGTAGACCCTAATGTTACTATTAAATTGGGTTTTATTTTAGCTATTTCAAGTTTTAATAATCGTCCACACCAAGATATTTCATTAGTACTTGGCTTCATATTATTATCAGGTCTACATTTAACAACATTTGTAATATAAAAAAGTTCTCTATCAATTTTAGCCTTTCCCAACATTATATTCAACAAATTACCACTCCTGCCAATAAATGGCTTTCCAAACTTTTCTTCATTTGCTCCAGGAGCCTCACCTATAAATATAACTTTATTTTTATAATTACCTTGACCCCAAACTTTCTTTTTTCCTTTAAGAGTACACCCAAAACATTCAAACATGGGAAATTCTAATTTACTCATCAATACTCCACATCCTTTAACCTACGATCTATCTGTATTTTTGTTTCTGGCTTGAGATGGATTGATTTATCTATACTATAATATAAATATTTCTAAAATCCTGCTATTGATTCATCCGGATGGTGATATCCTACTATAGCACTTGCGTGGGCAAAATGCATAATATAATGTACTGGTAGGGCATCAATATAATCAAGAAAATCATTCATCTCATTATTTGTTATATCATCTTCCATAAAACCTGTTAACGAATCCGTATTTTCTAATATTACCCTCCTCAACATTCTTGATAATTTTTTAGATGGGTTTTCTTTTGGAATTCCATCACAACCTCTAAGAGCCACAAGAACAACTGTTTGTTGCTTCCAAGAACAATTTTCGATTAGCCAGTCCCTTATAACGTTCTTTTTATACATTATTAAATACTCTCCATTTTTATCGTGGTTTCAATTTTCGTTACTGTCAATGTAAAAAATGTACCCTTTTTATAAAAATCACTTATCTTTTTATCACTATCTAAAAGAAACTTTTTTATTTTATTATTATCAGGATTAGTCCTTTCTTTCTCATCTAATACTATCCTCAAACCCATAGATTCCCATTTAAATACTTTTTTTTGTTTCATTATTTGCTTCATTATTTGCTTTAATTCATCATTTAACTTGTTCTTAACCTTAGTCATTTTCTTAATTTGTTCGTTCAAACTATAATATTTTTTCACTTTATCGTTAAATTCTTTTTTATTCAAATTTAATCACCTTGTTTACATTTTTCTGCAAATTTTAATAACTTATCAACATTTAATTTACTTAAATCTCCCGAAACATGAACATGAAACGTTTTAGCAAATAACTCTACCTGCTTTTCAAATAATTTATCTAAATCTCCTTGCATCTCTTTAGGAGGTTCCCTATCATCTTCTAATTTATTTAATACCCTTAAAACATAACGAGGTATATACCAAAAAACTGGAGATCTTCCACGTTCATTGTTAACTTTCTTACTATATCGTCTAACAAGCTTCTTTATTTGAAGCTTCACTAAATTATCATAAATTGTACTACTTGAAATAGCTAACCTTTTAACCAAAATATCTCGTGTTAGAGATTTACCATACGATAACTCCCTAAAAATTTCTAATTGCGTAGAGGTTAAAAAAGGCACCAAAAGTATATCCATATTAACTTCCTCCATTTTTTATCTTGTTTATAATTTCCAACTCTTTTTTTGAAAAATCAATTTTAAACAATAACTTTCGGTTATAATTAATTATCTTCCTTATAATGCATCTTTCAACCGCTTCTTCGTTTCCATCTAAAACATTAAACCTACCATACCCAACCTTTTCAAACCTATCTTTAACTGTGTACAATAATGTATTTACGGTATTTCTAGTTACTTTTTTATACCCAACATCATCATTCAATAAATTAGTTAAACTAATTATTTGTAATGATCCTTGTTCCCGTAAATGTTTACACATTCTATCAATTAAAGATATGCCTTCCATCTTTCAAACCTCTTACATCATATTCTCAATAAAAGTATATTTTTTCAAAATTTTACTCATACTATCCAACTGTTCCTTATTTGAACCAGATTGTGGATTTATATAATTACCAATCGCCAATTTAAGATATTTCTCAAATAACATAACATCTATATCAGTTAAAAAATCGGGATCTTCATAACCCTGAAATAAATTAATAATATTTGTAGCTTTTTTTGGACCAATAAATTTGATTTTATCTGATATTATCTTTGGGTCGTTAATATTAGCCAAATCCTTAATTCTAAAGTGTTTTAAAATCAATTTAGCATTTTTACTTCCAATACCCTTAGCACAGGAAATCGCTCCAATTTCACGTCCTATTTTTGAAATTTTAGGTCTTCTTATTTTTGATAAATCAATAGTCGTTTGACATTTTTTAAATATATTTAGAATTGTATATACAAATACTTCATTATCAGGACACATAAATAAACTAGCCCCGAATTTTGTTATTAAAGATGCGATAGCACCCCATTTGGAATTATCATTTATTTTTGATTTTATTTCCATTATATCTCCCACTATTATAATAATAGTAAGATCAAAAACTTTACTCATATCAAAAATCTGTTCGAACAAACTCCCATCCATTATTGACCCAACAAAATCATCTGCAGATTTTCTTTCTATACCAATAGAACCTACTAAAGACTTCTCATCTCGACAAACATAATCTGCAAGTTCTAACCTTTCAGTTTTTATTATAAATCGAAAATTATATTGCTCGTTAAAAATACGAAGTAGGCTTAAAATTTTCTTTAATTCCCGATCATCCATTATTATTTCCATTTTATTCCACCTTTTTAAAATAATCCTTTCTCTGTCGCAATCATATATTTTTCGGGCTCATTTTTAAATAAATCTTTTACTGTTATTGGAATTATTTTTAATCCCTCATCTTTTTCAAATCTTGCCATCTCTTCAATCGCGCCCTTTGAAAATTTAAAAGCAATCATATAACCTGCTTTTTTACTATTTCTTTTAATAACAGTTTCAAATTTATCGACATCTGGACGTGAAATATTATGTTGTTTAACCTCAATAGGAATATTATTTCCATAACTTGCATCTACCAATCCATCTATACCTTTATCTCCTGTTTTCCTTTTTGTTGGTATTCCACCAATTCTCCTTACAGCCCAGTATTGAAAAGTAAAATGATTCATATTTTTCAATTCAGGAATTGTATACTTCATTCCTACAATATTTAACTTATTATAACCTATTCTGTCTGCTGTTAAATCACATGCCAAAGGACTTACATCTATACCTATGAATTTACGATTTAATTTCTTAGCGACTGCACAAGTAGTTCCACCACCACAAAAAGCATCAAGAACTACATCTCCTTCTCTGGAACTTGCTTTTATAATTCTTTCCAAAAGTTTTTCAGGTTTTTGAGTAGGATAACCTAAACGCTCTTTCGCAGTAGAAACAATGTAATTTATATCATCCCATACATCATGCATTGCAATACCTTTACTTGCATCTCTATAAATTATTTTATTACATTTTTGCATAATTTTTCTATGTTTAGGTATATTTTTTATCTTTTCCCATCCTTCCCTATCATAAATAATAAATGTGTAAATACCTTTTGGTTTATTAGTATTATAAATCATCTTACCATTTACAAACCCTCTTGCATTACCTTTAGGACTCCTATATGGTTGATATTGAGTACTAAAAATTCTTTTCTTACTTTTCTGATATAAGAATATGGTATCATGCATTCTCTGAAA